>JACCDZ010071360.1_pt1 | contig 19811 bp, 15 predicted proteins | sample 7449551 | NCBI WGS metagenome assembly JACCDZ01 (sample SAMN15323452, study PRJNA562643) | freshwater metagenome | isolation source: river surface water | place: USA:Blue River Watershed | collected 2017-08-18
AATGCAACACTTGAAAAGGAATTACAAAAGCAATAAAATATAAAACAAAATGATACCCTGAAGCGGAACCAAATATTTGGTTACTAAAAAAACTATTCCCAAGAAAAACTATAAAACTTAACAATAATGCCAAAGAGCAAAATATCCAAAATAAAGAAGTTATCCATTTGTTTAATAGTTCTTTATTCCCATTATTTTTAGCACAGTTTTGAACTATTCCATTTTGTAAACCTAAAATTCCTATGTTTTCTATTGTAGATGTGAAATTCCTAAGATTCCCCATTAAAGCCATTCCAGAAGGTCCAACAAAGTAAGCAATGGCTTTTGATGAAATAAAACCTGTTATTATTCGGACTAAAATGCTAAGACTGTTTAAAGAAGTTACTTTAAACAATTGGTTTTGAAATATGTTGTTTAAAATACCCAAAATTAATATTGATTTAATTTTTGAATGATTTGATCAATTTCATCATTAGTCAAACTAGAATTCATAGGAATACTTAATACCTCATTATGAATTTGCTCTGTAATGGGTAACGATAAATGATTCCAAGTAGCTAACGCTTTTTGTTTGTGAGGTGGTATTGGATAATGAATCATGGTTTCAACTCCGCATTCTTTTAAATAATTTTGTAATGCTAATCGATTATCTGTTCTAATAAGAAACAAATGAAACACATGATTATTACTTTCATCCCATTGGGGTAATACAATTTTATCGTTTTTTATTTCCGAAAGATAACGTTTTGCAATGGTTCTTCTAGATTCATTCTCAGCATCCAAATAACCTAACTTGATATTCAAAAAAGCAGCTTGTAATTCATCTAATCTTGAATTAATACCAACAATCTCGTTTTCATATTTGACTTTCGAACCATAATTTCTCATCGAAAATAATACTTCCGCCAATGCATCATCGTTAGTAGTAATTGCTCCTGCATCGCCCAAAGCACCTAAATTTTTTCCTGGATAAAAACTAAATCCAGCAGCATTTCCAAAATTTCCTGCTTTAGTTCCATTCCATTCTGCTCCATGCGCTTGAGCGGCATCTTCAACAACTAATAAATTGTGTTTTTTAGCAATGGAATGGATTACTTCCATTTCACACAATTGACCGTAAAGATGAACAGGTAAAATTGCTTTGGTTTTATGCGTTATTTTTTCTAGAATTAAATCTGGATTAATAGTATATGTTTCTAGTTGAGGTTCAATTAAAACAGGAACTAAATCGACTTGCATGACAGCCAAAACACTTGCAATATATGTATTTGCAGGAATAATAACTTCATCCCCTTTTTGTAATCTTCCAAGCTGAATATATCCTTTAAAAATAAGTACTAAAGCATCTAAACCATTTCCAACACCAATGCAATGCTTTGCTCCACAATAGTTTGCAAAATTAGTTTCAAATGTTTTGACTTCGCTCCCTAAAATATACCATCCACCATCTAAAAATCGCTTCATTTTTTGTTGAAAAGCAACTTCAAAAGGCTGGTTTAATTTCTTCAAATTTAGGAATTGAATCATATCAATACATTTTCTAAAAGTTTGTAATTCTTGGTTTCAATTTCATAGAAATTTTGAACAACAGTGCGTGCTCCAAAAGATTCTTTCCAATATAGAAGGCCTGCATTTACATTTTTCCCTTGATTTTCATTTGAAATACCAAAATCAAAATATTTTTTATCTTTAAACGTATGGTTTATTAATGTATTGTGTAAAAAATCCAAACTACCTAATTCATTTTTATTTAAATTTCCAGAAATATACTGAGAATGTGCAACAAACTCTGATTCAAAAATAGTTGTTCCCGCAACCAATTCATCCCCTAAATAAACGTTAAACTGTCTAATATTTGATGGAAATTTTGATTTTAAATAAGTTATCTCATTTAAATTATGAACTGGCTCTGTGCTATGCTTTTGTATTAAATTTGGAATTAAAATTTGATTCCAAAAAGTATCAAAACTAGCTTCCTCTTTAAAAACTAATCCATTTTTAATTCCTCTATTTATGGCTTGTTTTCTGTCTTTTGAAATAAAATGATCCGTTTCCATATTTAGTACAGACAAACTATCTCTTTTCACTAATTTTGCTCGTAAAAGAAAACTTACATATTCCATTTCTTCCGATGGAAATGAAGCATAAATAGAAGGTATTTGCTTGAGTAAAAGTGATGGAATGTTATTTGATTCCAAAAAATTTAACAAGAAAAATGTCATCCCAATTGCTTCATGTAGCTTTGCTTTTTTATGTAAAACTAAACTTCCATAAGTCAACCCTTGATGAGAATAAACTACATTATTTGAAATATTAGCAGGCAAAATAGCATTTAGCTGCATTTTTTCGTCAAAAACTAATAATGAAAAATCTTCAAAGCGATCACTGTGATATTCCATAAAATCGCGATGAAATAAAAATGTCGCGTTTTTTGCATTCACCACAAATTCATTCCAAAGGGAATAATCTGAAGATTGATATTTTCTAACAGTATAATTTTTCAAAACTTGATTTTAATTTTGGAAAATTACTAATTTTTTAATTGAATTAGATTAAAATTCATTTTTTAAATAAAATGTAGTAATTTAGAACCAAATTTAATACTTCAAATTGCGTGAAAAAAATAATTTATTTTATTTTTCTTTTCTTATTTTGCCCTTTAACAATAAAAGGCCAAGACATTTCGCTATTTGAGCAAATTAATGGAAGATATGATTTTACGTTCATAGGAAACACTATGAATAGTGCGGAAAATAATCCAACCTTTGGGTATATTACTGGCACTTCATCTTCGGCTGATTTAAATTTATCTCCATCAGACAACATCATTAGAGCTTATTTATATTGGGCAGGAAGTGGAGATGGTGATTTTAATGTGAATTTAAATGGTACTTCAATAGTTGCAGATCGAACTTTTACGCATTCGCGTTTTTTTTCACCTGATACATTTACCTATTTTAGTGCTTTCAAAGACATTACTTCTTTTGTACAAACGACTGGAAATGGTACTTATACATTATCGGAATTAGATATTTCTGCTTTTGAACCTTTACATTATTCAAGAAAAACAAATTTTGCAGGTTGGGCTATATTAATTGTTTATGAAAATTCAAATTTAACTTTAAACCAACTAAATATTTATGATGGATTGCAAGGTGTTCCTGATGCGTTACAGATTAATTTAACCAATCTTTTTGTAATGAATAATACCAATGCAAAAGCTGGTTTTATTGCGTGGGAAGGCGACTCTCAATTGGCAACCGAAACTTTTTCTGTAAATAATATAGTAATTAGCAATGCTTCAAATCCTGTAAATAATGTGTTTAATAGTACCAATTCTGTAACGGGATCAAATACGCTTTACAACATGGATTTAGATATCTATGAGATTGATAATTATGTCGCGATTGGGGATACAAATGCTACTATTACGCTATCTTCCTCTCAAGATTTCATTATGATTAACACCGTAATTACAAAATTAAATAGTCAATTACCTGATGCTACCATTGAGCTCACCAATCCTATTTCGACCTGTAATTCTAGAGAAATAACCATTGATTACACTGTTTCCAATTTAAATAGTACCGAAGTTTTACAAGCCAATACGCCAATTACTTTTTATATAGGAAATGAAGCAATTAGAACCACCTACACTCAAAATATCATTCCGATTGGAGGAAGTGAAAATAATACTATTAGCCTACTGATTCCAAATACTATTCCGTTAAATTTTAGACTTACAGCTGTGGTTGATGACACAGGAAATGGTACAGGTATTATACGAGAATTAATTGAAAATAATAATTCATCACAAATTGAAGTTGAATTATTTGTTTCACCTACTTTTAATGTATTAGAAGATATCAGAAATTGTAATTTGGGTTTAACCCGTGGGATTTTTGATTTTTCGAATTATGAAAATCTAGTTAAAACCGATCCAAATAATATTGTTTCATTTTACGAAAATAACTTAAATGCTATTTCTGCAACAAATCCAATATTAAATTCGGCTAATTTTGAAGCAACGATAACACCTAAAGATATTTTTGTACGAATTGAAAATGAAAATTGCTATGCCATTTCTTCATTTACATTAAGAACAAGGAATTGTCCACCAGTTATTTATAATGCAGTTTCGGTAAATGGAGACGATTCAAATGATACTTTTTTTATAGATGGTCTGCGTGATATTTTTGTGGATTTTAAATTAGAAATCTACAACCGTTGGGGCAAACATTTATGGACAGGTACAAATGACAAACCTGATTGGGATGGAACTGTTCCAAATGGAATTGGGGGTGAAAAAGCTCCGGCAGGGACTTATTTTTATATTTTATATTTAAATGATCCAGATTTTACAGAACCAATGGTTGGTTACTTATATATTGTCTATTAGATTACATATTTTGAGTATAAAAATTATAATCTTTTAAAACTACTCTAATAAAATCGGTATCGGTACCTGATGTATTTTTAATTCCGGTAACGGTACTAATTTTATTTGCCAACTTGCTTAGTGTTACAAAATCTTTTTGCAATACTGCCGTTTCTAATGTTTCTTTTACAATTCGTACATCATTGTCTGATAGCTTAATTACAAGAGGATAAGTAGGTAAATAATCTGAATTTATGTCTTGAATTATAGTATGGTTAATATTGATATTATTTTTTAGCGAAATAATAGCTGTTCCTGCTGCCATATCGCCCAAGCGCTGATTTTTACTACTAGATACTATAGCAATTAATCCGATGACACCATTTCCAATAGAAATTTCAATTAGCCTAAACAACCATCGAATCAAATAATCTCCAAAACCAGCCTGATACCCATCTAATTTTATCACTTTCATTTTCATTAGCTTTTTCCCAAGGGTTTGCCCTTCCCATAAACTTTCTTGAATAAGCGAATAAAACATAACTGGAAGTCCAATAACTGAAATTATAGCAATGATTGACCATTGATCTAAACCATCAAATAAATTTTCTAAACTAAAAATTTGAACAATAAAATAAACCGTAATACCATATGCAATTTTAACCAGTGAATCAAGCAATTGACCTAAAATTCTATCTCCTACAGATGCTGCCGTAAAATTTATATTTACATTTTGCGTTGTGTTTATTGATAATTGTGTCATATTTTATATATTAGCATTTCATGAGAGAAATTGCATTCATTAAACAAAATAAAGAAAAATGGCTTGAATTTGAACAGGCTATTTTTGGTAAATCTAAAAAAAATCCAGATGACTTGGCACATTTGTATATACATTTGGTCAATGATTTGTCTTATGCGCAAACCTATTATCCAAAAAGTAAGACCGTAGTTTATTTGAATCATTTAGCTGCACAAACCTATCAAAAAATTTACAAAACTAAAAGGACCGAGACAAATAGATTAGTTTATTTTTTTAAAACCGAAGTGCCACTATTAGTTTATGAATATAGAAGATATATACTTTATGCTTTTTTGTTTTTTGGATTATTAACTACGATTGGTGTAGTTTCTGCTCACAATGACGAAACATTTGTTAGATTAATACTTGGCGATCAATATGTTAATATGACTATGGAAAATATTGAAGACGGAAATCCAGTTGCAGTGTATAAATCAGGAAGTAATTGGGGAAGTTTTATTGGAATTACCCTAAACAATTTACGCGTGGGTGCACTTTCCTATTTTTTTGGTATATTTTTAGGCATTGGAACCTTTTATATATTAATGCAAAATTCAATTATGTTAGGTTCTTTTCAATATTTTTTCTATCAAAGAGGAGTATTTTGGGAAAGTGTTCGAGGCATTTGGATTCATGGATCTATGGAAATTTTTGCAATAGTTATTGAAGCGGGCGCTGGCTTTATTCTTGGCGCAAGTATTCTTTTTCCTAGAACTTTTTCAAGAATGAATTCATTTAAAATTGGTTTTAAAAATAGTTTTAAAATATTTTTAAGTACAATGCCATTTACATTTGCCGCAGGTTTTCTTGAAGGCTACATTACAAGATATTCAAAAGAAATGCCTACTTTTTTAAGCATTGGTATCATTCTCATAACCTTAACTGCCATTAGTTTCTATTATTTGATTTATCCCTATATTATTCATAATAAAACGAAAAAACATGTTTCAACTTTACAGTAAAAGAAATTTTAGTTCGCTTGTAGGTGACACCTTTACCCTATTTAAGCTTGAAGGAAAAAATTATTTTAAAAATTATTTCATAATAAATGGAGGGCTTTTACTCGTATTATGCATCATAATTTATTTCTTCATGCAAATATTTTTAAAAAGTGCTTTTTTAGCTTCTTCTCAAAATAACAGTAATGCTTTCTTAGATTCTATTTTAACAAATGTATCCTTATTTATTATTTTTGGTTTAGCAATGATATTGTTAATCATGTTTGCTTCACTTATTAATTATTTGTACCCTGTTGCTTATTTAAAATTGGTGGAAGAAAAAAAACAACGTACACTTCACAATTTAACTTCGCTAATTAAAAGTAAAATTGGAAAAACTATTCAATTTTATTTCCTTTCCATATTTATAATTGTTCCCTTATTATTGGTGCTTTTAGGTATAAGTTTTGCTCTTGTTTTTGTAATTATTGGTGTGCCGATCTTATTCATATTATTACCTGCCTACACTAGTTGGGTATCCTTATCTTATTATGAATATATAAGCACAAATTCTACCTATTTTAATGCGCTTAAAAAAGGATTAAAACTACTAAAAAGTAAGTTTTGGCCTGTCATTGGTTCAAATTATGTAATGCAAACCATTGTACAAGTTGTATTAGGAATTGTAGTAATGGTGCCTTATTTTATTGGTATTTTTTCTATTTTCATCAATCCAGAACAATCTACACAAAATTCAGAAAATGTATTTTCATTATTAACTATTTTGTTGACCGTAATCATGATAATTTCTATACTTTTTAATTACACATTGCAAAATATCATATTAATCAACCAAGGAATTATCTATTATAGCATTATCGAAGAACAAGAAAATATTAGTGCAAAAAACAATATTGATTTAATCGGGCAAAATGAAGAATAGGTTAACGCAAAGTATTATTTTTATTTTAGGAAGTTCCTTTGCTTTTTCTCAAAGCATTGATTCTATTGGTTATCACTCAAGGAAGTTTGAAAATTTAAAGCAAAAATATAACACAGAAGAATTTAATTATGATGAAAAATTTTCAGAAGTAAATGCGTCTGCTTGGGAACGATTTTGGAGAGCTGTTGGCCAATTTTTTGAGCAACTTTTTAATTTTGGAAATGCTGAAAAAACATTAAGTGGTCTAGAAATACTTATGCGAATTATAGCCGTTCTAATAATCTTATTTGTTGTTTATATGATTGTTAAAATCATCATTAATAAAGAAGGTGGCTGGATTTTTAGTGCTTCGGCTAAAAAAATAGTAATAACTCAAAGCACAGAAGAAAATATTCATACGTTAGATTTTAAAGTAATAATTAACAAAGCTTTACATGATAAAAATTATCGATTAGCCGTTCGTTATTATTATATGTGGTTACTAAAATCATTAACTGATAAAGGCGAAATAGAATGGGATATTGAAAAAACAAATGGTGATTATTATAAAGAAATCAAATCTGAATCTCTAAAACAAGATTTTCAATTTTTATCATATGTCTATGAATACAGCTGGTATGGCGAATTTGAAATTAGTGATGCCGATTTTTCAAAAACTGAAACCGCTTTTTTAAAATTAATTTCAAAGTAAATGCCAAAAAGTTTAAAAATATACATCTTCTTATTGGTGCTCATTCTTGTGGGGATTATAATTATTGATGCCAATAAAAAAACACCTATAGATTGGAGGCCAAGTTATTCTTTGAGAGAAAAAATTCCGTTTGGTCTTTATGTTTTTGATCAAGAAAGTAAATCCTTTTTTAATCCGCAAAAAATTAAAAAATTTGGAGAAACACCCTATGAGTTTTTTGATCAGTATTATGATGTTGATGATTCTACTTATACTGTTTCGGGAACATTTTTACATATTGATAATTCATGTACAATTGATGATACTTCGGTAGATGAACTACTATATTTTGTAAGTCATGGAAATAATGCCTTCTTAAGTGCCACGAGTTTTCCTGAAAAACTAGCCGATTCTTTACACTTTGAAACGGCTCAAAGTAATTCATTCCTAGATTCTATTCAATTTAAAACAGAACGAAATCATAAGACAAATCAATTTTATTTTAACAAAGGTGTCAATGATGCTTATTTTTATGAAATTGATTCTACAACCACCACTGTTTTAGGAACTCAATCAAATTCAAAAGGAATAACACAAACAAATTTTGTACGAATTCCTTATAAAAATGGCGCTTTTTACTTACATCTTCAACCTGTTGCGTTTACAAATTATTATTTATTGAAAGAGAACGCTCAGTATACGCAAGAGGTTTTAGGATATATTGCGCCCAACGAAACAATATATTGGAACGTAAATCAATATGAAAATCAAAACTTGTCAGAATCTCCATTACGTTACATTTTAAGTAAACCCGCTTTACGATGGGCATGGTATTTGTCGTTAATTAGTTTACTGTTCTTTATGATATTTAATGCAAAAAGAAGACAACGTATTATTCCAATTAAAGAGCCCTTAAAAAATACAACAGTAGATTTTACCAAAACAATTGGAAACCTATATTATCAAGAAAAAGATCACCAAAATATTGCAGAGAAAAAAATTGTTTTTTTACTCGAAAAAATCAGAAATGAATACTACATCGACACGTTTAATTTAGACGAAACGTTTATAAACCGTTTGCATCAAAAAACAGGAAATGATAAAACAGACATCGAAAATGTAGTAAGATTGATTAAGAAAATCAGAAATCAATCTCAAACCACTGAAAAAGAATTAATTAATTTTAACGAACTATTAGAAAAACTCAATCTTTAGTAAGAACGCTGATTAAACTGATTTAACCGATATACACAGATGAACTTATTACATAAAAACATTACTGATATTATATTAAAATCTTATTATAAAGTTTATAACAACTTAGGTTATGGTTTTTTGGAAAAAGTATATGAAAATGCTCTTTTATATGAATTAAGAAATCAAGGTTTAATTGTGAAAAACAAAAAACTATTAATGTCTATTATGAGCAAATTCAAGTTGGAGAATATTATGCAGATATTGTTAATGAATGCATTATTTTAGAACTAAAAGCAGCTGAAAGTATAGCAGAAGAACATTAATTTCAACTAATAAATTATTTAAAATCAACAGAAATTGAAATTGGATTATTACTTAATTTTGGTAAAAATCCAGAGTTTAAAAGAAAAATATTTACTAACAATAAAAAAATCAGTAAAAATCAGTAAAATCTGATTCATCTGTGTTCAAATCATTATGGAAAATAACTTGGAAACCAATAACGAACAAAACGAAAATGTAAACTTTGAATCGCGTTTAAATTTACAACCCCTAAAAGAAAGTGTTGCACAAGTAAAAGCCGAAATTGCTAAAGTAATTGTTGGCCAAAACAAAATGATAGACCAACTTTTAGTTGCGGTTTTATCAAATGGACATGTGCTACTTGAAGGAGTTCCGGGTGTAGCTAAAACCATCAGTGCAAAATTATTAGCAAAAACATTATCATTAGATTTTAGTCGTATTCAATTTACACCTGATCTAATGCCATCTGATATCATTGGAACATCTGTTTTTGATCTTTCAAAATCAACATTTGACTTTAAAAAAGGTCCTATATTTTCAAATTTTGTTTTAATAGACGAAATTAATCGGGCGCCTGCAAAAACACAAGCGGCACTTTTTGAAGTAATGGAAGAACGTCAAATTACTGCAGATGGAACCACGTATATTTTAGACCGACCATTTCTTGTAATTGCAACACAAAACCCTATTGAGCAAGAAGGAACTTATCGATTACCAGAGGCTCAACTAGACCGTTTCTTATTTAAGATTAATATTGGATATCCTAATTTGTCTGAGGAAATACATATTATTCAAAAAGAGAACGAATTACAAAGTCGAGACAAAATGAGTGACATAGCAACTATTATTTCGCAAAGTAATATTATTGCTTTTCAAGAACTGGTAAAAGAAATATTAATTGAACAAAATTTGATCGAATACATTGCAAAAATAGTATTGAACACTCGTGAAAACGCATTCTTATATTTAGGAGCATCGCCAAGAGCTTCAATTGCAATTTTAAATGCATCTAAAGGGTTTGCCGCTTTGCGCGGAAGAGATTTTGTTACTCCAGATGATATTAAAGACGCAGCGATTCCGGTGTTACAGCATAGAGTTGTGGTAACTCCTGAACGTGAAATGGAAGGAATTACAAGTACCGAAATCATCAAACAAATTGTAGATTCGGTAGAAATTCCTAGATAATAATAGTTGATTTAATTTTACATGATTCGATTTTTCAAACAACTTTATCTAAACAACATCCTATTTTATTGTATTATAGGGGTGATTTTCCTATTCATTTTAGCCTATCTTTTTCCAATGTTTTACAATGCTGCATGGTATGTGTTGTATATACTATTAGCCTTTTTAATTATAGACACCTTATTGCTTTTTGCATCCGGAAAAAAAATAGTAGGTAACCGAATTATGTCTGAAAAATTATCAAATGGCGATGAAAACGAAATAAAAATCGCTATAAATAATCAATATTCATTTCCTATTTACTCAAAAATAATTGATGAAATACCTTTTCAATTTCAACAACGTAATTTTGAAGTTAAACGAAAGATAAAAGCACTTGGGAAAGATAATTACACTTATTTATTAAGACCCACTGAACGAGGAGAATACTCCTTTGGTAATCTAAACATCTACGCTGCTTCCCCTCTGCGATTAGTAAGTAGACGATTTACATACAATAAAAACCAAATGGTGCCAACCTATCCTTCTTATATGCAATTAAGGAAGTATGATTTAATGGCATTTTCAAATAATTTGTTTCAATATGGTTTGAAAAAAATCAGAAGAATTGGACACACCATGGAGTTTGAACAAATAAAAGACTATGTACAAGGCGATGATTTGAGAACAATTAATTGGAAAGCAACTGCAAAAAAGAGTCAGTTAATGGTCAATCAATTTCAAGATGAAAAATCGCAAAATGTATATATGATAATTGATAAAGGACGCGTAATGAAAATGCCTTTCAACGGACTTAGTTTATTAGACTATGCAATTAATGCGACTTTAGTTTTATCCAATGTAATCCTTAAAAAACAAGACAAAGCCGGAATGTTTACATTTTCTAAAAAAGTGGAAAACAGAGTTGTTGCCGAAAAAAGACAAAGTCAAATGCAACAAATTATGGAAAGTCTCTACAATATTAAAACCGATTTTTTTGAAAGTGATTTTAGCAGATTATATATAGATGTAAAAAAACATATAAATCAAAGAAGTTTAATTATGCTCTATACTAACTTTGAAACACTGGATGGATTATACAGACAACTACCCTATCTAAAAGGAATTGCAAAAAATCATTTATTAGTAGTAGTCTTTTTTAATAATACCGAATTAGATGAATTAATCCAGCAAAAATCAAACACAGTTCAAGAAATTTATGATAAAGTCATTGCCGAAAAATTTGCATTTGAAAAACGATTAATTGTAAATGAATTGAGAAAATATGGGATTTATTCGGTATTAACAAAACCCGAAAATTTAACATTGGACACAATTAATAAATATCTTGAAATAAAAGCAAGAGGCATTTTGTAGCGCTAACATTTGTTAAATAATCTGATAGATATTCATTATTTTCAAGATTCTTTTTATATTTAGCGATTACAAAATTTATAAAAATGAGATATTTATCTTTATTACTCTTGTTATTACTGAATTTTTCAGGCTATGCTCAAGAGTATTTTCCAAAAAATGATGGTGTAAAACAAAGTTTCAACAACTTTACAGCCATTCAAAATGCCACAATCTATCTATCGGCAACTCAGTCAATAGAAAATGCAACTTTACTCATCAAAGAGAATAAAATTCTTGAGGTGGGAATTGGTATTTCTATTCCAAAAGGCGCCCAAATCATTGATGCAAAAGGCAAAACAATCTATCCTTCATTTATTGAATTGTATAGTGAATTTGGAATAAGCAAACCAGCCACTAGACCAAATGGAAACTTTACACCTCAATACGAAACTAATAGAGAAGGTTATTACTGGAACGATCACATCAAACCAGAATATAATGCCTATGAAAATTTAAGTTATGACGAAAAAAATGCTTCAAATCTTAGAGAAATAGGATTTGGATCGGTACTAAGTCACCATAATGATGGAATAATTGCAGGAACTGGACTTTTTTGGACTTTAAACGATAAAGCAACCAATGCTAACCGAATTATTAAAGAGAAAGTATCGCAGCATTTTACATTTAGTAGAAGTAAATTCACAAAACAAAGTTATCCTTCTTCTATGATGGGAAGTATGGCATTGATTCGTCAAGTATTTCAAGATGCAAAATGGTACGCGCAAGGGATGTCTAAAACAAAAGATTTATCGCTTGAAGCATTTAACAACAATAAAAATTTAATTCAAATATTCAACGCTGGCGATAAACTAAACGCATTAAGAGCTGATAAATTAGCTGATGAATTTGGAATTAAATGCCTTATTAAAGGAAGTGGAAACGAATTTGAACGCTTAGAAGAAATCAAAAAGTCAAATGCAACTTTTATTATTCCAATTAACTTTCCTGAAGCTTATGATGTTTCTGATCCTTATTTAGCACAACAAGTTAGTGTTAGCGATATGAAATTTTGGAACCAAGCGCCATTTAATTTGAAAATATTATCGGATAATAATGTTTCATTTGTTTTAACTTCTTCCGATTTAAAAGACACTAAATCCTTTCTTTCAAATCTTAGAAAAGCAGTATTATATGGATTGCCAAAGGACAAAGCGCTTCAGGCCTTAACTGAAAATCCTGCAAAATTGATCAATCAGTTTGACAAAATAGGGTCAATTTCAAAAGGAAAACTAGCTAATTTCATCATTGTTTCAGGTGACCTATTTGATGATAAAAGTGAGATTTTAGAAAATTGGGTTCAAGGGGAACGAAACAGCATTAGCAAATTAAATCCTACTGATATTAGAGGAAACTATGAATTGACTTTTGACAACCAAAAATTCGAATTAAAAATTGAAGGGGATATTTCAAAATTTGAAGCAAAAGCCGTTAAAGACAGCATCAATTTTGGAACAAAAATACAATTTAACGATCCTTGGATAAACTTGGTAATAAAAAATCAAGATACTACAAAGGCAAACTTTGTAAGACTTTCAGGAACTTTTGTAAAAGATTTGATGCAAGGCAAAGCTGTTTTAGAAAATGGAAATGAAACCACTTGGACTGCTACCAAAAAAGAAGTTAAAGCAGATGAAGTTAAAAAAGACGATAAGAAAAAAGAGCCGAAAGTACCTTTAATGTACCCTATTACATTCCCTAATATTGCTTATGGATCATCAGAAAAACCAAAACAAGAAACGTTATTGTTTAAAAATGTAACCGTTTGGACGGGTGAAAAAGAAGGCATATTAAAAGAAACCGATGTATTAATCCAAAATGGAAAGATTAGTAAAATTGGGAAAAATCTACCAGCAACAAATGCCAAAATCATTGACGGAACTGGCAAACATTTAACAGCAGGAATCATCGATGAACATTCGCATATTGCAATTTCTAATGGTGTCAATGAAGGTGGTCAAAATTCTTCTGCCGAAGTAACTATTGAAGATGTTGTAAATTCTGATGATATCAATATTTACAGAAACTTAGCAGGTGGTGTAACATCGGCTAACTTATTACACGGTTCAGCAAATCCAATTGGTGGTCGTGCAGCTTTCATTAAATTAAAATGGGGGTATGCTCCTGATGAAATGCTTGTAAAAGACACTCCAAAATACATCAAATTTGCTTTGGGTGAAAATGTAAAACAGTCTAATTGGGGTGATTTTGCACGTAACCGCTTTCCGCAATCGCGAATGGGAGTTGAACAGGTTTATGAAGATTATTTTACAAGAGCCATTGAATATAAAAACGAGTGGGATGCTTATAAATCTGGAAAAAGTAAAACTAAAGTGCTGCCAAGATTTGATATTGAATTGGAAGTTTTAGGCGAAATTTTAGCAAAAAAACGTTTCATAACTTGTCACTCTTATGTACAATCGGAAATCAATATGTTAATGAAATTAGCCGAACGCTATGGCTTCAAAATTCAAACCTTTACACACATTCTTGAAGGATATAAATTGGCTGATAAGATGTCTGCTCACGGTGTAGCTGGTTCAACCTTTGCAGATTGGTGGGCATATAAATATGAAGTAAACGATGCTATTCCTTACAATGCCGCTATCATGATGAATGAAGGTGTTACAGTTTCTATTAACTCGGATGATGCAGAAATGTCGCGCCGTTTAAATCAAGAAGCCGCTAAAACCGTAAAATATGGAAATGTAACCGAAGAAGAAGCTTGGAATTTTGTAACCTTAAACTCTGCCAAAATTCTTCAAGTTGATACTAAAGTTGGTAGCATAAAAATTGGTAAAGATGCCGATGTGGTGCTTTGGTCGGATAGCCCATTATCCATTTATACAAGAGCCGAAAAAACAGTAGTTGACGGAATAATTTTCTATGATTTAGAAAAGGAAACAGAAAATTTAGCTACTATACAAAAAGAACGCGCTGACTTGATTAACGCTATGTTAGATGCTAAAAACAAAGGCATGAAAACACAATTGCCTAAGAAAAAAGAAAATGGACACTACCATTGTGATACCTTAGGAGAATATTGTAAAGAATCTCACTACAAATACAATTAAGATGAAAAAATATATCGTTATTTTATTTATTTCTTTGTTTGGGTTTGCCCAACAAACACCGGCACCAAAGCAAAGTAGATCAATTTTAATTACTGGTGCTAAAGCTCATTTAGGTAATGGAAAGGTTATTGAAAACAGTTTATTGTCTATCGTAAATGGAAAAATTGCAGCTATTGGCGATGCTACTGTGATGAAACCTTCAAAACATGACATAACAATTGATGCTTCTGGAAAACATTTATATCCAGGATTCATTGCTCCAAATTCAACATTAGGTTTGGTTGAGATAGATGCCGTAAGAGCTTCGGACGATGAAAGTGAAATTGGCGAATTCAATCCGCATGTAAGAAGTATTATTGCTTATAATGCTGAATCTAAATTAGTGGAAACTACACGTCCAAACGGTGTATTATTGGCACAAATTACTCCAAGAGGTGGACGCATTTCTGGAACATCTTCAATTGTTCAATTAGATGCATGGAATTGGGAAGATGCCACAATTAAAAAAGATGATGGTATTCATTTAAATTGGCCCAGAAGTTATTCAAGAGCGGGCTGGTGGGCAGAACCAGGGGGAATTGAGACTAATAAAAACTACGAACCACAAATCAAAGAAATACAAACCTATTTTGACAATGCTTTTGCCTATTTAAATAGTAAAAACAATAAAAAGGATATACCATTTGAAGCAATGAAAGGGTTACAATTGGGTGAAAAAACGTTATATGTAAATGCAAACGGTGAAAAAGAAATTATTGATGCTGTTTTATTTAAAAAGAAAAATAATATTCAAAAAATGGTCATTGTTGGAGGATATTATGCCTTCAAAGTTGCACAATTATTGAAAGAAAATAATGTTTCTGTTTTATTAAAACGAGTTCATGATTTGCCTCTGCTAGAAGATGAAGATGTGAATTTACCGTATAAAAATGCTAAATTATTAGTAGATGCAGGTGTATTAGTTGGATTACAAAATGCGGGTGACATGGAGCGTATGCAAACCAGAAACCTACCGTTTTATGCTGGAACGTGTGCCGCTTGGGGATTATCTAAAGAGCAAGCCTTACAACTTATCTCTGGAAATACTGCTAAAATATTAGGAATTGACAACCAATATGGTACGTTAGAAACGGGTAAAAGTGCTACCTTTTTTATATCTGAAGGCGATGCGCTAGAAATGAAAACAAATATAATATCCTTTGCATTTATTGACGGTAGACACTTAAGTTTAGAAAGTCATCACACCGAATTGTACGAACGTTACAAAGGAAAATTTGAACAACAAAAAAAATAATTTTAGATTCAAAGACTCAAAGCCACAAAGAGATTAAAACTTTGTGGCTTTTTTTATTAGTTATAATAACCAACAAAACAATATATTTGCAAAAACATTGCGTCTTAGTGCCTTCGTGGCTAAAATTGTGTCTTAGAATATGAAACAAATCACTTCGGTTCAAAATCCGTTTATAAAATCGTTAGCTCAATTGCAAGAAAAAGCGAAAATTCGCAAGCAAACGGGCACATTTTTAATGGAAGGACAACGCGAAATTGATCTAGCTCTAAAAGGGGGTTATGAAATAGAAACTATTTTAATTTGCAATGAATTATGTCAATTATCTGAATTTCAGAAAATCAGAAAATCTGAATTTCAAGTCATCGAAATTTCCAAAGAAGTCTATCAAAAACTGGCATATCGCGATACTACAGAAGGTATTCTTGCTGTAGCTAAAACCAAATCACTAGCTTTATCCGAATTAAAATTATCAAAAAACCCATTAATATTAGTAGGAGAAGCAATTGAAAAACCAGGTAATGTTGGTGCCATTTTAAGAACAGCCGATGCTGCAAATGTTGACGCGGTTATTATCGCTAATCCAAAAAGTGATTTGTATAATCCGAATATCGTTCGCTCCAGCGTAGGTTGTTTATTTACCCGCCAAATTGCTACTGGAACTACGGAAGAAGTGATAGCTTATTTAAAAGCAAATAACATCAATATATATTCGGCAACCTTACAAGATTCAACTGAATATCACACACAAAACTACACAACTCCCACTGCATTAGTAGTTGGCACAGAAGCTACTGGTTTGTCAGAAAAATGGCGTACCGAAAGCACTAAAAACATTATCATTCCGATGCAAGGAGTTATCGATTCTATGAATGTTTCTGTGGCAGCAGCCATTTTGTTATTTGAAGCTAAACGTCAACGAGGTTTTTAGTATTTTTCTTTTCTCTTTTTTATATTTTCTAGATTTGCACAATTAGAAAATATATCTTACTTTTAGTTGGTTAAAGAAAAGGTATGACAGCAATAGAATTAGAAGCCGAAAATAAAGCCATCGCGCAAGAATATAAAGAACTGCTTCGCATTAGTTATCAAACACTTAGCGTTTATGATAAAAAAATCATTCGCAAAGCTTTTGATGTTGCTGTAGATGCCCATAAAGACCAAAGAAGAAAATCGGGTGAAGCTTATATATTTCATCCCATCGCTGTTGCAAAAATTGTGGCTAGAGATATTGGTTTAGGTGCTACATCCATTGCGGCTGCATTAATGCATGATGTGGTTGAAGATACCGATATTACTGTGCAAGACATTGAAAAAATGTTTAATCCAAAAATTGCACAATTGGTAGAAGGTTTAACTAAAATTGCTAAAGTTAAAACCGACCAAGAAATCTCGATGCAAGCGGAAAATTTTCGTAAAATGTTACTGACCTTGAATGATGACGTTCGAGTAATTTTAATCAAAATTGCCGATCGGTTACACAATATGCAAACCATGGGCAGTATGGCCGATTATAAACAAGCCAAAATTGCCTCAGAAACATTATACATTTATGCCCCTCTCGCCCATCGATTAGGATTGTATAATATTAAAACACAATTAGAAGATTTAGGATTAAAATATACTGAACCACTTATTTACAACGACATCGTTAGTAAAATTAAAGAAACTAAGGAAGAACAAGACGCCTATATCAAAACTATTTCAGATATTATAAGTGCTTCACTTAAAGAAGAAGGTATTGAATTTACGATGAAAGGTCGTCCTAAATCCATTTACTCGATTCGAAGAAAAATGAAAGTGCAAAGCGTTACTTTTGACGAAGTCTACGATAAATTTGCATTGAGAATAATATACAAATCAAATCCACACGATGAAAAGTTTATTGCTTGGAAAATTTATTCAGTAGTAACCGATCATTATAGACCCTCGCCAAGTAGATTACGAGATTGGATTTCATCGCCTAAATCAACAGGATACGAAGCGCTTCACATCACCGTTATGGGACCAAAAGGGCGCTGGGTAGAAATTCAAGTGCGAAGCGAACGCATGGATGAAATTGCTGAAAAAGGATATGCAGCACATTACAAATATAAAAATGGTGCCACCGAAGAACACGGTTTAGAAATTTGGCTGAACCAATTAAAAGAAGCGCTAGAAAATTCAGAAAGTAATGCTGTTGATTTTGTAGAAGATTTTAAACTGAATTTGTATGCCAAAGAAATTTATGTTTTTACCCCAAAAGGCGAAATTAAATCGTTACCCAAAGGAGCAACTTCATTAGATTTTGCCTTTAGCATTCACTCAGAAATCGGGGTGAAAACAAGAGGTACAAAAGTCAATGGAAAATTAGTACCACTAAACCATGTGTTGAATAGTGGTGATCAGGTAGAAATTATTACATCGCCCAATCAAAAACCTACTTCGCAATGGCTTGATTATGTAACTACTTCAAGGGCAAAAAATAAAATTAAAAATGTTTTAAACGAAAATACGAAGAAAATTGCTGAAGATGGTAAAGAACTTTTAGAACGTAAATTGCGCCATCTGAAAATTACCTTGAATGAACAAACACTGAACGAGCTTGTCAATTTTTTTAAATTACAAACCAGTTTAGATTTGTTTTACAGAGCTGGAATTGGTACAATTGAAAACCAACAATTAAAAGATTTTGCAGCACAAAAAAGCAATACGCTTGTTAATTTTTTCAAGAAAACAATAAAGCGAACTCCTACTTCTACATCTGAACAAGTTCAGAAAAATGAACTGAATAAGAAATTTGACTTATTGGTTTTTGGAGTTGAACAAAATAAACTAGACTACAAACTATCTGCTTGTTGCAATCCAATACCGGGAGATGATGTTTTTGGATTTGTAACCATAAATGAAGGAATAAAAGTACATAAGAAAGATTGCCCGAATGCCATAAGTATGCAATCAAATTATGCCTATCGAATTATTCAAGCCAAATGGATTGACTCTTCTCAAGAAGAATTTAAGGCTATTTTAAAAATTACCGGTATGGATACGTTGGGCTTAACTAACGAACTTACAAAAGTAATATCCAATCAAATGAGTGTAAATATCCAAAGCATTTCATTAAGCAGTGAGGCTGGTATTTTTAACGGACAAGTAACTGTGGTTGTTCAAAACAATACCATTCTCAAAAAACTGATTGATAATATTAAAAAAGTGGATGGAATTGATAAAGTGAGTAGAGTTTATAAGTAATTCAATAAATAACAGTCTTAATAACTCTGTTTAAAAAAAATTATAACTCCTAACTTCTAACTTCTAACTTTCACTATCTTTGTCAATATTTCATTTAACAAAGCAATGGAAAACAAAAATCAGGAAATTGTAAAGAATGTTTTTACCAACTATTTAGAAGAAAAAGCACATCGTAAAACACCCGAGCGCTTTGCAATTCTTCAAGAAATTTACAATGCAACCGAGCATTTTGATATTGAATCATTGTACATCAAAATGAAAAACAAAAACTATCGGGTAAGTCGAGCTACATTATATAATACCATCGAACTTTTATTAGAATGTGGTTTAGTGCGTCGTCATCAATTTGGACAAAATCAAGCGCATTACGAAAAATCATACTTTGACAAACAACACGATCATATTAT
>JACCDZ011463146.1_pt1 | contig 19796 bp, 15 predicted proteins | sample 7449551 | NCBI WGS metagenome assembly JACCDZ01 (sample SAMN15323452, study PRJNA562643) | freshwater metagenome | isolation source: river surface water | place: USA:Blue River Watershed | collected 2017-08-18
ATGGCGCGCGAATCCGCCGCCAGCACGGTAAAGCGCCAATGACTGATGACGATGGTCTCGTCGCGCTCCGGCAGACGTTCGAAGGCGTTCATGACGATGCCGCCTATGGTGTCGAAGTCGTCATTGCTGAAGCTGGTGGCGAATTGCTCGTTGAAGTCGGCAATCGGGGTGATGGCCTTGACGGAGAATTCACCCGGCGCGATTTCGCGAATCAGCGCATCTTCATCCACTTCCACATCATGCTCGTCGTCGATGTCGCCGACGATCTGTTCGAGCGCGTCTTCCAGGGTCACAAGACCGGCAATGCCGCCGTATTCGTTCACCACGATGGCCATGTGATTGCGCTTGGAGCGGAACTCTTTTAACAGGCGGTCCAGATGCGTGGATTCCGGCACAAAAAAGGCCGGACGCAGATAGTCCTTGATGTTGAAGCGTTCATTGCGTTCGTGGGTGAGCAGCTTGAGCAGGTCTTTGGCGAAAATGATGCCGATGACTTCGTCTGAATTGTCTTCGTCGAGTACCGGGAAGCGCGAGTGGGCCGAAGCAATGAGCAGGGGCAGGAATTCACGCGGCTCCATATTGGCGCGAACTGCCACCATCTGCGCCCGGGGAATCATGATTTCGCGTACCTGGCGCTCGGACACCTGCAGTGTGGCCTCGATGATGCGCAGGGCGTCCTGATCCAGCAGCCCGCGTTCGCCGGCATGCTGGATGACCTCGGCCAGGTCCTCGCGGTTTTGCGGCTCGCCGCTCAGTGCGTGTGTCAGCCGGCTTAACCAGGATTTGTGTTCGCCCGAAGGTCGACCCTCGCTCATGATGTTTCCCTTTTCTTCTCTGTTCAGATTTTTTTTATCGGTCGCTTTTGTTCCGTTCGTCCGCAGCCTGTCGAAGGGCTGTTTTTCACAAAAACCACTTGTGAGAGCGGCCCTTCAACAGGCCGAGGGTGAACGGGAGTCAATTGCAGTGCTGATTCATTCTGCGTAAGGATTGGCAATCCCCAAGCCCGCCAACACCTGTGTTTCCAGCGCCTCCATGTCTTCTGCTTCTTCGTCTTCCGTATGGTCGAAACCGAGCAGATGCAGAACCCCATGGATGGTGAGATGGGCCCAATGGTCTTGCAGCGCCTTGCCCTGTTCGCTGGCCTCGCGTGCCACGACCGGGGCACAGATCACAAGATCGCCCAAGGGCAAAACATCCATCTCATCTTTCAGCTCTGCAAGCAGTCCAGCAGGCAGTTCGCTGGGAAAGGACAGCACATTGGTGGCGTAATCCCGCTCGCGGTATTCACGATTGAGTTCGCGCCCTTCGGCCTCGTCCACGATGCGCACCGTGATTTCGGCGGCGCCTTCATGCTCGGCGCCGGCCAGTGCGGCGTCTGCCCAGCGCTGGAAATCCTGTTCCGAGGGCAAGCTCCCGGCGCGGCTCTCCAGTTGCAGATCAATCACGGTAGAAGAAGCAGATTGCATGCCGGTTACGCCTCGCCCTGATCGTCATCATTGGCACGGATATGGCGGCGGCCGGCGGGCTGCTTTTCGCGCGCGCCAACTTTCTGGTCATGAGCCTCATAGGCCTCCACGATGACCTGCACCAGACGGTGGCGTACCACGTCACGCGAGGTGAAGCGGGTGATATGTATGCCTTTCACGTCATGCAGCACACGCAGGGCGTGCGCGAGGCCGGATTCCTGGCCACGGGGCAGGTCGACCTGGGTGATGTCGCCGTTGATCACGGCCTTGGAGCCAAATCCCAGGCGCGTGAGGAACATCTTCATCTGTTCCGGCGTGGTGTTCTGGCCTTCATCGAGAATGATGAAGGCGTTGTTCAGGGTGCGTCCGCGCATATAGGCCAGCGGCGCAATTTCTATCACCTGTTTTTCGATGAGCTTGCCGACGCGCTCAAAGCCCAGCATTTCATACAGGGCATCGTAGAGCGGGCGCAGATAGGGATTGATCTTCTCGGTGAGATCGCCGGGCAGAAAGCCGAGCTTTTCGCCGGCTTCCACGGCCGGGCGCACCAGCATGATGCGGCGGATTTCGTCTTTTTCCAGCAGGTGCACGGCCGCGGCCACAGCCAGCCAGGTCTTGCCGGTGCCAGCGGGGCCGACACCGAAACTGATGTCGTTGCCGAGCAGGGCTTCCACGTATTTGCGCTGGTTTTCCCCGCGCGGCTTGATGGCGCCGCGCTTGGTATGCAGCGAGGAGCCGGGCTTGTCGCTGTCTTCGGCTGCGCCGGTGTCACCCTCGTCCAGAGTGGCCAGCAGCATGTGCACGGCTTCAGCCTCCAGAGGGGAGCTGCTGCCGGTTTCGGCATAGAGCGTTTCCAGCACATTGACGGCGGCATTCACCGCATTGCCCGCGCCTTCCACGCGAAAGTGGTTGCCGCGGCTGTGTATGGCCACGCCGAGCTCTTGCTCGATGAGTTTGATGTGTTCGTGGAATTGGCCGCTGAGCTCACTCAGGCGGCGGGCATCGTTAGGCTCCAGCACCAGCTGGCGGCGTGACGGGGAGGGGGCGTTCAAGCGGATGACTGCTCGGAAAATCGGGGGCACAGGATAGCCCAAAGCGCCAGTCGTCGTCAGCCGCCCGGCTGCGGCAAGGCCCCGATAACCGGGAAGGACGCCTGATTGTCCGGCAAGACAGTGGCGGAATCGGGATTTCCTGTGCTATTCCCTGCAGCAGAGTCCATGACCAGAGGGTCTTTGGCTCTCACTAACAATAAAAATGCCGGTACACAGGAGCTCCCATGCAGGCCGATATGCCCATCGCCGTTACCCGTGCAGCCCACCAGGTATCCCGTCCGCCCTATCCCGTCAGCTGGCAGGCCCGTGCCTTCAATCTGGCCCTCATGGTCTCGGTCAAGCCGCTGCTCGGGCTGGCTCCCGTGAACTCCGTTTCCCTGCGCGTGCTGGATCGCGCTTATGGCGTAGCCGGTCTCATGCTGCAGCGCCTGCCCTCCTTTGTGCAGGTGAGCGCCACCCACTTCGGGCATTTTGATGGTGAATGGCTGCGCGCTGGCGCCGGCCTCAATGAAGACAAGGTCATGTTGTACCTGCATGGTGGTGGCTACTGCTTCAGTTCTGCCCAGGCACATCGCCCACTGACCTGGCGCTTGTCGCGCATGGCGAAACGCCCGGTGCTGGCCATCAATTACCGGCAGGGCCCCGACCATGACTTTGAACATTGGCGCGACGATGCCGTGCAGGCATATCAGCATCTGCTGGAAAAGGGCTATGCCCCGCAAAACATCCTCATCGGGGGTGATTCCGCGGGAGGCCATCTCACCCTGACCACGTTGCAGCATATCCGCGATAGCGGTCTGCCCCTGCCGCGCGCCGCCATGTGCTTTTCGCCGTGGACGGATCTGTCTTGCGAAAGTGCCTCGTATCAGCGCAACCGTTTCCGCGATCCCATGTTTGCCACGGGGGCCGTGCAGGGACTCTCACGTTACTTTGCGCGCGCACGCGATCCTTACCATCCGCTGATCTCGCCCCTGCATGGCGACTTCACCGGCCTGCCCCCCATCATGATTACGGCGGGCTCCACGGAAGTGCTGCGTGATGATGCCCGTCGTGTGGCGCAGCGTGCGCACGAGCATGGCGTGGAGGTGCATTACGAAGAGTGGCGCGGCATGCCCCATGTCTTCCAATTGTTTGCCTTCTGGTTGCCGGAAGCGCGTGCCGCCTACCGTCATATGGCGAAATTCGTACACGGCGTGGAGAAAGACCTCGCGGCCTGATGCGTTTTTCCGGGCTTCAGGCCGGTCCGCTGAGGCGCCATGATGGCTGGCGTTTTTGCAAAGCGTGCAGAGGGGGGGCGAACATGAGGTGGCGCGTGATGATGGTGAGTGTCCTGCTGGCATGCAGTGCCGCGGTGCATGCCGAGCCGGGGGAGTCCCCCAGGGTTTTCGGACACCGTGATGCCAATGGCCGCATGGTGTTTTCCGATCAGGAGCAGGGTGGCGCGCAACAGGTGAAAATCAGCAAGCCTTCGGTAGTGACCGACAGCAAGCTGGGCGTGAAGGCCTATTCGCGGCAAACACCCAGAAGCCATGAGAAAAACCTCACAGACGAGACGCGTGCAAACCTGAGAAGGGACATGCAAAGGGCTGATGCGCAGGCCGATGAAGAGGATGCACGCAGGCGCTGCGAGGGCTTGCGTGAAATCATTTCCCATAGTCAGTACGGCAGCAAGACATACCGCCAGCGCAAACAGAACCAGTATGACCGTGAGTGCATTGCAAACGGCTATTGAGGCGCAGACAGGTAAATTCGCCGCCGCATTTTTCAGGCATGGTCAGAAGCAGAAGCCATCCCGGGAAAAGCCATCACGGTGGCGCTAAAGCCTACCCTTTGGCACAGTTGCCCGACGCTAAAGTCCCTCCGCCAGAAACTTGCAAGGCCAGCACGGCTAAAGCCCTTCGTGAAAAGCCATTTTTCAAATGACCGTCATGCCCGCGTTCGCGGGAGTGATGGTGGCTTGGCAATATCCTTGCCCGTGAGGCGGTCGCCTCAGCTTTCTACCCATACCGGCGCATCCGCGCGCAGCGCCACAATGCTCACGGTGTCCTTGACCACGACATCGGCAAACTTGCCGATGAGGCTGGGGTCGCCGGGGAAGTGCACGATGCGGTTGGTTTCGGTGCTGCCGATGAGATGGCCATCAAAACGCTCTGACACTTTGTCCACCAGCACGCGCTGGGTGCTGCCAAGCAGGCTTTCAGTCTTGCGCGCGGTGTGCTGCGTCAAACGTTCTTTCAGGATATTGAGGCGTAGTTTTTTTAACGCTTCCGGCGTGTCATCCGGCAGCTCGGCAGCGGGCGTGCCGGGACGTTTGGAATAAATGAAACTGTAAGAGTGATCGAAGTCGACTTCGGCAATGAAGTTCATGGTTTCTGCGAAGTCGGCATCGGTTTCGCCGGGAAAGCCGATGATGAAGTCGGAAGAAATGAAAATGTCCGGGCGCAGGGCTTTCAGTTTGGCGATGCGTTCCAGATAGTCGGCCGTTGTGTGGTTGCGCTTCATACCGGCCAGCACATTATTGGCGCCGGACTGCACGGGCAGGTGCAGATGGGACACCAGCTTGGGTGTGTCCGCATAGACGGCGATCAGATCGTCGTTGAATTCCAGCGGATGCGATGTGGTGTAGCGGATACGGCCTATGCCGGGAATTTCCGCGACATGGCGCAGCAGTTCCGCAAAGGAACAAATCGTGCCGTCGTGATGCGGGCCGCGGAAACCGTTCACGTTCTGGCCGAGCAGGGTCACTTCACGTACGCCTTTGGATGCAAGTACGGCAATTTCGGCAATCACGTCATCAAACGGCCGCGAGATCTCTTCGCCGCGCGTATAGGGAACGACGCAGAAAGTGCAGTACTTGGAACAGCCTTCCATGATGGAAACAAAGGCCTTGTGACCCTCCACACGCGGCTCCGGCAGATGATCGAATTTCTCGATTTCCGGAAAGCTCACATCCACCAGGGTGATTTTCTTGAGCCGGGGTTCGGCGCTCTGCTGCGCATCCAGCATTTTCGGCAGGCGGTGCAGGGTTTGCGGGCCGAAAACCATGTCCACAAAGGGCGCACGCTTTTGTATGCCTTCGCCTTCCTGTGAGGCCACACAGCCACCCACGCCGATGACGATATCCGGGCGCGCCTCTTTCAGCTTGCGCCAGCGTCCCAGCTCGGAGAACACCTTTTCCTGCGCCTTCTCGCGTATCGAGCAGGTATTGAGCAGCAGCACATCGGCTTCTTCCGGGTTGGTCGTCAGCTCCATGCCGTGCGAATCGCCCAAGAGGTCGGCCATGCGCGAGCTGTCGTACTCGTTCATCTGGCAACCCTGGGTCTCGATATAAAGCTTCTTGGTCATGGCAAGGGGGCGCGGCAAGGCGGTTCATCAATAAGGGCGCGGATTATAGCCATGTGTCCAAGCGGGGGACAGGCAGGGGGCAGAAGGCCGCAGCCCCGGCTGACGAAACAAAATCGAGGTTTCGCTGGGCGGGGGCTGCCCGTATCCTTGCCGCTTCGGTAAAGGAGCGCAGTGTGTTGAATGGACGAGGCCTTCCCGGCCTGATGTGGCTGGCGCTGATGTTTGCTGTAGCGACCGGTCTTGCCCGGGCTGACAGCAAAGATGACTTTCTGGCCGCACGTGAAGCCCTGCGTCAGGGCAATCTGCAGGTGGTGGCGGAAAAGGCCGAGGCCCTGAGCCAGGACCCCTTGGGCATTTATCCGCGCTACTGGCTGCTTTCTGCCCAGATAGACCTCATCACGCCCGAGCACATCCAGCCTTTCCTCAAGTTCTATCAGGGCAGCTGGCTCGCCGAGCGCCTGCGCGGTGACTGGTTGCGTGCCCTCGGCCGGAAGGAAGAGTGGGCTCTCTTTCGTGAGCAATATCCTCTGCTGGTTGACGAGCCTTCCACCGAACTCCTTTGTTATGCCTTCCAGGCCCGTCTTGCGGCGGAGGACAAGCGCGTGCTGGCGCAGGCGCGCACGGCACTGTGGTTTAGGGCAGAAGACCTGCCCGGCAGTTGCAGTCCGGTGCTGACGCAGTTGTTGAAAACCGGGACGGTTGGCGAAACCGACATCCGTGATCGCCTGCGTCTCGCCCTGGAGGCCAATGAGCAGGGCGTGGCCCGCTATCTGGCGGATCTGCTCGGCGAGTCATGGCAGACGCGGGATCTGCAAGCGCTGGTGGCCGGGCCCGCGGCCTGGCTGAAAAAGCCGGTTGGCGGCGGCAGCCTGCAGCCTGAGTTGGCGATTTTTGCCATCGGCCGTCTGGCACGCAGCGATGCGGATACGGCACTGGCTGAATTGCAGAAATGGCAGAGCCGTTTCAGCGACAACCAGAAACTGTATGCCTGGCGCCGGCTGGCGCAGGCCTCTGCGCTGCAGCACGAGGCACGGGCGCCGGAGTGGTTCGCGCGCAGCGAGGGCCTGCCCTGGACGGATTTCGCCGTGGAATGGCGTGCGCGTCTGGCTTTGCGCAACAAGGACTGGGATGCCGTGCTGGCCGCTCTGCGTCAGCTCAGTGAGGAAAAACAGAAAGAGCGTGCCTGGCAGTATTGGCAGGCGCGGGCCCTTGAAGCCAAGGCCGGAGAGAGCAAAAAGGCCGGCTCGCCGGCCGCCACCAAGATCTATGCGCAGCTCAGCGTGGATGATGATTACTACGGCCTGCTCGCGCGCGAACGTCTGGGGCCGGTGCTGGCACCGGCCGCTCCCGTTTTCCAGCTTGTTGATGAAGACTGGCGTCGCGTCGAGGCCAATGCCGGATTGCAGCGTGCCCTGCGTCTGCATGAAATGGAGCTGCGTACCGAGGCCACGCGCGAATGGAACTGGGCCCTGCGTGGCGCCGACGACCGATTGCTGCTGGTAGCGGCAGAAACGGCCAGTCGTGCCGACTGGTATGATCGCGCCATCTACGCTGCCGAGCGGACGAAAAAGCTGCACAACTACGAGCTCCGCTATCTCGCGCCTTACCGCGATGTTGTGCGCGACTATGCCCAGCAGACCGGGCTGGATGAAGCCTGGGTCTATGGCCTCATGCGCCAGGAAAGCCGCTTTGTCAGCGCCGCCCGCTCCGGTGTCGGTGCTGGCGGGCTCATGCAGTTGATGCCGGCCACGGCACGCTGGGTAGCCGGCAAGGTGGGGCTGAAATATGAGCCTGCCATGGTCAATGATGCGGGTACCAATGTGCGCCTCGGGACCTACTATCTGCGCCATGTCCTGGACGAGCTGTCCAGTCAGCCAGTGCTGGCCACGGCAGCCTACAATGCCGGGCCCAACCGGGCCCGTACCTGGCAGCCGGCCGACACCAGCATGGAGGCCGAGCTCTACATAGAAAGCATTCCTTTTGCAGAAACGCGTGATTATGTGAAAAAGGTGATGACCAATGCCGTGCATTATGCGCAGGCCTTTGGTCAGCCGCAGCAAAGCCTGCTGGCGCGTATCGGTACTATCCCGGCGCGTAATCCGCAAGTGATTGAAGGACCATGATTTTTTCAAGGGCGTGAAACGTGAGCTCGCCGCTGAGCGTCTTGGGTGAATCGTGATTGCGCCCGCAGCTCGTGAAAAGAAAAAGCGGCAAAGCAAAAAGTGGTAAAGCAAAAGCCGCCCCCTCTCCCCGCTTGTGGGGAGAGGCTTGGGGGGAGGGGTTGGGTTTAATGTGGGAGCGGCTTTAGCCGCGATGTCCTTGACCTTATGTCATCCTGTGCTAGAGCGCCGATTCACGATTATTCGCCCTGCGGGCTCACCCCTTCGGGGCCCGCCTTGCGGCGGTTCAACTTACTTCGTAAGTTGTCACGATTCACGATTCACGATTCACGAGCCATTTAAATGTTTGATAAAAAAATTCCCCTGATTGCACTGGCCACGGCCATTTTCTTTGTTGCGGTTATGCTGGGCACGCAATATCTGGCCAAGAAACGCGCATTGGAGGCTTTGCCGGTGAATACGAAAATGGGCGGCGATTTTGTGCTGCCCTCGACGCAAGGCTCCTTGGACACGCGCAGCCTGCGCGGCAAGGTGGTCTTGCTCAATTTCGGATTCACGTCCTGTCCGGATGTCTGCCCGCTGGTGCTGGCCCGCTTGAAGCAGGTACTGAAGGAGCTGGGTGAGGATGCCGCGGGCACACAGGTGCTGTTTGTGTCCTTTGATCCGGAACGCGACAGTCTGGCCAATCTCACCGCCTATGTGCAGCATTTCAATCCGGCCATCATCGGCGCCACAGGCAGCGATGCAGAAATCGCCTCTGTGGCGGCACAGTATGGTGTGGTGTACATCAAGGAAAAAAGTGACTCGGCGGCAGGCTATAATTTTGCCCACAGTGACTATATCTATCTGCTGGACAAACAAGGTCGTCTGCGCAAGCTGTACGCCAATGATGCCAAGACGACAGAAATCACCGCGGATGTACGTTTGCTGCAGTCCGAAGGTCGCCTGTTCTGAAGCCGGATAAAAATGATTAACGAGGCAGTCATGGCGGACGCGCAAGCCGTGCTGCCATCAGGGGAGAAGAAAATGAAGGCATTTGTATTTTTCTGTTGCAGCCTGCTGGCCCTGCCGGTCCTGGCGGAAAGTCCTGCGAATTCCCGCTCTGCGGCGACAGCAGGCAATTCTCCGGTGGTGACCGACGTGTGGATCAGCGAGGCGCCTCCCGTGGCCAAAAACAACGCGGCCTATGTGACGGTACAGAACGGGAATGTACGTGATGCGCTGACGGGCGTGGAAAGCCCGGCCTCGGCCAAGGCCGAGCTGCACGAGATGAGCGTGGCCGGCGGTATCGTGCGTATGCAGCGTCTGCCCCGTATCAATCTGGCGCCGCAAGAGAAGCTCGTGTTTGCGCCGGGCGGTCGCCACATCATGCTTATCGACATGAAGCAGCCCTTGAAGGCCGGCGACACCGTGCCGCTTACGCTGGTGTTTCGCAAGGCAGGACGTGTGACGGTGCAGGCCGAGGTGCGGCCGATCGTAGTGGATGAGCAGTCAGTGCCGGCCGTGCAGCCCGCAATAGAGGGAGAGGGCCGCAAGCACGAGCACTGACAGCGTCTCTCTTTTCACAAAGAACGCGCAATTTGCAGGGTGCTGGCGGCAATCCTGGCCTCCTGCTGCCATGCTTCAACGACGCTTTGCTTCAAGCAGCGATGCTGCTAGCGTGCGTTTCCTTGCCCATTTCCTGCCGTAAAAAGCGCTTCCCCGCATTGTCTTTTGCACAGTGCCCAGGCGCCACCCCGTCTGACCGGGCTGAATGTTGCGGCCTGTTCACGACGGCATTGACGGTGCGTGGAGATGGCGGTGCTTGATCAGAAAGCCACCGTTCTTTTGATGAATTCCGATTTGCCGGGAGCAAACCATGCGTGTCGATCGCCCCTCTTTTTCCACTTCTCTCACGCCGCTGACAGTCGCTCTGGCCTTGCTGCTCACACTGACAGCCTGCAGTGATGACAAAGGTGCAGCAATGCCCGGCGGCGGCATGCCACCGGCCGAGGTGAGTGTTGTCACGGTGCAGCCCGGCAAGCTGGCACTGACCACCGAGCTGCCCGGTCGCCTTGAAGCCCTGCGTAGCGCTGAAGTGCGTGCGCGTGTGGCCGGCATCGTGCAGCAGCGTGTTTTCCGTGAAGGCAGTGATGTGCAAGCGGGCGATGTGCTTTTTCGCATTGATCCCGCACCTTTCAAGGCGGCTTATGACAGCGCTGCCGCGGCGGTAGCGCGCGCCGAAGCGGTACGTGACCAGACCAAGGCGCAGGCGGATCGTGCCCAGTCCCTGATTGGCAAAAAGATGATCAGTCAGTCCGACTACGACCTTTCCATCGCCAACGCCAAGCAGGCTGTGGCGGATGTCGCGTCGGCCAAAGCGGCACAGGAAACGGCACGTCTGAATTTGAGCTACGCCACAGTGACGGCTCCGATTTCTGGTCGTATCGGTCGGGCTCTTGTCACCGAAGGTGCTTTGGTCGGGCAGGGCGAAGCCACCCAGCTTGCGCTGGTGCAGCAGATTGATCCGCTTTATGTGAATTTCTCGCAGTCCAGCGTGGAAGTGCTCAAGCTCAAACGCGCACTCGACTCCGGTGCGCTCAAGCGTGTTGACGGTCAGGCGGAAGTGGCACTGCTGCTGGAAGACGGTACCGAGTACAAGCACAAGGGCAAGCTGCTGTTCTCGGATATGTCGGTTGATCCTTCCACCGGCAGCATCACCCTGCGTGCGGAGTTCCCGAATCCGTCGCGTCTGCTTCTGCCCGGCATGTATGTGCGCGTGCGTCTTGAGCAGGCCGTGGCCAGCAATGCGATTACCGTTCCGCAGCGCGCCCTGCAGCGTAATCCGCAGGGCGCCGCCGTCATGATTGTCGGTGCGGATGGCAAGGTGGCGATGCGGCCGGTAACGGTGGGCGATGCCCAGGGCGATTACTGGATCATCACCGAAGGCCTCAAGGGCGGCGAGCAAGTGATAGTCGAAGGCGTGCAGCATGCCCAGCCCGGTGCTGTCGTGAAGGCGGTGCCTTTCGGTGCTACACAGCAAGCGGCAAAAACAGGCGCAGCAGCCACTCCGCCCGCTGCCGGTCAGTAAGCGCCACGTAAAGAGAGAATTTACTCATGGCCAAGTTTTTCGTAGACCGCCCGGTATTTGCGTGGGTGTTGGCGCTGATCATTGCGCTGGCCGGCCTGCTCTCCATCAAGAGCCTGCCGATTTCGCAGTATCCCACCATCGCACCACCGTCGATTGCCGTGTCGGCCACCTATCCCGGTGCATCGGCACAAACCCTGGAAGACACGGTCACCTCCGTGATCGAACAGGAAATGAATGGCGCCGAAGGTCTGCAGTATATGTACTCGACCTCGGAGTCCTCGGGCTCCGCCACCATCACGCTGTCCTTCAAGCCCGGTGTGGATATCGACATCGCCGGTGTGGAAGTGCAGAACCGTCTCAAGCGCGTTGAATCGCGTCTGCCCTCGGAAGTGCGGGCGCAAGGCGTGCGTGTGGACAAGGCGGCCAACAACTTCCTGATGTTCATCATTCTCAAGTCCACCGACGGCAAGCTCACCCGCACCGATCTGGCCAGCTACGCCTCGGCCAGTGTGCTGGACCCTGTCCGTCGTGTCGAAGGCGTGGGTGATGTCACCATGTTCGGCGCCGAATACGCCATGCGTATCTGGCTGAACCAGCCCAAGCTCACCGGTCTCAACCTGACGCCGGCCGATGTCACCAGGGCGATTGCCGATCAGAACGTGCAGGTGGCCGGTGGGGCACTCGGCAGTCTGCCGGCCACGGAAAACCAGCAGCTCAATGCCACCGTGGTAGTGCCGGGCTCGCGGCTCACGACGCCCGAGCAATTCGGCAACATCATCTTGCGGGCGAATAGTGATGGCTCGGTGGTGCGTCTGCATGATGTGGCGCGTGTCGAGCTGGGCGCTTCGGATTATTCCGTGGAGGCACGCCTCAACGGCAAGGAAGTGGCGGGCCTCGGCATCAAGCTGACACCCACCGCGAATGCCCTGGCCACCGCCACGGCCGTGAAAGACAAGATGGCCGAGCTCAGGCCCTATTTTCCGCAGGGCATGGACTACGAAGTGCCTTACGACACCTCCAAGTTCGTGAAGATTTCCATCGAGGAAGTGCTGAAGACGCTGGTGGAAGCCATCATCCTCGTCTTCCTCGTGATGTATCTCTTCCTGCAGAACCTGCGTGCCACCCTCATTCCCACCATCGTGGTGCCGATTGCCCTGCTCGGTACGCTGGCCGCCATGCTCGCCTTCGGCTTCTCCATCAATGTGCTCACCATGTTCGGCATGGTGCTGGCCATCGGCATTCTTGTGGACGATGCCATCGTGGTGGTGGAAAACGTCGAACGCATCATGAGCGAGGAAGGCCTCTCGCCACGCGAGGCGACGCGCAAGGCCATGGGCCAGATTACGGGCGCCATCATCGGCATCACCCTGGTGCTGATTGCCGTGTTCATTCCCATGGCGTTTTTCACCGGCTCGGTGGGCAATATCTATCGCCAGTTCTCGCTCTCGCTGGTGGCTTCCATGGTGTTTTCCGCCATTCTGGCGCTGACACTGACGCCGGCCCTCTGCGCCACGCTGCTCAAGCCCGTGCAAGCCGGACATCATCACGAAAAACGCGGATTCTTCGGCTGGTTCAATCGCCGCTTTGCGCGCACGGCCAACGCTTACCAGAGCGTCGTCGAGCGCATCATCGGCAAGGCGGGCCGCTACATGATCATCTATGGCGTCATTGTCGTGGTGGTGGGCCTGCTCTTCGTGCGTCTGCCGTCTTCCTTCCTGCCGGAAGAAGATCAGGGCTATTTTCTCAATGTGATCATGCTGCCGGCCGGCGCCACGCAGGAACGCACGCTGGATGTGCTGAAGCAGCTTGAGAATTACTACGTCAACAACGAGAAGTATGTGGACAAAGTGGTGACGGTGGCCGGTTTCAGTTTCTTCGGTCGCGGTCAGAATGGCGGTATCGCATTCACCACACTCAAGCCCTGGGATGAGCGCAGCACAGAAGACGCGCATGTGTCATCGATTGTCGGTCGTGCCTTTGCTTATTTCATGAGCGTGAAAGACGCCATCATCTTTCCACTGAATCCGCCGCCCATTCCCGAGCTCGGCAATTCCTCCGGCTTTGATTTCCGTTTGCAGGATCGTGCCGGGCTGGGCCATGCCAAACTCATGGAGGCGCGCAACATGATGCTGGGTATGGCGGCGAAGAGCACGGTCATCACCGGCTTGCGTCCGGAAGGCCAGGAAGACACGGCGCAATTGCAGGTGGATGTGGATCGCGAGAAGGCGCGTGCCCTCGGCATCCAGATTGCTGACATCAATACCACGCTGCAAGTGGCATTCGGATCTGCCTACATCAATGATTTCGTGCGCAATGGCCGCGTGCTGAAGGTGATTGCGCAGGCTGATGCGCCGGAGCGCATGTTGCCGGAAGACATCATGCAGCTGCGCGTACGCAATAGCGCCGGCACCATGGTGCCCTTCTCTACATTTGCCTCATCGAAATGGGTGATGGGTTCGCCACGTCTGGAGCGTTACAACGGCTTCCCCTCGGTGAAACTGGCGGGCTCAACGGCCCCCGGCAAGAGCACGGGTGAGGCCATGGCAGAAATGGAAAAGCTCGTCAGGCAATTGCCGCCCGGTTTCGGTTTCGAATGGTCGGGCCAGTCCTATGAGGAGCGTCTCTCCGGAGCGCAGGCGCCGGTCTTGTATGCCCTTTCCATCCTGATCGTCTTCCTGGTACTGGCCGCGCTTTACGAATCCTGGTCGATTCCTTTCGCCGTGATTCTGGTGGTGCCGCTGGGCATTCTCGGCGCCGTGCTGGGCGTCACCTTGCGGGGCATGCCGGATGACGTCTACTTCAAGGTGGGCTTGATCGCGATTGTCGGTCTCTCCGCAAAGAACGCCATTCTCATCATCGAGTTTGCAAAAGACCTGCAGGCGCAGGGCAAGAGTGTGCGGGACTCGATTCTGGAGGCCGTGCATCTGCGTTTCCGTCCCATTCTCATGACCTCCATGGCCTTCATTCTTGGCGTCATGCCCCTGGTATTTGCTAGCGGTGCCGGTTCTGCCAGCCAGCGCGCCATCGGTACCGGTGTGATGGGCGGCATGATTACGGCCACCTTGCTCGCGATCTTCTTTGTGCCAGTGTTCTTCGTGCTGGTGCGAAAGTTCTTCAAGGGCAGCGAGCGGCAGCGCAAGTTGTATGCCCACGAATTCGAGAAGGGCGATGAAGCGCACAAGGATGATGCTGAGCCTTGAAGCCGGATGTTGTTGCGTGCATGAAAAAGCCCGGGAATGACCCGGGCTTTTTCATATGAAGGGCGGGCTGTTTTTACAGCTGCAGCCATTATGAATTCCGTGCTAGAAGCAAGCACTATCCGGACCGTGTTGCGAGATTGTGTTCATCCCTTAGGGAATCGTCATGCTTTTATCCCCTGCCATGTGGCAAGCGATTAATCCTCTTGCCATGCTGACTGCCCAGACATTGCGCCGGCGTTTCATGGTCGCCGCTTGTTTGCTCTTGCTCTTGCCACTGCCCCTGCCGGCTTCTGCAAAAGAAGGCCGCCAGTGCGTGTCCCTGGTCAAGGCTGTACGCCCCGTGCCTGCGCCCAAGGCTGGCGAGTTCACATTGGCGACGCAAAACCTGCAGCGTCTTTTTGATGATGAGGGCGGCGGACGCGGTGCAGTGCTGGCCTCGGCTAAGTACAGGAAGAAGCTTGGGCAGTTGGCGGCGCAAGTGACGCAGGTCTTGCGCAGTCCTGATGTGCTGGCGGTGCAGGAGGCAGAAAATATCCGGGTACTGGAGGAGCTGGCGCTTGTCATCAAGAAGCGCGGTGGTCCGGTGTATAAAGCCTTCTTGTTGGAAGGCCACGATTACGGCGGTATCGATGTGGGTTTCCTGCTGCGCGCCGATATCGAGGTGCTGAAAGTGGAGGCGCTGCTCAGGCAGCGCCGGCTGGATCGTTCTGCATTATTCGATCGGCCGCCGCTGCGCCTGCAGCTCAGACTGGCGTCAGGGCATGAGCTGGATGTCATCAACGTGCATCTGAAATCGCTGCGCGGGTCCGAGGATGAGGCTGTGGCCGGGAAGACAGCGCGCAAACGCCTGCGTCAGGCCGAAGTGCTGGCAGAGTGGTTGACGGCTGAGCTTGCCATGCGCCCGCAAACGGCGCTGGTGCTGCTCGGCGACTTGAATGCCACGCCGGATGTGGCGGGCGGGGTGGATGTGCTGGGCTTGCTGCAGGCAAGCGGTCTGCATGATGTGGACGAAGACCTGCCAGTGGCGGAGCGTTATAGCTATGTCCATGATTGCCAGGCCCGGGCCCTCGATCATGTGCTGGTCAGCCCGGCGCTCTTGCCGACCGTGAGCCGGGTGGCGGTGAGTCGCGGTAATGCCGGCGTGCATCGCAAAGCCGGTGCACATGAGGCCTTGCGCAGTGCCGACCATGATGGCCTGGTGCTGTATCTGCGTTTGCAGTGAGGGAGGGCGGTGGTGAGCGTATCGCGTGAATATCTTGACTGGCTGCAGGATCTGCTCCGTCCTCTGGGCCACATCCGCTTGCGGCGCATGTTTGGCGGCTATGGCATTTATGCCGATGAGCTGTTTTTCGCTGTGGTGCTGGATGAGCAGCTCTTCATCAAGGTGGATGCGCAGACCCGTGCTGTTTTCGAGGCGGCAGGGCTGGAAGAGTGGGTCTACGAGAAAGACGGCAAGCCGGTGCATATGAACTATTTCCGGCCGCCGGAAGACATATACGATGATGAGGAGAGCTTGCAACACTGGGGGCGACTGGCGCTGGCGGCGGCCTTGCGGACGAGAAAGCCGGTGCAGAAAACCGTGCATAAGAAAGTTTCGGTCAAGAAGGTAGTGGAAAAGAAGTCGCTGGATAAAAAGTCGGCAAGCCTGCGAAAAAATACAGGAAAGAAAGCATGAGCGAGAAATCCTCCCGCGAGCATGAATTGCAGCTGCGCCGTGAAAAAGTGCGCGAGCATCTCTTTGTCCGTCCGGATCGCGAGTACCCCTCATCCGATCATTACAACGGCCGTCACTTCCATAACCTGGAGCGCAATGCACGCAATCTGGGTGATGTGTTTACCTGGTTGCGCACGCGCAAGCCTTCGAAGTGGCCGGCTTGGGAGGAAAATCCGGCCTTTCCTTTGCCGCGTCCGCGCCATTCCACGCAGATACGTGACTGGCATGCCACCTTTATCAATCATGCAACCGTGCTCTTGCAGATAGGACCTTACAACCTGATCACCGATCCGGTGTGGTCGGAGCGCGTGAGTCCTTTCAAGACACTGGGACCAAAGCGTGTGCGTCCGGCGGGTGTGGCGCTGAAAGACTTGCCCCCCATTGATGTGGTGCTGCTCAGCCACAACCACTACGACCACATGGATCTGGCCACACTGAAGTGGCTGGAAGCTCGCGATCATCCGCATGTGGTGACCGGCCTCGGCAATGCCGCCATCCTGCATGCCAATGGCATCAAGCAGGTGACCGAGCTGGACTGGTGGCAGTCGGTCCCGCACAAGGAAATGACAATACACTTCACCCCGGCTCAGCATTTTTCCGGCCGGGGCGTGCGCGATCGTGACCTCACGCTCTGGGGCGGACTGTGGGTGGAAACGCAAGCCGGCTCCGCGTTTTTTGCTGGGGATACCGGCTATGGCGGGCATTTCCGCACCCTGCGCGAGCGTCTGGGTGAGCCGCGTCTGGCCCTGCTGCCGATTGGTGCTTATGAGCCGCGCTGGTTCATGAGTCCGGTGCATATGAATCCGGAGGATGCGGTAGTGGCGCATCGTGATTTGCAGGCACGCCAATCACTGGCCATACATTTCAATACCTTTCAGCTGACCGATGAATCCATGGGTCAGCCTGTGCTGGATCTGGCGGCTGCTTTGCAGAAGCACGATATGGATGCCGCCAGCTTTCTGGTATTAAAAGAAGGCGAAGGACGCACGATCTGAGAGAGCCTGCTCAAAATCTGCTGCGCGTCGGCCCTGCGGCGTTAAAAACGAGCGAGGAATGCTCATTTACTACTTGTAAACTCCGCTTCCTCGCTCGTTTTTGCCTTGCATGGCTCTAGCTCGCGAGATTTTGAACAGACTCTGAAGCGGCATGAGAGAGGCACTGCCCATGGAAGCTGTGTTGCACGAATTTCCCGCCCTGGCCTTTCTCTTTTTCACCTTCATGGGTACGCCGGTCTGGTTCTGGCTGTTCTTTCTGGGCATCGTCATCACCTTGCTGGTGATTGATCTCGGCATACTCAATCGCGATCACCATGAAATCGATGTCACCAACAGCCTCAAGCTGTCAGCCTTCTACATGTTCATCGCCTTCTGCTTTGGTCTCTGGATAGGGTGGGAGTCAGGCAGCGCAAGAGCCATGGAGTATTACACCGGCTATCTCGTGGAGTTGTCGCTCTCCATGGACAACCTTTTCGTGATGGCGTTGGTGTTTTCCTATTTCGGCATTCCACGCAGTCATCAGCATAATGTGCTGTTCTGGGGCATCATCGGCGTGATTGTGTTTCGCGCCATCATGATTGGGCTGGGCGCCGCGCTTATCCATCGCTTTGAATGGATACTCTATGTTTTTGGTGCCTTCCTTGTCTTTACCGGCATCAAGATGCTGATGAGCAAGCAGGATGACAAGCCGGATCTGGAAAACAACCGGGCCATCAAATTCCTGCGCCGGCATTTGCGCGTGACAACGGATCTGCACGGGCATCGCTTTTTTGTGCGTCGTCCGGTGCCGGGTCATGACAAGCCCTTGCTGTTTGCCACGCCCTTGTTGCTGGCTCTGATCGTCATCGAGTTTGCGGATCTGGTGTTTGCCGTGGACAGCGTGCCCGCCGTTTTTTCCATCACCACGGATACCTTCGTGGTTTACACCTCGAACATCTTTGCGGTGCTGGGCCTGCGCTCCCTGTACTTTGCTTTGGCGGCGCTGCTGCATCGTTTCATTTATCTGCAAGTGGCGCTGTCGGTGGTGCTGGTCTTCATAGGCGGCAAAGTGTTTCTGGCCAATATCATCGGCAAGATTCCACCGGCGGTTTCGCTGACGGTGACTTTCGGCATTCTGGCAGCGGGTATCATTTTTTCGCTGCGGCGCACGCGTGCCGAGCAAGAAAAAACGGATAGCTGAGGCCGCATGAGCGCTGCCCTGACCATGCGGAAAGGCCGCTGCATGGCCAGGTTTTATCAGCGTTGACGGGAGCCTCAGCGACCCGCCACAAAGGCTTCGATCAGCTCGAGCGCGAGATGATCACCAATGTCGGCGCCATAAAAAGCCGTGTGCAGCCGGCCATTTTCGTCAATCAGGAAATCAGCGGGCACCTGATTCACCTCACCTTCCATTTTTCCCGGCAAAAAGCCTTTGCTCATGGCGCTGGCCACATCATTCACGCGCCCGGCCGATTTGGCGAAGGCCAGCCATGACACCTCTGTGCCGTAGAGCGTGTAGAGCTGTCGCTCAGGGTCGGGAATGACCGGAAATTCGCTGGTCTCGCCAGCGGCGTAGGCGCGGATGCTGGCCGCGGGCGACTGGAAAACGGCGATCATGTCCATGCCCTGATCTTGCCAGCCTTGGGCACGCTGACGCAGGGCGTGTATGCGCAGATTGCAGAAGGGGCAGGAGGCGTAGCGGTAGAAGGAGAGCATGAGCTTGCGACCGCGATAGTCGGACAGCGCGACCGTCTTTCCGTCCAGGTCGATGGTCGTGAAAGCAGGTGCTTGGGCAGGGGGATGCAGGCGCATTACTGGTCTCCGGCAGAAGTGGGTGCCGGCTGACTCTATTTCATAATTCGATAACTATCAAAGTGTCGCCAGGTCCTGGTGGCGGCGTGGCTTGTCCGCTGGCAGCCAGGTCTGGCCGAAATAGCGTGGTGCCGTTCACCGGGCCGGGCAGGGTGGTGGTCATGGACAGGGATGCTTGTTGTGGATGCGTCGCCGGCGATCATGAAAAGCCATGGCGGCTACACCTATGGCAGCAGTCTACAAGCCGCTGGCAGGGTCCTGGCAGTTCCGGCCAATCGGGGGGCTTCCTTTGGAACAGGGCTCGTGACAGCCTCGCCGCACTTTTCCGGGCGCTGTGCCCGTTTTTCCTGCTCCTGCCTGCATATGGTGGCTTCATGTCCACACAACTCCTCGCCCCTTTCACCGCCGCGGCCATGCAATTTTCTAATCGTGTGGTGATGGCGCCACTCACGCGCATGCGCGCCACCGCCCCCGGTGATGTCCCCAATACCCTGATGCAGACCTATTACGCGCAGCGCGCCAGCGCCGGCCTCATCATCACCGAGGCCTCGCAGATTTCACCGCAGGGCAAGGGTTATATGGACACCCCGGGCATTCACTCCGCCGAACAGGTGACGGGCTGGAAGCAAATCACTGATGCCGTGCATGACGCCGGCGGCAAGATCGCCATCCAGCTCTGGCATGTGGGACGTGTTTCCCACCACAGCCTGCAGCCCGACCAGCAGTTGCCGGTGTCGGCCTCGGCCCTTCCCTACCAGAACCGCACCACGGTGCGCGGTGAAGACGGCAAGCCGCAGCGTGTGGATTGTGATACGCCGCGTGCGCTCGAGGCTTCAGAAATTCCCGGTATTGTTGAGGACTACCGTCGCGCCACGCTGAATGCGCGTGCAGCCGGCTTTGACATGGTGGAAGTGCATGCTGCCCATGGCTATTTGCTGCACCAGTTCCAGGCCACGGAAAGTAACAAGCGTGACGATGCTTACGGCGGCTCGCTGGAAAATCGTGCCCGCTTCACGCTGGAAGCGATTGATGCGGCCATTGCC
>JACCDZ010418608.1_pt1 | contig 19790 bp, 31 predicted proteins | sample 7449551 | NCBI WGS metagenome assembly JACCDZ01 (sample SAMN15323452, study PRJNA562643) | freshwater metagenome | isolation source: river surface water | place: USA:Blue River Watershed | collected 2017-08-18
GCCCGGGCGGGTTGATGATCGGCAGCAGCGCCGCCAGCACGAACAGGTATTTGCTCACAAACAGGGACAGCATCGGGGTCATGGCCGGAAAACTCGCAGGGTGGGATACGGTCGCCGGATTCTAGCACTGCTTGCCGGCCGCCATGCCAGCGGTGTGCATGACCACGCGATCGGCGCGGCACAAATACCGGTTTGCACGTAAAATCAGCGCATGAACGACCTGTTTGCCAAAGAACCCCACAAGCCGCTGGCCGAAGCGCTGCGCCCGAGCTCGCTCGACGACGTCATCGGCCAGCAACACCTGATCGGCCCCGGCAAGCCACTGCGCATGGCGATCGAGGCGCAAGTGCCGCACTCCATGATCCTGTGGGGACCGCCCGGCGTCGGCAAGACCACGCTGGCACGCATCCTCGCCGGCGCCTTCGACGCCGACTTCATCCCGCTGTCGGCGGTGCTGTCCGGCGTCAAGGACATCCGCGAGGCAGTGGAACGCGCGCACGCCACGCTGCAGCGCAGCGGCCGCCGCACCATCCTGTTCGTCGACGAGGTGCACCGCTTCAACAAAGCTGTCAAGCACTATATAAAACAACGACTTATAGAACCGCTTGTGCAATTTATTGTGCTTCCCCATTGTTCAGTGGGGGTGAAGCATGGCTGATTTGTTCGCACAAGAGCCTAGTTCACAGAACACACCACTGGCAGAAGCACTTCGTCCCAAGACTTTGGATGAGGTAATTGGGCAGTCTCATCTACTGGGTGAAGGCAAGCCTTTGAGACTGGCCTTCCTGTCGGGCAAGCCCCACTCCATGATTTTTTGGGGTCCGCCTGGTGTTGGGAAGACCACTCTTGCAAGACTGACCGCTACTGCCTTTGACTGTGCATTCATTGCATTGTCAGCAGTGTTCTCTGGTGTCAAAGACATCAGAGGTGCGATGGAACAAGCAGAGCAGAACCTTGCACAAGGCAAGCACACCATTCTGTTCGTGGATGAAATTCACAGGTTCAATAAGTCCCAACAAGATGCTCTTCTTCCCTATGCAGAAAGTGGCTTGGTCACTTTCATAGGGGCAACGACTGAGAACCCATCTTTTGAGGTGAACTCTGCCCTGCTGTCTCGTGCTCAGGTCTATGTGCTGAAGTCACTGACAGAAGATGAGTTGAAGCTTCTGCTGACACGAGCACAAGAAAAAGCTCTTGATGGACTGGTCTTTGATGACTTGGCAAGAGACACCATCATTGGCTATGCAGATGGTGATGCAAGAAGGTTCTTGAACCTGCTGGAACAGTGCAAAACGGCTGCTGGCGCTGCTGGTGTTCAGAAGATTGATGCTGACTTCATCCAGAATGCTTTGACACTGAATTCAAGGCGTTTTGATAAAGGTGGGGACAACTTCTATGACCAGATTTCAGCCCTGCACAAGTCTGTTCGTGGCTCCAATCCAGATGCTGCTTTGTATTGGCTGACAAGGATGTTAGATGGTGGTGCTGATCCAAGGTATCTATCCAGAAGAATTGTCAGGATGGCTTGGGAGGACATTGGACTTGCTGATCCAAGAGCGATGCAGATAGCCAATGATGCAGCACTGACCTTTGAACGGTTAGGCAGTCCAGAAGGTGAGTTGGCACTTGGACAGGCTGTGATTTATCTAGCTGTTGCTGCGAAAAGCAATGCTGGCTACAACGCCTACAACCAAGCTAGAGCATTCGTGAAACAGGACAAGAGCAGAGAGGTTCCTGTTCATCTACGCAATGCGCCAACGAAGCTGATGAAGGAACTGGGCTATGGGCATGAATACAGGTATGCCCATGATGAACCCAATGCGTATGCTGCTGGTGAAACCTATCTTCCTGATGGTATGCAGGAGCCAGGTTGGTACAAGCCGGTGCCAAGAGGATTGGAAATCAAGATTGGTGAAAAGCTGAGCCTGCTGAAGAAGTGGGATGAAGAAGCCGGCAAGAAGTAGTAAGCTGTAGGAAAAATTCCAAAGGGATAGGACAAGTGAAAAAAACCGAACGTTTGGTGTTCTTCTACGATCTTGCCATTGTTGCAGAGTCTCGTACCTTCAAAGCACCGAAACCCATCTCGGTCAGAAAAGCCTTTGAGTTGATGGAGCTTGTTCCCCAAGAACAGCGCATCAAGGACATGTCAAAAGGTCGGGAACAACTTTATGTGTCTGACTGGAAGCGGGATGGTGACATCATCAGCATTTTGGTGAACAAGTCAGATAAAGGGATGTCTGATCCCGTTTTCACCATTCCCAAAGAGAAGAAAAGACGTACAGCAGAAAAGCAGGAACAGGAAGGGCAAGATTTTTCTGTCCATATTGTTGTGCAGCTTCCTCAAAACGAACTAGACCCTGCTTTGGTGCTGATTGAATATTGCACTGGACTTGGCATGTTCGTGGTTCAGCGATTGTTCAATCAGATTCTTCATGATGCTAAGGCACTTGCTCCACAAGAATTCGAGCAGAACCATCCAGATGGTGCTGTAGATGATGCAGGAAAGCCTAAAAAATACAATGTAGTCTTTAAGTGTCAGTTTGATGGTCACATCTCCGATGACTTGAAGTATGACTTGGATAACGGAAAAATCCAGTCTATTGAACTCATCACAGAAAAAGAGAAGTACACCAATATTGATGAGGATGGCTATATTCAGGAGAAGTGCAAAACACTTGTTTTGACACTAAAGGACGAAGACAAGCCGATTAAAGATAAATTTAATCGTATGAAAAAAGTCTTCACCAAAAAGAAAGATGACTACAGTCGTGCCCGTATCAAGTTCAAAACACCCACTGGTGTAGATAGAACAGTAGAGATGGATACAGACGATGCTTCAGCACAGGGTTATGTCAAGAAAGAAAAACTGGATGAATTTGAGTTTGACTTGAAATCATCCTACGACAAGTTTTGTGAAGCAATTCTTGGAAAGATGAAAGAACTACTAGTACCGGAGGCATAATGTTTAGACATTTGCTTAGACCACTTTCCTATCTATCCATTGAACACAAGCAGAAATGGATAGTGGATTGGGTTTATCCTCTGGTTTTGGCTGCTCTATCAACTGGAGTGCTGTTCTGCTTAAAGAAGTTCGGAACAATCGCTCTTTATGCTGATGGTGCAATGATTGCCAAAATTCTTGGCTTTGTTCAAAGCTTGCCTGGTTTTTATATAGCAGCACTTGCCGCAATCGCCACGTTCAATAAGCTGGATATTGATAAGACCATGCCGAAGCCAGCGCCCAAACTGGATATCATGGTACAAGGTCAGATGGTTCCAATTGAGCTTACAAGAAGGCGGTTTTTGTGCTCAATGTTTGCCTTCTTGACTGCTGAAAGCCTAATTCTGATTGTGCTTGCAATTTTTGGGCAAGCTATCTACTTGCCAGCAAAAGCAATCATTCCAGAAAACTTTCATATCTTGGCGTCTGCCAGCTACATGCTGATTTTTTTGTTTATTTTTTGGCAGATGCTAATAACTAGCTTCTGGGGGCTGTTCTATCTTGGTGATAGATTGCACCAACCAGATCAATAAAAAAGCACCCAACTGGGTGCTTTTTTATTGCCATCATTTAATCCTCATGATGGTGAGCCAGTAGTCTTGTTCGCCTCATCAACTTTTGACTTGAGCAATTCAATCTGAGATGCAATTTCTGATTTGAGTCGCTTGATTTCAGTGAGATAGGTCTTCTCTGCTGCTTCAAACATCAGTGAGTCAAAGCTCAATTCCATGATGAATTTCTTGGCAACTGCTTCATGCAGATGCTTTCTCATCTTGATAACACGATCAAGCATGGTGCCATCGTAGCCAGAAGGATTTCTACTCTTGATGGCAATCATTTCAGCCAGGTCTTCATAAGGTCCCACATCCACTGTTAGGAAGTGGGGTTCATGACCGATGATGTTCCTGTAGGCAACCAGCTTGTTGAACTCGGTGCGTTGATCCTTGCTGAGAACACCGGCATCCATGAGTGTCTTTGTGGCTTGTTTGAGAATATCGCCATCAGGTAAAGGTGCAGGTTGCTGCTGGAACTGATTGGTCAGTGTGACAGCCTTGATGATGAAGCGGCGCAGGTCTTCCATATAGAAGACGATGAGAACCATCTCCAAGGCTCTCAACTTCAGTACATTGGATTCAAGTGATGTAGGAGCAGATACGTTCTTCTTCATGGTGGAGAAGTTCTTGAAAGATGATTTAATGATAACAGACAGGTTGAGATGAAAAAAGCACCTACGGGTGCTTTTTTGTTATGTGCTTTTAACTTTTATAACAAATAAATATATTTATTTATAAAGATTGCCAGGCAACCCATCAAAGTTTTTGTGGAATCCATCAAGTAAAGAAACACAAACATGCCTCCATTCACTTTTTAGTCTCACAATATCTTCCTCTTTGAAGTAAGCTTCAAAAGCCTTTTTGGCTAGTCCTCTTCCAGCTTTCTTTTCAGTAAAAGTTAGACGTTCTTGTAGGGTTGCAGTGCTGATGTTTTCCCCAGTCAATACCTTGAGAATTTTCTTGGCGAGATGGTGGGTCAGTACAATTTTAAACGCTTTGGCGATAGCCAATAAGTATGTCATCTTCAATCTTGAGACTAAACCTCTTTTGACAGCCGACTTCTCGTTTCCAAAATAGGCGAACATTCTTTTGAATTCTTTGTCGCTCTCTTCTTGTGAAAGCACATCTAGATAGGGTGCTAGTTCTTCGCGGTAGTAGACAGCGCAGTAGTGGTTGTAGTCTCCCGCAAGTACAGGCAAAATCCTAGAAATCTTGGTGAGGTATCTCCTGAGTGCGGTGCTGACTCTTTCATGTTTTGTTCTCATTCTTATCTCCAACAATGAGATTAAGATAAAAAACAAAAGAACAAAGTCAAGCAAATAAATATATTTATTTACTAAAAGATAGAGAAATGAAAGACTCTCTTCATCTTCCTTTGTTGCAAGCAAGGTATCCAAACAAGATACTACTTGGAGTGGATGAGATTGCCGAAGTTATGAACATTTCAAAGCATCATGTTTATAACTTGTCATATCAAAAGAAGTTGCCATTCAGATGTATTGAAGCAACTAAAAGAGTTCAAGTTTCAATCATTGAGTTTGCAAGATACCTTGATGATGATTCTTTAACAAAGCAATCAGAGCTAGAGCCAAAAGTTCTGGAACCATTGCCTATTAAAAAGAAAAGAGGAAGACCAAGGAACTCTACACGTGAGAACTATTGATGTTCTTTCTTCTTTTCTCAAGTTCAAGATTCAATTGTTCAAGCTTTTGAAGTAAAGCAGTTATCTTTGCTTGTAGTTCTGCTGCACGTTTATGACCAGAACGAGCCAACTCAAGCTTCAATGAATGAACAAGGAAGTTGAGACTTCCTATCTGTTCAAGAAGACCAGCAGTGGCATCACCTACCGGCATGTTGCTGTCAGATGGTGTGGTGTCATAGCTTGCACTATCACCTGGTTTTCCCATCACAGCTTGTGGTGTCTGTTCCTGGTGCTCAGTCTTCATGGCATCAAGGAGCTTCCAGACATGGGCAAGGCTTGATGTGGTGTGATCCTTGGGTGAGTGGTGAGCCTTGTCGTAGGCAACCTGTTCCACTGCTTGCGCAGACAACACCTTGAATGGTGTCTTTGGTTTGCTGGCCAAGAATCGCTTGTAGTTGAACCCAGTTCGTTCAGAGATGAACTGAGACAAGATTTGCTGTTTGGCTTGCGCCTCAACATCAGTCAGAAACTTTGGGATCTTGGACTGGTGGTGCTGTTGCACAAGCTGGCTGTAGTCCCCATCCCTTTTGAACAACTCACCCTTCAGACGACATGGCTTGTCTGCGCTAGGTAGCACCACGGTAAGGTAGTCGCTACCTACTCTGGTGACATCAATGTGCTGCTTCTTCAAGTAGCCAATCAACTGGTTTCTGTTTTGGATTTTTCCATTGAGAATTTCACTGTGCAGGGTGTCAGCCAAGGACTTTTTGCGAGTCTTGCGATCTTCACCATTGGGTGATTTGGCTTCAAAGTCAGCTAATGCAATTTTCAATGGATCAGGGACAACCTGAACGAATCCGTGTTTGTGGTTGTTCACACAGACGAAGGCATTGTAGAAATCAAGATTCTTTTGACCGGGTGGATGAATGACTAGCTGCCTACCAGTCTGGATCTCAGTGTTGGCGTACAAGAAGTGGAGTTCGAGGTTCCCTTTGTCTCTATGAGCAACCCATAGATCGCTGAAATTCTCATCTACCTTCAATCCAGGTAGGAAGGTTTCACGAAAAGACTCAATGAGTTCCTTGATTTGGTCTTCATCAAGATGTTCATGGTCACGAAGAGCAATGACACCAGAGGTGTATTTATGCTTTCTGGTGATGCCATTGGCTATGGCTTGGAAAGAAAGTGGATCACCATAGAGAAGTTCAGGTTTGACAGAACGAACCTTTTTCTCATGATCTAAGTCACCAAGTAAGTAATTGACAGCAGACTCAGCTTTGCCAGTGCCAGTTGGGAAGAAGGTCACATTCATATCTTCCCCTTCTTAGATGATGGGGATGGTGCAAGAGATGATTGAAGCTTCTCATTCAATTGTCTTTTCCCTAGCCACTGGTCAAATTCTCTTTCGGTAAGCTCAATGCCATTAATCCACCATTCCTTAGTGCCATCAGACTGCATGACAGCAGGTCCATCTTCACGATGTTTGATGCCATCTAAGTACCACGTGGCAACTTCACCGGGCATCTCATAGGCTGGTCCATCTGAACGATGATAGAGCCCGTTCCTATACCAAGCTTTCGCACCATCAAAATACTCAATGGCTGGTCCATCTTCACGATGAAGTTCATTATTTAGATACCACCTTACAGCATCATCCTCTTCAAATCTTCCATTCTTGCTTTTACTCATACCGCCACCTTTAAATCTTATTTTTCTTCTGTTCTGACTTTTCCTCAAGTGATGATTGAAGCTTGTCGTTAAGGCTCTTCTTTAATACCCATTGATTGAAATCTTCTTCTGTGAGTTGAGCATCATCAACCCACCATTCCTTTGATCCGTCGTTTTCAATGCATGCTGGTCCATCTTCACGATGACGAAGACCATGTACAAACCACTCTTGAGAACTATCGGGCCAAATAATTGCGGGACCATTTAGGCGATGCTTTTCACCTTCTAAATACCAAGCTGTGTAGCCAGAGTGGTGTTGAATAGCCGGTCCATCTTCTCTATGTGCTTTGCCATTTTTAATCCAAACAGTGTCATCTGGACGGATGTTCAAACCTTCTTGTAATTCTTGTTGAGTCATTTTTTCTCCTTGAATATTGTTGTGATGATGGTGATGCCTTCTTGAATTTTGATGAGTTCTTGATACATGCTCTTGGTGGTTTCATTCCACATCTTGAGTCTGTTCAAAGAACGAGCGATCTGATTGACGTTACTTCCTATTTTTCCAAGGGATGCCAAAAGCTGGACACGCAACAAGTAGTCAGCTTTGGTTTCTGTGTTTTGGATATGGTGTTCAGGAAGAAGCACTTTTCGTGCAAAAAGTGCAATAGAAGATGAGCCATCATCAACGGAACGTTGATGAAGGGAATCCCACTCATCTTGGGTCAATCTAATTTCAAAACGCTTGGTGCGTTTTTCTTTGTTTGCTTCTAAGCCGGTTTGACCGGTTCTTTTTTTTCTGGTTTTAGCCATAAAAAACACTCCGTTTTTGTTGTTATTTTTGGAGCCTCGCGCAGCAGGGGGATTGGGGGAACCCCAAAAAATCCAATCAAGTAGAACCATTTATGGGACTACGTAGGATTGGTTAACCTTGCTTAAACTGTTTATCCCGATTTTTTAAGAAAAAAGGGTGTAAAAGTAACGGTGCCATAAATATATTAACAAACCAAAAATCGAAGTCAAATCTAGAATGCAAGCAAATGGAATTTTGATTAATGAGTGAGAAGTTGAGTTCATCATTTTTCATTTCCTGCATCTGCAATTTATTCAATGAAGAAAGATGTGTCTATGAGACATGGGATCAATGCTACATATATGTACCCATGAGACGTGAGTCATATGTCTCATATATGTAGCTATGCGACGTGAGTCGGATGATCAACCGTAGATTTAATTCATATAACAGACGTTGACTTTGAAAAAAATAGTGTTTGAATAAGAAGAAAACAAGGAGTCTATATGGCAAAGAAAATTGAGAAGGACAAAAGAAGTTCAGTAAGAATTGGGCCAAGAATTTCAAGAAGTGTCTACCAGCTTGCGAAGTATGTGTATGGTGTCAAAGGTGTGAATTTCGAAGATCAGGTGGAAGAATTAATAAGCAGAGACTTGGATTACCAGATGAAGCAGAAGTGGTTTATCAATGCGACAACTGGGAAGGAAGGTGAGAATTTCATCAAGCTGAAAAATGTGCTTGATGCAGCGGAAGGTGCAGATGTTGCCAGCATCAGAAATGGAGGCAACGATGAGTGAACCTCAAGATGGATATATAGACAAAAGGGTGAAAGTAGGATCTGATATTCCACTTGAACTCCATTTGGTTGCAAAGCAAATTTATGGAATGCAAGGAACAAGCATCAACAAGAGAATAGAAAAATTACTTAAAGCCGACTTGAAGAAAATCATGAAGAGAAAATGGTTTCAGGAGCTGGATGAAAGTGAGGTCAGCTTGTTGAAGATGTTGATGAATGCAAGCTTGAAAAAGTAATCACACTGCTAGTCCCCCGGCTGATGCCGCCCCCAGGGCGCTCATACTTTGAGAAGTGTCGTAGCACTTCCACTCACGTGATCAAGCTGTATAGACAGACAACAAAAAAGCACCCTTGAGGTGCTTTTCTTTTATTTAAAAATGGGAAATGCAAAAGGAAGGCCGAGCATATTTGAGGTTGACTTTGGAATTCAATTTGTTAATTTATATAAATAACAAAGAGGAATGCCATGAGGAAAATAGTTAGTTCAATTGCTTTTGCATATGCCGTTCTTGTAGCGAATGTTGTGCATGCTGAAATGATAGAAATTGGCTCTGATCCATCACGTGGAGCAAGGCTATCTATAAATCAAGCTACAGAAACTGTTCAGTATGATGAGGCTGGTTATCTAACTCTGGGCTATGTCACTCAATACGTTGAGACAGGTAAGAGTGTGATAATCAATAGAAGCTCCGTGCGAATATCAGATTGCATTGCAGGGATGGGCTTTCTCTATGTGAGGAACATGAACAATTACTTCCAGTTCAAAGGTGACTGGGTCAGTGGTGGTTCATCTGTTAGTAGTGTTGCGGCAACACGATTTTGTGAAATTGCCAAGAATAAGAAGCTTTACTGACAACCGTGAAGAAGAAAAGAATAATAGTCGCTCGTTAGAATGACAGGATGTAGCTGTTTCAAAAAAGCACCCTTGAGGTGCTTTTATCTTTCTGAGAAATGAAGTCGCTATTCTTGACTTCCGTATTTCATTTCTTAAAGTTTAAGAAAAAGGAGATGTCATGAAGAAACTATCGCTTTGCATTATTCTGTTTGGGCTTTTATCAACCTCACAAGCAGGAGAAAACTACTATGTTCCAATCCACAATTTAGCGCCGTTAGGTTATAACCCACTTACAACCAACTACAACCCTGACTACGATAACTACACTGGACTTATTTCAAAACAGTCTCAAGCCAATAACCAGCAAGGTTCAGTAAACACTCAACTTGCACAGCTAGAAAAAGAACTTCAAGGATACAGATACGCTATGTATAATGACGATGCGGGTAATGTTCTTTACAATGCACGTATGGTTAAAAGTACAGAAGAAAAAATAAAGCAACTTAACAATCAATACACAAATCATGTCAATGACATGGTCGATGCCACTTCGCTGAAAGACTCAGTGAGAAATTCTGCATTGGCTAGTCAAGACAGATTTCAAATAAATCAAATTTCTGGATCTGGTGGTTGTGGTAGTCGCGGAGGTCCAGGATACAGAAAGGCTAATGGTCAATGTGCCAGTTGGTCCGATTGAAATTAAAGCACCCTTGAGGTGCTTTAATTTTTGATTCTTCATCATGCGCCTAAGTCGTTTGGCTCTTACATAGCTCACGGCATCAGCAACCTGCTTTTCAGTGAAGTGGTAGCCGCAGGGGATAAAAATTTCATTCACGACCATCCTGTACTTGGGGCGGTTCTCCTGTCCAAGATCGGAAACAACTCGTTTTCCCAGTAGTCCAGGTTGTCTTCAACCAACCTAGCCAAGTTCGTATATGGACGATCCATCAACTCATTGATGACCCTACGTGTAGCCTTGCGAATTTCATCACTCTTGTCATTGCCAACCTGATTCATGCCAACTCCTTTTTTTCTCAAAATAAGAGTTGATAACAAGAAGTCAACACGATGATTTATCAAGAAGCAATCTGTGAGATGTTGAAATGCAATGTGATGGCAAGTAGCACAAAAAAATCAGAAGCCATCAGAATCCATACAAAACAGTCAGAGTAAGCATCCAAAAAACGAAGATCCGAAGTTCAAAGCACCCATCACATTAAAATGTATCATTGCGCCAAAACACCATCTCCACGAGCCACAAGCAAGGGTTTTGAAGGTGTTCAATGTCTGACAGCAGGTAATACCCGGAATTTTGATACGTTGGTGTAGCAAAGACTTGATAATAAAAAAGCACCGCAAGGGTGCTTTTTTATTATCTATCACATTGTCTTAGAGTCTTTGAGGTTTCGATTATGTGACCTTGCCTCTCGGATTTCCTTTACTGCTTCATCTATGCTTACCCTGCCATTCCCAAGAATTTCCTCAATCCAATCAAGTTCACCAGGCGTCAAATCTGCCTCATTTATTCCTAGTGCCGCCAAACGTTCAATCAAGATAGACCTACTGCGAAGACGAGCAATGAGTGCAACTATGGTGTGAGGGTTTTCTTTCAAACTTAGATGGAAGATGATGATCTGCTCTTCTTTCGTAGAAAGAGAGGAAATGCCTCTACTCTTCAGTTCTTTGACAATTTGATTGAACGTTGTCATATAAATAATCCTGTACCAAATTCTCTTCCACCATTTCATGTGTTGTTCTCCTGTTTAAGAACAACATACAAAATCAATGTTGATAGTCAACTCGTAGAAACAGCCTTTGGCTTTGGTGGTTGCTTCTTGTATTTCTTGTGGGCAATCTCGCAAATCTTCTCAACGATGGCAACCACTTCATCCCTATCACTGCTGGACAAACCATCTAGCAAGTTGGCGATCTTCTGTGCCTGGGCAGTCAAACCTGTGCTTGTCTCAACCACCAGTTCATCTAGACCACACTGAAAGATGGCTGCAATCCTGGCGAGCTTGGGAAGGGTGACAGGTGTAGCTCCACGCTCATACCGGCCATAGGCTTCTGTGCTCATGTGAAGACGATAGGCAACCTCTTCCTGAGTCAGCCTTACATCACCACGCTTCTTAGCTATGCACCTACCAATGATTTTTTGAAGCTGTTCTTGTCTGCTCATGACTGTTCTCTCTTGGAAGTGCTCAGTATACTGAACCCATCAACGAAGCATCAACCAGATGCAAAGAAGAGATAAAAGCTCCGCTTGAACATCCTTCAAAATTGCTAGATAAGTAAATAAATATATTTATTTGCTTACTCAATGGGAAGTCATCAATGACAACACGAATTTACATGCTGATAAAAGTCTTTGACAAGGAAGAGTATGCAGATGCCTTCATCCAGAAGGGTGAGTTGTTTTGCAGAACCCTTGGAGACTTTAAGAAGGCTGATGAGGAAGATGGTCGAGGTGATCGGTTTGAAGCTGTCACAGACTGGCATCAACCTGATCAGATCAAGCTAGTCATCACCTTTAAAGACAAGGATGGTGTTGAGAAAAGTCTTCCAATTGAAAAGCTTGCAGGTCCACTAACCATCCAAAACAATGGCTATGACAGGCTCAATCTTTACTGCATGTATGCGGTTAAAGCTCCAGAGTTTGAAGAGTCCTATGAGACTGAAGAAGAGCGAGTAGCCATCGTTGCGAAAATCAATCAGATGCTCAAGGAAAGAAGCACCTTGGTTGATGAAGTTCTATCACTAGGCGAATTCGCCGTTGTGGTCTACCAGGTTGAGGACTTCATTGGTAGGGTGAGGAAAGCTGCGCAAGAGAAGAGCTTTGCTTGCTGGAATGGTTTGATTGGCTACTACGACCCAGACACATTTCATGGAAGCTTTAAGGAGCTTGAGAGCATTTTCAGAAAGAGGAACATCTACGAACATCAGAATGAGTATCGCTTTGCCTTTGGTTCACACGAGCCTGAAGGGACCAAAGTGATTCATCTTGGTTCGTTAGATGGAATCGCTATCAAAATTCCAACTAGAGAAATAAATGAAAAGATTCAACTGAAGCTTGTTGAATGATGTTTATTTGGTAAAGAAATATATTTATTTACTTACAAAAATAGAAAAAGCACCCTCAAGGGTGCTTTTTACTTATTCAAACAAAGCAATTAGCTTTCGCTTATCTTTTTTGTTCAAGCGGGACATCAACATTGTGTAGTTGCTGTTCACTGTCTTCACGATTTCCTTGTGAAGCTCATCAAAGTCTTTTGACATCATGAACCGTACAACTGACTCTTGGTTCTTAGGTAGTCCCACAACTTGGATTGCTCCTTGAACCATGTGATAACTGTTATAGACAATCAATAGCTCTTTAATCTGATTGTCACGATTGAACATCATCTTCTTGAAGACTTCAATGTATTTCATGGCATCTTTGGTGCGAGCAAATTCAAAAAGACCTTTCCCCATCCCATTGATGCAGTATTGAAGGCATGTAGTTGTATTCATAATTCGTTCCTTTTCAAAAGTTGTATTTAGTTCATTTTTACCCCTCCTAGATAGGCAGTTGATGGGGAGTCGATATTGATTTGATTTGGTCGCTGTAATGCACCCGAAGGTGCATTTTCATTTACTCAAACAAAGCATGAAGCCTTCGCTTGTCTTTTTCGGTCAAGCAATTCATCAAGTCTGTGTAGTTGTCATCCACAGTCTTGAAGACTTCCCTATAAATTACACCGTAGTCCTCAGAGCAGAAGAACTCGGTGATTGATTCTTCTGTGTCTGGAAGCCCTATAACATCAATTGCTAGTTGAACTGCGTAGTTGGTGGTGTAGTTCACCAATAGTTCTTTAATCTGGAACTCACGAACAGGAATGAAATTCCTAGCCAAGTGAACTGTCCTTTGCCCATCCTTCGTATTGGCAAAGTTGAAAAGTGGTTCTCCCATCCCATTGATGACCCATTGAAGGTATGCGGTGCTTTTCATTACACACCTCCTTTCTCTTCAGCCTCAGCAAGCAAGTTGGAAAGTTGCCCACCAACTGCCATCAACATTTCAATGAAGTTCTCACGGACGATGCTTTCTACCCAGTCCACCATGTGTTCCTGGAAGGCTTCGTTGTCTAGCAAGTCAAAACGACCTGCCAATTCAAGCTCGTTGCAAATCTCATAGGTTTGATAGGCACAAAGAATGCCAAAGGCTTTCTCTGTGTGCTCCATCTCCAAAGCAGTGCGAACTGCAAGCTGACCAACTTCTGAGCTAACGAATTCAGCTAGGGAAACCTTACCTGCTGGAACTGGTTTGACTGATAGTGCAAAAGAACTGATTGTTGTTTTGGCTTTCTTGTGATTTTTAGACATAATAATTCCTTTAAATTAAATTGTTGTTTACATTTTTGACCCTCCTACAAAGTAGGCAGATGATGGGTAGTCGCTGTAACTTTTAATGCAAGCACCAGCTTGCTCCTGGTGCTAAAGATGAGGACTTAGCTAACTGCATTCCTCAAGATTTCGCGCTGTTGCTTGGTGAATCGTTTCAAGATTTCGTCGAAGTTTGATTCAACGAAATCATCTACACCTAGCATCAAATGGTGTTTCTCTTTTTCTCCAAGCAAAGCAGTTCCATTTTTTGCTTCATCAAAAGCTGCAACAACATCAATGTATTGCATCGTGAAGACAAGTATTTTTACTTTTTGCTTTTGTGGGTGAGGCACTGCCTTGAGTTGTCGGATAGCATCTTTAACCAAATCCAACTCTAATAATTCATCAAAGGTAAAGTGGCCTTCTGGTACGTTCGCACATGTAAATGTTGTCATATCAAATCCTTTCAATTGGTTGTCTATTTCATTTTTTGACCCTCCTACAAAGTAGGCAATTGGTGGGTAGTCGCTTTTAAATTTTTCTTCGTCGCTGCATCATGAAACGAATTTTGCGCCTTCTAGAAAAATTCGTACATGAACCAGTACGTAGGGACCCGACGTTGCAAGTAGGAACGAAAAAAAAGCACCATCAGGTGCTTTTCTTACATTGAAAACAGAAAGTGATGGTCAGCCCTTGAGCATGGCCGCTACACGATTGATGTCGTCATTCATTGCTGTTAATGAAAATCTGTCAGGTATATCAATAGGCTTACTGCATATCTTGGCTCTTTCAGCTATCAAACTTGCTGTCCTGCCAACATTCATATTCTTATCATGTGAATAAAGAGAGACAAGCTTGAACTTCTTGATGGTTGTTTCGTATTTTTCTGCCAACCAGTAGATGACACAGTAGATGAACTGATCTTCCTCACTCCAAGGCTTTGACCTTTCGATTTCATCAAGTCTTTTGCATTCAGCACCCCAGTCTATGTATTCAACAATTTCCTCATCGATCTCAAAGGGTGACTGTGGTGGAGTTTCACCTACCACTGCTGGTGGTGTAGTAGTAGGCACAGGTTCAGGCTGAGGGCTGACCGCTGCCGCGCCAGGATCGGTTAACAGGACCTCTACAACAGGAGGCAACACGTTGGGGGGAGTCTCTTTGTCTTTGCTGGTCTGTCTCTTCTTGTTCTTCTCTGCATTGATACGAAAGTAGGTTGTTCTCAAGGTGGATTCAGAGACACGAACGCCTCTCTTTGCAAACAGCGCCGCAAGATGCCTGTAGCTTGAACCATGTCGCTTCTTATAGAAAGCAAGTAAGAATTCAATGTCATCCCAGTCTTCTCTAAACACATCAATCAAGGAGACTATTTTGTTTTTCTCCAAGTGAATGAGTTCTTGTTCTGCACTTTCTTTTGCTTGAGCAATGACATCTCTTAATACATTGAAATTCTTCTTCATGGCACACCTCTTTATCTTTGTACTTAACAAATACGATGATTAAGTCAACAGATGATGAAGATGTGTTGATGATTCAGTCATCGAAATTAACAAAAAAGAGTTGCTGATAACAAAGATGGAAAGATGTAGATCAAAGCACTCGAAAACAGTGAAAACATAGAAAACAAGAACAAAACGACTCTTACGTGTCTAATATTCACATGAAGCTTTGATTTGTAAGATTAAAAGTAGGTGTCCTTGCATCATTTTTTATTTCTTGTAGCAATCCAAAAATAAACAATGAAAAATGATATGGAGCAAGACGATAACAAAAATGGAAAGATGTAGATCAAAGTAGTCCAAAACAATGAAAACATAGAAAACAAGAACAAATCGAACGGTACGTGTTCTAAACTGGCCTGAAGCCTTGATTTTTCAACCTAAAAGTGGGAACCGTACCCCTTTTTCAGATTTTTTGTAGCGGAGTTGCTAGAATGGAATCTGGAAATGGAGGGTATTAGGATGGATGAACACAAGCAGCACCTGCTAGAACACCTGAGAAAAATCACTGGTGGGAAATCCTTGATGACCACCGATCAGCTTGAAGCGGAAACAGGATTTTTGACTCATCAGCAGGCGAAGTGGAGGATGGAAAAGGAGTTTCCTATTCCACACAAGAAGATTGGCAAGCGGGTTTACTATTCAATCTATGATGTGGCAGATTTCATTGCTGGTGGTCAAAAGGTAGAAGGAGCATGGTATGTCGACGTCAAACCATCACCCAAGTCAAAGCGATGACTCATCTCAACCTGGTCAAGAGTTGTCCGATGAAGCCAAGGCGCTGTTGCAGTTGATAGAGATGGGAAGGAAAGATTACGAAGAAGGAAACTATCAAGAAGCTGATGAGTTCTTTGAAGAGATGAAGAAATAAGAAAGCACCCAGTTGGGTGCTTTTTTTATAGTGTTGCCTTCATGTGGCACTCTATGTCATTAATGGTTAGTGCATGGCAGCGCGGACCTGAGTAGTTCTTGTTTAAGTAGTCAATCTTCGTAAGAGAATCTTCATATGCTGATTGGTAAAACCTACCATCACAGATTGCATAAAAGAAGAGGTTTTGCTTGTGCTTCTGTGCATTCTCTAAGAACGTCATTAGCTCAGTAAACTGCTGTGTTTGAGCTCCACCATCCTGGTGAGTGTATTTGTGAGACGCATAGCATTGGATGACTTCACCAATGTCATTCTTATACTTCCATTCAAAGTCAATGGACTTGACACTGACACTACTGTTTTTCTTTTGTTCTTCCTTCATCACAATGCCATTGATTACAAAAAGAGAATCTTTTCCAGAAGCGGGAAGAACATGAAAATCTGTGATGCACTCCATATCCAACATGTATTGCTTTGCAAGATTTTGATGAAGTGTTTGCTTTGAAGGCTCTTTGATGAAATTCAATACAAATAAGTCATCATGAACAATCTTGTATTTGACTAAGTTGAAGCTTAGATCGTGCCTTTCACAGAAGCTTTCAATCTTCTCCTTAAGCCAGTTGTCAATCTTGTTGGACTCAAGTTGCTTTCTTAAAATTTCAGTGTTCTTTTTTCTTTGCTTTAGTTCCTCAAAACGATAGTCAAGCATGTGAGCCTCCTACGCGACTCACTGATCTGTTGAGAATCATTTTTGCCAAAGTGAAGTCAAGTCTTCTTCTATAGTCGCCATCCTGTCTTAGTCCTCTGAATGATGTAAGAAAGAGGTCAGAGGTTTCTGTTCTAAAGCTGTCAAGAACTTTGTTGGCTTGCTTGATCACATCATCAACTGGAACACCAATTGGAACACCAGTGATACGGGTGACACCTCTACTACTGTGCTTGATTTTTTCTTCTGCAATTTCCTCACCGTCTACAAAGCGAATGGACTTGGATTTTGTTGAGTCAATTGCATACAAGCCGATCTCACCACTAGGCACATTGAATTTCCAATTGGCTTGTTGGTTTTCTTTTGCATACTTCTCTAGCTTTGCTTGAATATCACTGTAGTAGCCAAGAGAAACATTGCCTTTGTAGTAGTGGAAGTCGTTCTCAAGACGCAACCTCTGTTTGTCCTCTTCAGGAATGAACATGGCAAGACACACTGGGCACTCTGTATCATCAAACATTCTGCAATTGAGTGTGGCGATGCCAAAAAGCCTGTCATGGAATAGGTTCTGAGTTGTGAATGATTCAGGGATGATGGCTGCTGCATAGCCTACATTCTTAAGCATGACACTCAATGCATACTTATAGAGATCATCATACTCAGTGTCTGGGAATGGCAAACCATCTCTGGTTGCGCTGTTCTTAGCAAGATATGGTGGATTAGTGATTGCAACATTGAATCCTGTTGGAAAGCTCAACAAAGAATCATTTTGAATGATTGGGTAAGCAAGCACTTTGTTCATTTCATTATTAGGTTCAATATCAAAACAAGCCCATTTGTTTTGATAATGCTCTCCAACCATCTGAACAATGTTGTTTGAACCAGCAAATGGCTCGATGATGACTTGATTTTTGTGATCTTTAATTTTTTCAAACCACTTCATGAACAAGTCGTTTGCGAATGGATTGGCTGTTGTATAGAATTGACCATGTAATTTCTTATTGTTATTATTTTTCATAAAACCCCGTTTATTATTTTTATTGTTGGAGTTATCTCCTTATATATTAATTTTAATAAATAATATAACCAAGACAATAGCAGTTATACAAAATATAAAAAGATTTATATTTGTCAATCGTGAATTGGTCTTGAAAATAATAAAGCACCCAGTTGGGTGCTTTATTCATAGAAGCTTTTGAAGCTGATCTATGGAGGGTTTATTTGTGGATTGGAAGCGAAGGATTTTGTAGCCTGCTTTCTTAAGCATTGAGTCCTTCTTGGCATCACTTTCTTCTCTGCCTTTGTGGGTTCGGTCGTCAAGTTCTATGATCGCTAGTACTTTACCGTCCTTGTAAACAACGAAGTCAGTACGGTATCTGTTGAAGCTATTTCTAATCCCTTGAACTTTCTTCCCATCATTGGTCTTTGCATCCAACAGACCGGACATGGCTACCTGGGGAAAGATGTAGTAGTTCGGGAAGGCTTTAACTAACCTTTCAAAGAACTCAATCTCGTTAGGTGTCATCAGCGCCCTTGCTTTGTAGACATCCTGGTCTTGTGGGCCACTTTTCTTCTCTTTACCTTCATCATCACTTTTGGATGACATCAGTGCAAAAACTAGGATTGCACCGACTAATAGTATTATTAACATTGACATCTTCACCTCTCTTTGTGTTTATATTGAGGTATTAAATTGTCTTGTTAATGTCAACTGCTTGCGGCCTTGATTTCTTGATTGAATTTACTATGATGTTCTTGGAAACAAGGAGTAGTAAATGAATGAGAAAATTAATCTAACAAAGAGCATTGCAGACAAGAGATTGGAGCTTCAAGAGTTGTATGAGTTTTTGTATGTTGAAGAGCTTGAGTGTGGAAGAACCAGATTTGATGTCTTTTCTAATGATGAGATTGATTTGCTTGATGACCATGAAGACTATTTGATGGCAGTCATGGATGTTGATTTGGCAGAGAAGGAACTAGGAACCTTAAAGAAGATGTATGAAGCACAGTTGCGAAACAAGAAATAAAAAAAGCACCCTTGAGGTGCTTTTTTCATATTTGTTTTTGTCGCCAATTTTTTGACTTCTCTTGAAGTCTGTCCTGCGGACACTCTGTTTTGCTATTAAAAGCCCTGCGGGATCTTCTTTTTCTTATCTAAATCCTACGGAATTTCTTTTTCCCCTGACCCCATTCTGGGGTAATTATCTGATAGACACCGTAATGGCACAAGATAACTAGTTATGTAGATACGAAAATACATCAGGCAAGGAGTTGAATCCATTTGTGTGTGGCTTCTCTGTATTTGCGATATGTGCTGCCTGCAAGTCCACATTTTTCTAAATTTCCAGGATTGACATCTAATCCTCTTTCTTTGCATTTGTGGATGGCAAGTTTGATTTTGTCATCAACCTTCTCCGTTCTGATTGTGTTCGTGTAGGCAGCGCCTTGAACCTGCTTCTCTTGAAGTGGCATGTCACCAGGTAGCCCAAGGACACCACGATTCTTCCCACCATTGCCAATGCTGTACTGGTGTCTCCATGTCCATTTGCCCACTGACTTGGCCGTGGATAGCACTTCTTTGACAGGTAGAACACCATCCAAGCTGTCTAGGAACATCAAGTTGATGGACTGGGCTTTCCTATCAACAAGGTCTTGGAAGCTCACATAGAAGGTGTGTTGTTTGACTTCTTGGTATGCCCATAGACGAAGGGTGTCAAACAAGGTGCTGTTTCTTCCACCAAGAGAAGCTTCAAGCTTCTGCTTCTTCTTGTGTGCTTGAAGGTCTAGGTACTCTCCAAAGTCTTCAAGATCGTATGTGGCATTGTGTTTAATGACCAACCATGAAGGATGGAGAGGGTTCTTCTCGAACTTGCCAACATAGTCTAAATGAGCACCTAGAGCATTGGTTAAAGCAATGTCTGTGTTCTCATAGAACTTCTGTGGTGGTCTGTCCCGCTCCCCATGGACAGCGGGTTAAGCACTAAGCACTGAACGACGACGTTCGAATTCAACCGGGGTCAAATACCCCAAGGTCGAATGACGTCGTTGATGATTGTAAAAGCGGATGTA
>JACCDZ011319132.1_pt1 | contig 19785 bp, 23 predicted proteins | sample 7449551 | NCBI WGS metagenome assembly JACCDZ01 (sample SAMN15323452, study PRJNA562643) | freshwater metagenome | isolation source: river surface water | place: USA:Blue River Watershed | collected 2017-08-18
CCTGATCCCACGACAATCACGTCGGCAGAAGCAGTCCAACCAGGTGCTGGTGCTAGAAGCTTCATGCGCGAATTCCCATAGGCATATTGTCAATCAAACGCACACCATTTATCCAGCCGGCGACAATTGCACGGACATCACGTGAGGTTGGCTGAGCGTGAGTGAATGTCTTCTCATCAATGAAATCTGCATAATCAATGGTGAAAGCAGATTCCGTTGCCAATATGGCTCTTAACTCCTCTACGGAAGTTGATTGAGAAAGCGCCTTATAAATTACTGCCGCAGCCAATCGACCTTCCGGAGTTAATCGAATATTGCGAGAAGAAAGGGCAAGGCCATCGCTTTCGCGAATTATTGGAGCGGTGATGATTTCAACGTCGCCCGCAATTGTCTTAATCAACTGCAACTGTTGAAAGTCTTTCTCTCCAAAGATAGCAACTTTGGGATTCACTAAATCAAAGAGGCGACGAACAACAGTAAGAACTCCATCGAAGTGTCCAGGTCGCGACTTGCCTTCGTAGATATCGCCCATCGGTCCTGCCGTTTGTTTTGCGAATCCTGCTGGATAAATCTCTGCCTGATTTGGTAACCATAAATGTGTAACTCCTGCAGCTGTTGCGATTTCAATATCGAGATCTGGAGTACGTGGGTACTTTGCTAAATCTTCTTGGCTCTCAAATTGCAGCGGGTTAACGAAAATACTTGCAACGACGTTCTCACTGTATTTCTTTGCAAGTGTGAAGAGTGATGCATGGCCAGCATGAAGGGCTCCCATTGTTGGGACAAAAGCGCAGGCAGAAGGGAGCTCGCGAGCATTTGTTACTACTTTCATGGCTCCAGTCCTTTCAGGTACCGGGCAGGCAGTAAGGAAATTCTAAGGCGTTAAGGCAGTTGCGCCAAAAGCTCTGAGATTTTGCCATGTGTAAGCAGAACTGCATCAGGTTCAATCTCATGCCAAGGTTCGAGAACGAAGCGGCGTTCATGCGCCCGCGGATGAGGAAGTTCGAGCTCTTCAGCTTTACTCAAGAGCGAACCATATTGAATGAGATCGAGATCAATGGTGCGAGGTCCCCATCTCTCTATACGTTCACGCCCAAGTGATTTTTCAATTCCTTGAAGCAGAGAAAGCAAATCAAGTGCTGGCAAATCACTTTCAAGAATGCAGACAGCATTGATGTAATCGGGTTGTTCAGGTCCACCGACTGGTTTAGTTATGTAATAAGTTGAAACGGCAATTACATCAGTAGCTTCTTTGAGCATGGCGATTGCCAAATCCATCTGTTCACTTGGATTACCAATATTTGCACCAAGTGCCACAACAGCCTTCATCGAGTAATTGTTACCGAGATATCTGAAGTTTGAGCAGAAACTGGCGCCTTCGGTTTATGCACTGTGACAGCAATTGAAGTGATCTGTGGGTGGCCAGATTTAATGCGATCAGCAATACGTCCAGCAAGTCGCTCGATGAGTTTTACTCGTTCTCCAGTGATTTCTTCAACCACAAGATCTGCAAGGGCGCCGTAATCAATTGTCTCTGCAAGATCATCTGACTTACTTGGCTTGGAAAGATCCAGTGAAATTTCGAGGTCGACAAAGAAGTCCTGACCATTCTTCGCTTCGTGTTCAAAGATTCCGTGATATCCAAAGCCCCAGATACCTTTGAGTGAAATCTTGTCGCTCATCAGCTGATCACTTCCTTATTGGCCTTCACGCCATGAACTCTAACTGCCCAAATACCTTTGCCCACAAGCGATTGAGTAACTTGTACGGTCGCTTCTTCGCGATCATCAGGAGTCTCTCCACCAAGAAAGCGTTTACGTGAATGCCCAATAAGAATTGGGTAGCCAAGTGCAATGAATTCATCAATACGGTTAAGGATTTCCCAGTTATGTTCGGCATCCTTTGCAAAACCGATACCCGGATCGAGAATGATGTTCTCTCGTTTAATGCCCGCTGCTAGGGCTTTATCCAATTGAATTGTCATCTCTTCAATTACTTCAGCAACAACATCTGAATAAATTGCCTTTGAATTCATATCTTTCGAATGTCCGCGCCAATGCATCAGGGTGTACTTACAGCCCAATTGGGCAATCGTTGAGAACATCTCTGGGTCGGCAGCTCCTCCGCTGACATCATTAACAATTAGTGCGCCAGCTTCCACGCCTAACTTTGCGGTGGATGCGCGCATAGTGTCGATACTGATGACGATGCTCTCTTTGGCAAGTTCACGAATAACCGGAATGACTCGAGCTTGTTCTTCGTCTTCAGGAACGCGATCCGCACCAGGGCGAGTTGATTCTCCCCCGATATCGATAATGTCGACGCCATCTTCAATCATTTCTCTGCCGTGCGAAATCGCCAATTCTGTATCGAAATGAAGACCACCGTCGGCAAAAGAATCGGGTGTGACGTTGAGAATTCCCATCACCAACATGAGCGGTTATCGATTCGTAATGAGGCTGATTGCTTCAGCGCGAGTTGTTGCATCACGGAGTACGCCACGAACAGCTGAAGTAGTTGTTCGAGCCTGTGATTTTCTTACACCGCGCATCGACATACACAAATGCTCGCAGTCGATAATGACAATGACGCCCATTGGTTTCAATATTTCAACGAGCGCATCTGCAATTTGGGTTGTAAGTCGCTCTTGAACCTGCGGGCGACGAGCAAAGAGATCAACTAGGCGCGCCACTTTTGAGAGTCCGGTGATTTTTCCGCTCGGGATGTATCCAACATGAGCGACTCCGTGGAAAGGAGTGAGGTGATGTTCGCAATGAGAGAAGACTTCGATATCTCTAATGATGACCAACTCTTCATGACCGATATCAAAAGTTGTTGTGAGAACATCTTCTGGCTTCTGCCATAGCCCTTCAAAATTCTCCTTAAATGCGCGTGCTACGCGGGCCGGAGTCTCTTTGAGTCCTTCACGCTCAGGGTCTTCACCGAGTGCAAGAAGAAGTTCACGAACAGCTTTTTCTGCGCGCTCCTGATCGTATGGGTGTGATGCTCTTCCATCGCTAGGACCCATTGATACAGAAGAAATGTCACTCACTAGATGTGGCCTTCTTTACGCGACGGTTTTTGCGTGGAGCATCTTCAACAGGTGCCACTACACGTTCAGGGATATCTACCGGAGGTTGCGAAGAAGGAATGCGAGTTGCAGACCCCGTCCAAGCTGGACGAGTAGGCCAAGACTTCACCTTTGCAAAGATCTCTGCGATCTCTTCTTTATTGAGAGTTTCTTTCTCAAGGAGATGAAGAACCATTTCATCAAGAATTGTTCGGTTCGCTGCAAGGATGTCATATGCCTCTTGATGCGCGGTATCAATGAGCTTGCGAATTTCAGCATCTACAACAGCTGCAACGTTTTCGGAGTAATCGCGTTGGTGGCCATAGTCGCGACCCATAAATGGTTCTGATGCATCTGAACCAAGTTTGATTGCGCCAATTGCTTCAGTCATACCGTATTGAGTAACCATGGCACGGGCCAGAGCTGTTGCCTTCTCAATATCATTCGATGCACCCGTTGAAGGATCATGGAAGATAAGTTCTTCTGCAGCACGTCCACCTAATGAATAGGCCAACTGATCAAGCAACTGATTACGAGTTGTTGAGTACTTGTCATCATCAGGAAGAACCATTGTGTAACCCAAAGCGCGACCACGAGGCATGATCGTGATCTTGTGAACAGGATCAGTATGTGGAAGCGCATGTGCAACGAGTGCATGGCCTGCTTCGTGATAGGCAGTAACTCGACGTTCTTCTTCAGACATCAAGCGTGATTTGCGTTGTGGACCAGCCATTACGCGATCGATCGCTTCATCAATCTGTGAATTGGTAATTGTCTTCTGGCCTTCGCGTGCTGTGAGCAGAGCAGCCTCATTCAATACATTTGCAAGATCCGCTCCTGTAAATCCTGGTGTGCGGCGAGCGTAAGCAACGAGCTCAACATCTTTAGAGATTGGCTTGCCCTTCGCATGAACCTTGAGAATGTCTTCGCGACCTTTGAGATCGGGACGTTCGACCGGAATCTGTCGATCAAAGCGGCCTGGACGCAAGAGTGCGGGATCAAGAACATCGGGACGGTTTGTAGCTGCAATAAGAATTACTTGGCCGTTAGCTTCAAAGCCATCCATCTCGACGAGTAGTTGGTTAAGAGTCTGTTCACGTTCATCGTGACCGCCACCCATACCAGCACCGCGTTGACGACCTACTGCATCAATTTCATCAACGAAGACAATTGCTGGTGAATTTGCCTTTGCTTGATTAAAGAGATCGCGCACGCGAGCTGCACCGACTCCAACAAACATTTCGACAAAGTCAGAACCTGAAATTGAATAGAAAGGAACTTTTGCTTCACCTGCTACGGCACGAGCAAGCAGAGTTTTACCAGTTCCTGGAGGGCCGTAGAGAAGTACGCCCTTAGGAATCTTTGCACCCAAGAGCGCGTACTTAGCAGGGTCAGCAAGGAAATCCTTAATCTCTTCTAATTCAGCAATTGCTTCATCAGAGCCCGCAACATCTGCAAATGTATTTTGTGGAACATCGCTATCTTGTAACTTCGCGCGTGATTTTCCAAAGGAGAAGACGCGGTTTCCGCCTTGTGCTTGGCTCATCATGAGGAAGAAGAGGAAACCAATAATCAGAATTGGACCGAATGAGAATAAGAAAGTTGTCAAGAATGATTGCGTTGGAACATCAACGCTCCAGCCCTTTGCTGGTGGGTTAGCTGTGAGCGCATCAACGAGAGTTGGTTCTTGGCGCGCTACATACGATGCCTCAACTTTGGTTGAACCCTTAATGGTGTTGCCATTAGAGAGCACCAAGCGGATCTTCTGAGACTTATCGACCAACACCGCAGATTCAACTTGTGAGCGAGAAATGGCATCAATTGCCTGTGAAGTTTTGATCTCGGTATAGCGACCAGATGCAGAAGAGATCTGGCCAAAGATAGAGACACCAAAAATTGCCACGATGATCCAGAAGAGGGGCCCACGGAAGATCTTCTGAGAGCGCGTAAGCGGTGCCTTCTTGCCGCCATCTTTAGCTGGCGAATTCTGACCCTTCTTAGACGTTGCTTTCTTCAGCTTATCCATCGGGTTATTTGATTTCTTCTGTGGTTCAAGGGAAGTCATACATGTCCTTATGAGTACATGTGCTTTGCAAGCACACCGATAAATGAAAGGTTGCGGTACTTCTCATCGAAATCGAGACCGTAACCAACGACGAACTCTTTAGGAATATCGAAGCCGACATACTTCACATCAACTTCTACCTTTGCAGCTTCTGGCTTACGGAGGATTGTTAGGATTTCAACTGATGCTGCGCCGCGAGAAATAAGATTCGATTTAAGCCATGAAAGTGTCAGACCTGTATCGACGATATCTTCGACAATCAGAACATGGCGGCCGGTGATATCGCGGTCAAGATCTTTGAGAATGCGAACAACGCCGCTTGATTTTGTTCCAGAACCGTAAGAAGAAACAGCCATCCAATCCATCTCGGTATGAGTCTGCATTGCACGAGTGAGGTCGGCCATCGCCATGATTGCGCCCTTGAGAACACCAACAAGTAGAACGTTCTTATCTTTGTAATCTGCATCAACGCGAGCTGCAAGTTCTGCAATCTTTGCTGCAAGTTGCTCTTCTGTTGCGATTACCTTTTCAACATCGGTTCCGACTGCTGCTAAATCCACGTGGTCTGCTCCTCGATAGTTAAGGCTGGGCTAAGAGCGAAAGTCTGCCCGAAATTCGCTCAACCTTCACACCACCCGGAAGGCTGATAGCCCCCTGGCCCCTCCATGAAGTGACGAGCGCCTCAACTGCGGCTAAATGATCGGCTGTAATTGAGCCTGATGGGGCTCCGGCAGCGTAGATAGCCGCCCTCAGGATGCGTGAGCGAATAGCTCGCGCCAGGCCCGCTAACTGCTCGCAATCGAGCTGAGCTGGGTCGAGCGTTGTCATCTCTTTCTGGGCAATCTCATCAAGGGCATCAGCATCGTCTCGCAATAGCAATGCGCTCCTTGCAAGTGCTGCTGAAATGCCAGGTCCTAACTTCTCTTCCATTACAGGAAGAACTTCATTACGAACTCGTACTCGAGAAAATTCTGTATTGCCGTTATGCGGATCGTTCCAGGGATCAATTCCGATCTCTTTACATGCAGCAACAGTTTCGGCACGAGTAATGCCTAACAGCGGACGAATGTAGATTCCATTCTTAATTGCCATTCCAGAAAGTGAACGTGTTCCTGAACCGCGAGCTAAACCGAGTAAAACAGTTTCAGCTTGATCATCGCGTGTGTGGCCTAAGAAGATTTGCGTTGCCTTCTCTTGCGCAGCACACGAAGCAAGAGCTTGATAACGTGCATCACGAGCGCCAGCTTCGATGCCGGACTGAGTAGTGACCACAACTTGGCGAGTAATAACTTTCTCATAACCCATCCTCTTTAACTGAGCTTCTACCTTCTCTGCTTGAATCTGTGAACCGCTTTGCAATTGATGATCAATAGTTACGCCAATCGCAGAAATTGCATTCGTTTGAGATTCTTTAAGAATTGCATATGCAAGAGCAAGTGAATCCGCGCCTCCAGAAACAGCAACCAGGACTGTGTCACCCGGTTCAAGAGATGCAAGGTAGGGCTTTACTGCGTTGCGAATAGCAACGGTTGCATCAGTCATGAGTGAAGATTAGACCCGACCACCGAAAGGCATAAGCCCCTTAACGCTGTAGATATTTGAGTAAAGCAAGCCTTTGCCCTTTGAGTTTGCCTCCCACATCATTCCTCCACCTGCATAAATTGTGATGTGGTGGATCGTGGAGATAGTTCCCTTATACGAGTAGAAGAGAAGATCGCCAGGCTGAAGTTGAGTCAATGGAACATGCTTCGTATAACCCGAGTACAGAGCAGAGTTTAGGCGGTCCCAATTAGGCCATCCCAGACCAGCTGATTTATATGCGGCATAGACAAGACCAGAACAGTCGAATGAGTTTGGTCCTTGAGTTCCCCAAATATATGGCTTACGTGCAAGCACCTGCTTCTTTGCGTATTCAACTGCTGCTAATCGTTGTGCCTCAGTTGTACGAATTGTCGAACGTCCCTTAAAGCCGCGGTCAGGCCAAACTTTCGCCTGATTGATTGTCGTCGTAGCAGTAGTTGCTTGGCTCTCTTCCAAAAGCGCCAACTGACGTTGTTGTTCAAGAGTGATTCGAACATTGCGCGCACTTGCCAATTCTCGAATCAATTTATCTTGAACAGCTCTAAGTTTATTAACTTCCTTCTGCTGAAGTGCTTGAGCTGCATCAGCAATCTTCTTGGTCGCCTCTACCTTCGCGGTAGCAATAACTTGAATAGCTCTAGCTTCATCTGCCTTCTTCTTCGCGGCTCTTGCAATAATTTCAGCAGCTTTATAACGCTCGAGCGCAGTCGTATTGCGAGCACCGAGGGTATTAAGAGTTGAAAGTTGATCAACTAGATCTTGTGGGCCATTAGCGCTGAGCAAAGGTTGGATATCGCTCATGCTTCCACCGAGAATGTAGGCATCGGCTGCCAACTTTCCGATAACTCGATGTGCTTCAGAAACTGCTTCGGCTGTTTCTGCGGCGTACTTTGCAGCTGCAACTGCTTGCGCTGTTGCGATATCTAACTCTTTCTTCGCTTTGAGATAAATGGCGCGCGCCTCATTTGCGCGAGCTGTTAATTGCTTAAGAGTGAGATTTGCGGCCGCTAACTTCTTTGCTGCAGCGTCAGCGGCCTTCTTCTTCGCTGCCTCTGCCTGCTTCGCAGCTTCGATTTCGGCCAGAGTTGGCTTAGGTTTTGCAATTGCAGGGGTCGAGGCAAGAGTCAGGCTTGCAATGATTGCAAGGCAAATAAAGCTCTTTCTCCGACGCATTGTTGAAGAATAATTGAGCCCGCTTCTATATAACGGGGTATCGCGCGAGTGTCGCTAGTTAGCCACATCTCTTCGCGAAAAGAGCACTGTTGCTACGAGTACTCCGACGAATACATAGGAAGTTCCCAGAATTAACGCATGCGAATATGAAATATCTGGGCTACCGCCTTGAGCAATAACGCTGAGCTGGTTACCGGGCATCCAATCGAGGAAGACTGGCTTTACCGCACCCAATAGATTTTCAATGATCAGAATCCATAGGACTCCAATGGAGATTGCAGAAATTGGTGAACGAAGCAGTAGGCCCAGAACCATTCCGACAATTCCAAAGTAGACGACCGAGATTGTGACATTCACAAGGGTTTTTCCGATTTCGGTATATCCATCGGATGTGAACCACAGTTGCGTTGAAACCTTGGCGCGGTCGGAAAGGAAATATGAAATTCCAATACTTACTACAGCCGCGATAAGAATCATGATGAGGGCAAAAATCTTCATTGCAATGAGCTTGCCAACAAGAATTCGAATGCGGCCAGGTTGGCGAACCAAGATATTTCGTAGAGTGCCGTAGGTGTATTCCTGGGCGGTCTGTGCTGCAAAGACGCAGAGCGCAATGACTCCGAGCAATCCGCCAACGGATGCAAATCCATAAACAGAACCGCCGGCAAGTTCGAGAACTTCACGACCGACTTGGCGCCCGCGATCAGCATTTCCTTGTTCGGAATCAATCATCAAGTAGAGAAAAGTAGATGTGAGCCCAGTAAAGAAGAGAGCTGCACCGATAGTTCCTAAAAAGAGAGTTGGACGGCGCAATTTTCGCCATTCAGCGCTAACGATACGAATCATTTCTTTTCTCCAGTCATCTCAAAGAATGTCTCTTCGAGGTTAGGCATCTGAGGCGATAGCTGGGTAATCAAAATCCCTGCATCAAAAGCTTTGCGGTTAAGCGTCCCGGCCCAATCCGCTGGCCCTTCAATATGTGCCACTTCAGAGCGGATAGTTGCTTTATGTCCATCTGCTTCAGCGATTGCAACAATCTTTTGTAGATCACTCTGTGAATCTGTCTTAACCAAGATAAATGGTTGTTGCATAAGGAAAAGATCTTGGATGGGTCCTGCAAATACAACTTCACCTTTTCGTAGCATGACGATGTATTCGCTGATAATTTCGAGTTCAGAGAGCAAGTGTGAAGAGACAAAGACAGTCGTGCCTTGGCTGGCGAGCTTCTTGAGGAGATCGCGAACTTCTTGGATGCCTTCAGGATCAAGACCATTTGTTGGCTCGTCGAGAATAAGAACTTTTGGCTCTGGCAAGAGCGCCGCTGCGATTCCAAGGCGTTGTTTCATTCCCAGTGAATAAGTCTTGTACTTTGAATTTCCGCGACCTTCGAGACCAACGGTTTTAATTAATTCACCAACGCGTTCAATTGGATATCCACCAAGAGTCGCTAAAACTTTGAGGTTTTCTTCGCCCGTGAGTGCGGGATAAAAGGCGGGACCTTCAATCATTGCACCAACACGTGAAAGGTATTTCTCGGGATGAGTGATTGATTCGCCAAGAACTTCAGCTGTTCCACCAGTGGGCGTGATGAGTCCAAGCAGCATGCGAATTGTCGTTGTCTTGCCGGCGCCGTTAGGGCCAACAAATCCGCAGATTGTGCCGAGTGGAACTTCAAAATTTGCGTGAGAGACAGCAAATCCAGAGTCATATTTCTTGCTGAGATCCTTCACGGATATCGCTAATGAGGTCATGTGGGCAATATAGCGGGCGATACTTAAGGCTTTCTTAATATGGACTTAGGATGTGCTTATGAGTAAAGAGGTATGGGGCTATCACGAGCACCCAAAGCGCCGCGAACCAGATTGGGATGTGAATCCACAAACTGCTGCAGTTCGCGAAGGTCTTGCTCGCTCAGGTTTCGGTGAAACTTCTGAAGCTCTCTATCTCAACAGCGGATTTACTTATGCAGATTCGCAAGAAGCTCTCGATTCTTTCGTCGATGGAACAGATCACTTCCTCTACAGCCGATTCCATAACCCAACAGTTGCAATGTTTGAACAGCGCCTTGCTGCTATCGAAGGTGCGGATTACTGCGTAGCAACTGCTTCAGGCATGGCCGCAATGTTCGCTTCCCTTGCATGTCTTGTTGAAGCAGGCGATCACGTGGTTGCATCGGCTTCCATGTTCAGTTCTTGCCATGTAGTCATTACAGAAATTCTTCCTAAATGGGGCGTTACATACGAACTCGTTAAGGCTAATGACAATGCCGGTTGGGAGAAGGCGCTTTCAAAGCCAACGAAAGCCGTCTTCATCGAAACACCAAGCAACCCATTGATGGAGATTGTTGATATTCGCTTTGTCTCAGATCTTGCCCACAAAGTTGGTGCAACTGTCATCGTAGATAACGTGATGGCATCTCCCGTGTTGCAGAAGCCGCTCGAGCTCGGCGCAGATGTCGTCATGTATTCAGCGACAAAACATATTGATGGTCAGGGCCGTGTGTTGGCAGGTGCGCTCCTTGGTTCTTTCGAATACATCCATGAGAAACTCATTCCATTTATTCGCCACACAGGACCATCGCTCAGCGCATTCAATGCTTGGGTACTTGTTAAGTCGCTCGAGACTATGGAACTTCGCGTCTCTCGTATGTGCGAGAACGCTCAGACAATCGCTGAATTCCTAGAATCAAGAAAAGAAATCAAGAGCGTGCGCTATCCAGGGCTTGCTTCACATCCAGATCGCGCAGTAATTGTTAAGCAGATGACTGCTGGCGGAACCACGATTGGTATTGAGTTTGCGGGCTCCCAGAAGGATGCCTTTACGTTTATGGATGCTCTTCGAGTTATTGATATTTCAAATAACTTAGGCGATAGCAAATCACTTATTACTCACCCTGCCTCTACAACTCATCGACGTTTATCTGTAGAAACTCAGGCAGAAATGGGAATTACGCCTTCAGTCGTAAGGCTTTCAGTTGGTCTTGAGCATATTGATGACTTGATCAAAGATATTTCTCAAGCGCTCAATAGCTGAGCAACAACGAGCAAGATTGAGAGCAAGCTTAAGTAAGTGATTGACCAGTGGCAAATTCCTGCCGCCACTTTGTTGTAATTATCCGAATTCTCTTTCAGCGCAAAAAGTTGGAAAGTAAAGACCGCACCCAGTAGAACCGTGGCACACAAGACCCACACCGGTAACTCAGCGAGTTGAATCATTGCCGTGGAAGAAATGACCATCGCAATTGTGTGAAACCACATCTGTCCGATAACTGAAGATTGCGATGAAACCGAAGGCAGCATAGGAATACCTGCAGCTGAGTAATCATCTTTGTACTTAATGGCAAGTGCCCAAAAGTGCGGAGGAGTCCAGAAGAAAACAACCATGAAGAATGCAACTGGAACCCACGTCAGAGTTCCTGTCACAGCAGCCCATCCGATCAGCACAGGCATACACCCTGCTGCTCCACCCCAAACAATATTCTGGGAAGTATTTGGCTTAAGCAGAATTGTGTAGATGACTACGTAGTAGAAAATTGCTAACGCAGTAAGCAAGGTTGCAAGCGCTGTTGTGAAGATTGCAAAAATTGCCAGAGAAAGAATTGTTATCGCAGTTGCAAATAGCAATGCTTGCTGACGCGAAATTGCACCAGTTACAAGTGGGCGCTTAGAAGTTCGCACCATTAATTTGTCGGTATCTGCTTCGATCACCATGTTGAAAGCATTCGAGGCACCCGCCGCCAGAGTTCCACCAATGAGAGTGGCAGCGACAAGACCAAAAGACGGGAGACCCTTTTCAGCCAGAACCATGGCGGGCAGAGTTGTGATGATGAGGAGCTCAACTACGCGTAATTTCATCAAATCGATATAGGCGCGAAGGGCTGACACGCGCTTAGGGTACCCATAATTGCCAGAGAGGATGAGGTCGATTCTCAGCACCCTTTAAGGATGGGGTTTTATCTTTCATGTAACGAAAGGGAGTCACCATGACACCGAAGAAGCCCGACTGGTTCGAACTCACCGAAAACGGTGATTCATACGCCGGAATTCAGAAGATTAACAAGAAGCTACCTATTGCAACTCTCGTAGTTGCTGGTGCGGTGATTCTCGGTGGATCTATCTTTGCAAATGCCAACAATGAGCAGTCTGCAGTTGCAGAAACTCCCGCGGCGTCACAATCAGTGGTTGCTCAAGCTTCTTCTCCATCTGAATTAACAACAAGTGCGCAGGTAACTTCCGGCGCATCAGGAGTTAACTCACTTCCTCTCCCAACCGTCACAAACGTTCCTCTACGTGGTGATGGTGACGAACATGAGGGTCGTGAACGTGGAAGTCGTGAAAGAGATCATGACGATGATGATGACGATGACTATGACCGTCATGAAGATGAGGATGACGACTAAGCCGCTGTAACGACTTCTTCCGCTACGACCTCAGCTGGTTGGACTGGAAATATAGGAAGCAGTGGAGCTGTAACTTTGCCAAGTAAGCGATCAACTGTCGAGCGAGCAAATTTCTCGGCACGTGAAGTTCTACTGAGACGATCTGCGATGATGACAAATACATATTCTCTATCGCCTGCTTCGAAATAGCCTGCAAGATTTGCCGTTCCATTTAAGGTTCCAGTCTTCGCTTTCACTAGACCGATTGCTTGTGGAGCGGTATCGACAAACCTCTTCTTGAGAGTTCCTGTAACGCCACCGACCGGCAATCCACTAATCAGTGGAGCGAATTTTGCTTCGTTGCGAATCTTTGCCAAAACGTGCGCAACTTGAATCGCTGTAATTCGATTCTGATGCGATAGCCCACTAGCGTCAATCGCAAGTAGTCCCTTGCTATCAACACCTAAGCCAGTGAGAACCTCATCAAAAGTTCTTGCTACGCCTTCATTATTGAGCGGGTAGCCCGCAGCTTGAGAGGCAAGCCGTGCAATGCGCTCGGTCAGTAAGTTATCGCTCCAAGTGAGTGCAAATGCCAACATTGTCTGTAGTTCAGGTGATTGGGAGGTGAGAATCTCTTCTGCAGATAGTTCTAGAGCTTTATCGCTTGTAACTCGCTTCATGGCTATTTTGATGCCACGTTTTGCAAAGAAGGATTTGATGTTGGCTACATCTTGTGAATATAAATCAGAGTAATAGATAGTTGAGTTTTGAATAGACCCTGGATTAGCCTCTTGAAGGGCCGACAGTGAGTTGTACTCAATTCGCGGAATAGATGTGCGCCCCATCTTCTTTGCCACTGAATCACTTGGGCTCATCCATGGGTCAAGTGATCCACGGATTACAACGCTCTTATCGTTAACTCCAACCCAAACCGAAGTTGTAAAGCGTTCTGTTGGATCCATGTAAATGAGTGCAGCTGCGGCTGAATAGATTTTTAAAACAGATGCTGGCTTGCGGGGCGAATAAGCACTCTTCTCAAATACAACTGCCCCGGTCAACTGGTCAATGACTGCAACCGATGGATTAGCGAGTGCTGAGCTTGCCGTCAATCTTTCAAATGTAGCTGCAACGCTGAGCGGGTCAGCTGCAGATGCTTGAATTGGTGCGATATTCGGGATGGCAAAGACAAGACATGCCAATATCCCAAATTTTTTCATGAAGACATTTACCAGCCGTATGCAATAACAATATTGAGAACTGTTAATCCGAGCATCGTTGCCCAAACAGAATTCTTAAGAACTGGCTTCTTGAGATTCTTATATCCAAGAGTCAGAATGACTGCGATAACTAATCCCTTGACGCCAAATTTAGTGTGGTTAGCAGCTTCTTCATGGGCTTGATCCCATAGACCAACCATGACAATCGCGGCCACGAGTGCTGTAAGTGATGCATGGACGACGCCCGCACTTAACTTCTTCGGGTTCTTATTTGCTTGCAGAAGCAAGAGCACAAGAATTCCAACCACGCAGAGCAGGTGGATGCCAAAAGCGATGTGATAAGCGATTTCCATGATGACTCCTTATTGGTAATGCCACTACCTTAAGTTTAGAGTGCATCCATGGAAATCAATACACCTGCGGTCATCGGACCTGGTGAATTTTTCCCTGTTGTCGGAGTTGGGCCTCATGAAAAGCCATGGCCAACTGGCCCTGAATACGATCCTGAACTTCTTGAAAATGGCGATCGTAGAAATGTCTTGGACCACTACAGATATTGGACCGTTGAAGCAATTGTGGCTGACCTCAATACAAAACGACATAAACTTCAGATTGCAATTGAAAATTGGCAACATGATTTAAATATCGGTTCGATTGTGCGCACTGCAAATGCATTTAACGCGTCATACGTTCACATCGTGGGCAAGCGTGACTGGAATAAGCGTGGTGCCATGGTGACAGATCGATATCTCACCGTCTTACATCATCCGACTATCTCAGAATTTGCCCAGTGGTGTTCAGAAAATGAAACACCCATTATTGGCATCGATAATGTTCCAGGATCAAAGCACCTAGAAGGTGCACAACTTCCAGAGAAATGCGTTCTTCTCTTTGGTCAAGAAGGTGCTGGCATGTCTGATGAAGGCGTTGCTATCTGTGAAGTTCTCTATGCAATTGAGCAATACGGCTCAACGCGTTCGATGAATGCCTCTGCCGCCGGTGCGATAGCTATGTATCACTGGGCTTTGCAGCACCTGCCCCGCAAGATTTAATCGTTTAAAGTAATAATCGCATCTGTAGCAGGATCTTCAGCGAGTGCTTCGCGCACAGACTTTAGACGTCGTTCCACCTCATCGGCCTCTTCGATGCGCCCTAATTGGCGCATAACAGCAACCATGCGGTCTTCGATATCAAGGATGAATTCAAAATCTTTAGGTTCATCTTCTGCCACTATCTGAAGAACTCCATCGAGCGTTGAAAGCCCATCTTCGAGCTTGCCTAGAAGGACTTCAGCCTTACCGAGTTCAAAGAGTGCAAAGGTTTCGCGGCGGTGATCATGTGCTGTTTCAAAGACATCAATAGATTTCTGCGCCGCTTCTAGCGCCTTTTCACCTTCGCCTAGTTCGTTGTAGCACGAAGCTATTTTCTGGTCGCATCGAGCAACGTGGATAATTTCTTTCTCGAGCTTAAACATCTTTCGTGCTTCTTGGAAGCAAATTACAGCTTCGGTGTAATTCTTAAGTTCGCGCTGTGCACATCCGATGAGGTGCATATCGTTTGCTGCGCCAATGTTATTTCCATCTACGAGATGCTCTTGTGAACATTCGTACATAGTCTCAATAACCTTTTCATAATTCTTTGAGGCATACCACCACTCGCCGAGTGTGCAGGCGAGTTCAAGTGCAATCGGAGATTTGTTTTCGCGCAAAATAGAAACTGCTTTGCTCATTGCAGTAGCTGCTTCATCCATACGCTTTAACTGATTGAGGTTGTAACCAATTGCGGAATAGGCCTGTGCCAAACCTTCACTTTGTGCAGCAGCACCTAATTCAGAGAAGATATCTCGCGCAGTTTCGGCGAGCGCCAACGCTTCGTCATATTGGCCGCGCGCAAAGATGCGCGCAGAAAGTTCGTAATATGTATTGGCACGTTCTTCACCGTGGACCTCAGGGATTCGATCCCAGAGCATCTCTTCAGTTACGAGCTCGTCCTGGCCTTCGTCATCGCTCATCTAAAGACCCACTCCTTAGCTCCCCAGAATCTGGGGCTCGAGATTCACACACACTAGACCTAACGCCCACATTGGGGCCGATATTTCCCTGCGAGAGGCGTGAGAATCTAGCCTTTTGCCCTCCAGATGCAGATGCAAACGATTTGCATTAACCTTTGGCTATGCATATTCCTGATGGGTTTATCGACATCCCCACTTCAGCTGCCTTTGCAGCTCTTGCCGCCACTGGCGTCGCGCTCTCAATTAAGGGAGCAAAGTCGACTCTTGATGAGAAGACTGCGCCTCTTGCAGGGCTTACTGCGACATTTATCTTCGCAGTTCAGATGCTCAACTTCCCTGTTGCTGCAGGAACAAGTGGCCACTTACTTGGTGGTGCTCTCGCTGCAGTTCTCGTGGGTCCTTACGCGGCGACGCTCTCACTTACTGTCGTGCTCTTAATGCAAGGTCTTCTCTTTGCTGATGGCGGACTCACAGCGATTGGTCTGAATGTCTTTAACATGGCGATCATCGGTGTCTGGGCTGGGTATGGCGCATTCTTGCTCCTTCAGAAAATTCTGCCGTCTTCAAAGTTTTCTACAACGTTATCTGCTGGGCTAGCTGGATTGCTTTCAGTTCCAGCAGCTGCCGCAGGTTTTGTATTGCAATATGCAATCGGAGCTAACGCAACTTTTTCTGTCACTGCAGTTCTCACTGCCATGGTCAGCACACACGTCCTTATCGGTATAGGTGAAGCGCTCATCACAGCTTTTGCAGTTGGTGCAGTTCTGGCTAGCCGCTCGGATTTGGTTTATGGATACAAGGGTGAAAAACAAGCGCTCGAAATCAGGAGCGCATCATGAAGAATAAGAACTTTCTCCTTGCTGGCCTTCTTGCCTCTCTCTTACTAGCAGGCGTCGCATCTTTCTATGCATCATCTAGTCCTGATGGACTTGAAAAAGTTGCAGAAGATATTGGCTTTAGCGATTCGGCAAAAGATCATGCAAATGCTGATGGGGCTCTCGCAGATTACGGTGTTAAGGGAATTGAGAATCCTCGCTTCTCCACAGGAGCTGCGGGCGTTATTGGAGTTATCACCACAGGAGTTGTCTCAACTGGCTTATTTATGCTGGTCCGACGTAAGTCAGGGTCAGAGAAATAAAGTCTCAGGCGCAGGAAACGGATCTCGTTCACACACATGGCCACCACCACGGCCATGATGTTGGTGAAAGGCTTTACCTGCATCGCCATTCTGTAACCCACTTACTGCCTTCCCACATCAAAATTCTCGCTGTTCTGGCCTTCATCTTGGTTGCCGTTTCTACGCCAATCACACGCTGGCAGACATTTATCGCCCTCTTTGCATTGGTAATCACTGCCGCGCTCTTCAGCAAGATTCCTCTGCTTCTTCTCTTCAAGAGAGCCCTCATCGAAATTCCATTCGTCTTCTTCGCAATCCTTATGCCTTTCTTTGGCGAAGGAGAGCGTTTTGAAATCGCAGGTATTCAGCTCTATCGCGAAGGTTTGTTGGCTGGAACTTCAATTGTTGCTAAAGGAAGTCTCGGAGTTCTCGCGGCTGTAATCCTTTCGACCACCACAACTGCACGTGAAATTCTCCGAGGTCTAGAAAGACTTAAGTTGCCGACCGTCATGGTCCAGATTGCATCTTTCATGTTGCGCTATGTCAACGTGATTAGCGATGAAATGGAACGCATGAAGATTGCCCGTGAATCGCGTGGTTTCATAGCTACTGGAATTAAGCACTGGAAAGTAATCGCCACATCTGCGGCCGCTCTCTTCATTCGTTCATACGAACGCGGCGAACGAGTTCACTTAGCGATGCTTTCGCGCGGTTTCGATGGAAATCTGCCATCACTTGGAAATCCTGCTGTCACAACGCGCCAGTGGTTTACCGCTCTATCTCTGCCTGGAATTGCACTATCCATATCACTTCTATTTCTCGCGATCGGTTGGTAAGCCATGAACACAACTCCAAGCCTGCAGATTTCAAATCTCGCCTTTGCTTATCCCGATGGCAACCAAGCACTTTATGGCGTCAACCTCACCATTAATAAAGGTGAACGAGTAGCTCTCCTTGGTCCTAATGGTGCCGGCAAGACAACGCTTGTCATGCATATGAATGGAATTCACCCAACGATGCAGGGAGAGGTCAGAATTGCAGGCGAGCTCGTTGATGCCAAAAATAAAGAGACTCTTAAGAAGATTCGTTCCAAAGTAGGAATTGTTTTTCAAGATCCAGATGATCAACTCTTTATGCCGACCGTTGGTGAAGATGTTGCATTCGGTCCATTCAATATGGGACTTCGCGGGGATGAGTTAAGTGCCGTAGTTGATGAAGCTCTTAGCCAAGTTGGAATGCTTGAATTTAGAGATCGCCCACCGCACCACCTCTCTTTCGGTCAGCGTCGCCGCGTTGCCGTGGCAACTGTGCTTGCCATGAAGCCAGAGATTCTTGTGATGGATGAGCCTTCATCAAATCTTGACCCAGCAAGCCGCCGCGAATTGGCTGAGATTGTCCGCTCACTCGATGTCACTATCGTCATGGTGACCCACGATCTTCCCTATGCGCTCGAGCTCTGCGAAAGATCAGTAATTCTTTCCGGAGGAATCATTGTTGCTGATGCACCCACTCGAGAGATTCTTACCAACGCCTCGTTGTTGGCAGCTCATCGCCTAGAACTACCCGTTGGATTTACGCTGTAATAACTTGATTCGCTCTTGAGCAATCGCAGCACCCAGCAAAACCACTAACGCGCCAACTGGCTCATGCCAGGTAACTTTTTCGTTGAGAAAAATAACTCCAACTATTACAGCAACCACCGGCGTTAAATAAGTGACGCTACTTGCAATTGCACTTCCTGCAATCTCCATAACCCGGAAGTTCCATAAGTAAGCGAATCCGCTTCCAAATACTCCAAGACCTAACATTCCAAGAAGTGGACCAATTCTGTACTCATCTTTCGCAATTCCATCGAAGAGATAGAAGGGAAGAAGGGTGATGGCGGCCAAAGTTAATTGAGTTGCCACAATTGATTCCGGCTTTAATTTATAAGGCATCACAAATCTGCGGGTATACGGATATGAAATTCCATAACAAGCCACAGCGGCAAGTAAGACAAGGATTGCCCAGAGCGGGTTATCTCCCAGTCCTTTCCATGCTCCAAGAACTGTAAGTACTCCAAGGAAGCCAATGAACAAACCGAAAATTTGGAAGGCCTTGGGCTTCTCTTCGCGATTAACAACCAAGATTGCGATCAACGTCATCAGTGGGGTAACTGCATTAATAATGCCCGCTAGAACTGATGTCACTTCTGTTTCAGCAAGAGCAAAGAAGATGCCTGGAATTACATTAAGCAGAAGCGCAACAATCCATAAGTGAAAGAGAATCTTGCGATCGGTGGGTAGTCGAAAGCCGCGAAGTTTTGCAACAATCAAGAGCGTTGCAGCACCTAAAGCGCATCGTCCGAATGCGACTCCAAATGGGGTAAGAAATTCAAGACCGAGTTTGATGAAGATAAAGGAACAGCCCCAGACAATTCCTACAGCGATATATGTAGGAATCCAGGACTTATTTTTCATAGCGAGAAGATACAGGTGTGGGCCCTGTCGGGCTCGAACCGACGACCCACGGATTAAAAGTCCGTTGCTCTACCGACTGAGCTAAAGGCCCCAACTAAATAACTAGCGGAGTCTACTACCTCAACGACCGCGGCTGGCACGCAGTAATCGGTCGCGAATAGCCACAGAGATATCGTCGCCAGAAGGCTGATGCACGACAACGCGCGACAGTGATTGCTGATCTGCGCTTCGAAGTGATGTGTAGAGAATTCGTGCAAACTCTTCATTGCTCTGCGGTGAAGCTAAGCGAATTACGCCATCCGGTGTGGCCGTTGAAGCAAGTGCAATAAATCCATCGCCTTTTTCAGGAGCGATATCAAGAAGCACCTGCGCATTGGGTGAGTAATGATTTTCAAGTGAGCCACTAACGCGTATTTCTGTTGCATCATATGAAATTTCAATCGCTGTAGCTGCTTCAATCATCTCTTCGGTGATTGCGCCTGGGCGAAGAATCTTTGGACTTTCCGTTGTGCAATCAATAATTGTGGATTCGACTCCGACAAGGGATGGTCCGCCGTCAAGCAATAAATCTTCAGGGGCTAAGTACTCAGAAAGTTCATCGCTCACAGCTTGGGCGGTTGTAGGAGAGACATGGCCGAAGCGATTGGCACTTGGCGCTGCAACACCCTTGCCGCCAATCTTCTTAAATTCATTCAGAAGTGCAAGGGCAATGAC
>JACCDZ011068277.1_pt1 | contig 19772 bp, 23 predicted proteins | sample 7449551 | NCBI WGS metagenome assembly JACCDZ01 (sample SAMN15323452, study PRJNA562643) | freshwater metagenome | isolation source: river surface water | place: USA:Blue River Watershed | collected 2017-08-18
ACCGCGTCTACAATTCAGCCTGCAGACCCAACCTAGGAAGCGTGGCAGAGTGGTCGATTGCACCGGTCTTGAAAACCGGCAACGGGCAACCGTTCGTGAGTTCGAATCTCACCGCTTCCGCCAGAATCTCAATGAATACGACCCTTTCGGGGCGTTTTTATTTCCTACATACCATAAAGCATACCAATAGATTTTCTCTTGGGCGCTTGGTCAGACCTCACTCAGGCTGATTACACAAACTCGTACTGCCTTGAATCCATTTTGTTGAGCTGTTCGCCAGGGGTCAGCTTTTTGGTCTCTCCGCAAGTGCTCTCGGAAGGCGTTGATTGCATCCGTGCGGCTCGATCTGATCATGCTGGTTACCAGGGCTTTGTCCGGCCTCTGGATCGCCCAAGCAGTTTGTGTGCGTCTCATACCCTCAGTTTGTGGCAAGAGATGGTTCGGGTGTTTAAGTTGAACTTACAAAATTTTCAAATTACGCAGGGCGGTGAGCAAAAAAGTCCGACCAAGCTGACCCCACCGTACCCCCACCCCTCTAAATTGTTTTGGGTCCCTACAGCATGCCTTGCACTGAGTGTTGAACGAACGCTCAGCACTTTTATGAATCAAAATCCCTATTCACTTAGTTCGACGTTGCCTTAATCAAAGCGATAACCGGGAGCCATTTTTATATTCAGCACTTACAGACAGGCAGCGGTAGCAAATGGACTGTTTCCAAGTTTCTTGCGTGCAAGGGGATCTTTTGCAGGAACGAATTCAGGGAACCAAATTGATGCTGACATTGGACAAACTGGACCAGCGTTTCGGACGAGGAGTCGTCAAGATCTCTACCCAAGGGGCATACAAAGAATGGCAGATGCGCCAAGACTGAAGGTCCCCTAACTACACAACCGCTTGGAATGAAATTCTCGTGGTTTGAGCCTGAAGATCACAGAATCTTGATGGTTGGATACGAGATGCGGGAAACTCCCCGCCCCAATACTGAATAGTTTTTTCATTAATTTCGATCAGCATTTGATCTAGCGATTTTGATTCCAGATCGAATCCACCGTGCTCCAGTGGAACAGGAGGAAGTGGATCTTGAAACCCCTGGGGCACAGCTTCTGATAGGTGCAAGGTTTTTCCGCATGAGCAGATAAATTTCTTATTGCGCTTTGGCTCTGATAAGGCGAGCAATGGGATCAGAAATTTATAGTCACAGCATGGACTTTGCCATACGGGCACCCAGTCTTGTTTACTCATCTGAACTACCCATGACTGACCAAGAGTAAAGCAGACAGGCTATTCCTTTCTGCAAGGCCCAGGTCATTTACAGATGGATGGGCAATCCCCTCCGCCGCCAGGACCTGCGTAGCAGGCGCCACCTGGGCCGTCGTAGCAAGGTCCGCCTGGACCCGCATAAGCTGGGCCGCCAGGACCTGAGTAGGCTGGACCACCCGGGCCGTCATATCGCGCTCCCCCCGGACCGCTATAGCGCGGACCTCCTGGACCCGCGTATGCCGCTCCCCCTGGGCCTGAGTAGCATGCCCCCCCGGGGCCTGTATAGGCAGGACCACCGGGGCCCGCATATGCCGGCCCGCCGGGCCCCGCGTAGCAAGGTCCACCTGGTCCCGCATAGCCTTTGCAATTACATACATCATTAGAGTAAGCATTCGCCGCCATCGCCCAAGTGACCAGAATGAATACGAAGTTCGTGAATTTTTTCATAAGAGTTCCCTTCGTTTTTCTCCTGCAGAAACGAAGTGCAAATAGAGTTGTGTGTGCCTAACCAGCAGCGCTTAAAAATTTAAGCTTCTGAAAGCTCTAACTCGTAAAACAAGCAAAAGAAACTCTATCCTTCACTTGAAACGTGCGTGGCATCGGTCTTCTTGCATTATCTTTCTATCGTCACATATGTTTTGAAGCTTCGGGTCGACCCGAAGTCCAGCTCCTGGCTGAAGCGCATTCACAGTGCAGCGATAGTGTTGCCTGTTAGCCTCATGAAGACAGGATTCGATTTCAGTCTGGGGCCGTGAGGGGGCAGTTTCGCAACCCAAAAGTCCTCCTATTAGGCTCAGGGCTGCGCAGAATTTAGCACCGTTTTTTAGAATGAAATTTTTATACATAACGTAACCTATTGCTTGTCAATTTGGGTATCTTAGCCCGTGGTTCTTTAGCCGTCAATCAGGAACCATATTGGGCATGGCAAAGCCCTCCCCTTTGTATGCGAACGATAAGACCCTAGTGGCCTTAGGCGCAGCTATACGGGAGGCACGGAAAGGCTGCAATCTGTCTCAGGAAGCCTTGGCAGTTGAAACCGGCGTTGATCGGTCTCACATGGGAGGCATCGAGCGCGGAGAAAACAACGTCAGTGTGATGACGATTCAAAAAATCGCAACGACTCTTGGGCTAACGATGGGCGAGCTTTTTTCAATTGCAGGGATTTAAAGTCGCTGTGATAGTTCATTGGCAGCAAGAGGTCATCGTAAAACGCTCCTCGGATTAGTCGGCGTATTGGGATCGGTCAAATGGTCGTAGGACTGCTGCGACATTCTCAGCGCCTTTTTGCATGCCAAAGGGATGTCAGCTATGGTCCCAAGAATTTTGCCCCGACGGTCTGGCTCTGCAACCTTAAGGCCATCAATCAACCAGTAATCGAATGGGGGCGTCAGTCCTTCGTTACGTTCAGCACGAGTTTGAAGTGCGCTCAGTAGGGACGTATGAACTGATAAACCAGCGGAGCCATCTGCGGGAACGGTACCCCATCCATGTACAAGTTTGACGATTTCGACACGCGACATAGCTACTCCTAAACGCAGTTTACAGTGATCTGAATGAGGTGCATTATGCGCACCAACCTTGAATACGGAAATTATGGTTGGCGCAAATTGAGCAAGCCTGTTCGCAAATCTGGCGGAGTAATTGAATTATGAAATCCAACTTTTCGGAACAAAGAAAACACATGCAGAACCTACTTCTTACGGGAGGAAGCAAGATTACGTGCTTGCGATGCACTGCGCGAAGCAGTCGTACTGGCTTGCAATGTGGACGTCCAGCGCTAAAGGTGAGCAAAACACAAAAGTGTCAGTTCCATGGCGGGCGTGGCTCAGGTCCCAAAACAACGCAGGGCAGGGCCCGCATCGCAGCCGCTCAGGTTACGCACGGAAACGCGACGAAGGTTGCGCGAGCAGATTATTCCGCTTCATCTTTAAGACTGAGCAGGTACGAAGACGCCCTGCGGGTCTTGGGTATGACAGACCAACCCCGCGCAAGGGGCAGAAAAGCCGCTGGATATGTGCCAATAAGGACCCTGGATGAGGTGCGTGACATGGTTACACATGAGCTGATGCACTCGGAAAAAGAGGGTAGGGGGAGACCTGAAAAAATTTAAACGTAATACCCATCGACCGGTCCTGAATTATTTGGCTATGGCGATGTTCTGCTTAATCGATAAAGACTTTTGTGTAAGTTCAAGGGCGTCACTAACCAACGGCTCAATCAGGGAGCTGCCGCGCCGCATTGCCTGATATTCCAATTCGATTGAACTTTCTAGGGTAAGGCGCACAGGCTCTAGGTGTTGAATTAAGTCATCACACTGGCTTTCGGCCATATGAAGTGCGTCTTGAACAATTTGACTAGCAACGCCATCAAGCTGCATGGCTTGAAGCCCTGGTAGAAGCTCATAGCCAAGCCGATGTGCCACAACGCTTGGAAGCCCCTTGAGCCAGACATCTTTGTCCTGCGCAGTGCAGTGAAGCAATTCCCATCTGTTTGCTTCATTGTTTATGAAAGCCCGTATTTGCGCGATCGCGCTCACAAAGGACTCAAACCGGGCAGCACATTCCATAAGTTTGTAGCTGCCGCTAGTCAGAGGGTACTGACTTCGCGCAACCTTACCTGCCGTAAAAGCCTGACGGCAATTGAGTGTGGGCCTAGTGTGCCCCCCTGTTCGGGGGCAGGCGAGGGCAGGTTGGACGGGATGTGAGGCTATTTGGGGTTTCTTATTCATTTGAAATCTCTTATAAGGAAATACTGGAATTGGTAGAAATCCTGCCCACCACGCCCTGTGCGATGCCGCAAGCCAGCCCCGGCATCTCTAGGCCTATGTAGTACCGAGTCGCCCCGCTTTTGCCCTTTTTGTGCCCCCTCTCTTGCAGCCGCAACGTGAAAGATTTGGCTGTGGGAACGTTCTTCAGGCCATTATCCTCGCACCACACCTTGTACGCTTGATAAAGGACACTGTCGATCACACGCCCTTGTGGATTCGCTATGGTTTTGTCAGCCAAGAATTGGCCCAGAAGGTCGCTTTCGCTTCGGTATGTTGCACGTAAAGATAGCATCTTGGGGCTCTGGCAAATGCCGTCCTTGAGATAGAGCTGTGCGCCATTGACCATCCAGAGCAAAATTCCGTCCCGTTCTGAAAGCAGCTTACTTTCCAGCACCGGGTCTTTTTCTTCATCACTGAACTTCCTGTCAAATGGAAGTAACGCAAGCCGACGCCATATGCCATCGTCATCCCCTGTGATGATGGGCTTGTGATTGGTTCGCAGCCATGGTGTGAATGATGGAAGAAACTCAAAAAACTCTTGGTGCAAAAACCTGGCAGAGACAGGCTCTCGTCCCGCAAGCATTTTTACTATTTGTTCGTCCAGCCGATCACCCGCTTGCATTTCATTGATTGACACGTACCTTGAACCAGCAAGTGCCGCCACGTCATTTCGCGGTCCGTTATCGTCTTTTCTTCTGGCTGTCAACAGCGAGGGCGGGGCTGTTAGGGCGTAGCCTCCTAGAATGGTAAGAATTACGTTACTGAAAACGCTTTTTCCGTTGCTGCCATGCCCGTAACAGATTACCAAGACTTCTTCATTCGATAGTCCCAGCAAAGTCAAGCCCAGCAACCTTTGCACACAATCAATTGTCGCTGTATCACTTAAGAAAATGTCGTCTAAAAACTTGAGCCATTGTGGACAGGTGGCGTCTTCAACATAATCCGCATTGCAGTAGCGGGTTATACGAAATTCGGGTTGGTTGTAAAGGTGCCGACCAGTTTTCAAATCTACGATGCCATTTTGGACGCCCAGTTGGTACGGGTCGCCGTCCAACTTGTTTTCAGTCGTTGCCATGTCTGGCTCAGAGACTGTTAGTCCAAGCATTGCATTGATACGGGGCAGGGTATGGGCTGCCATTGCTTCAGTGACAAGTTTTTTGCCTCGATACTGGTCCTGTAAAAAAATAGCCTGCGCCGCAGCAAGAATATGGCCACATACTTCTTTAGCCTTGGCTTCATGCTCACGCTGCTCACACAACAGCCACTTTCCCTCATGCCAATGTAGCCATTTGTCTCTGGAGGAGATGTATAAATATTGATGGCGTGCAAGCTTAGCAAAAGCCATGGCGTTTCTTACGTCGCCATGCGATTCAAGCTGTAGGCTTGTCAGTGCTACAGGACTTAGGTTGGGACTCAAGCCACTTACAGCAAGGCGGATTGTGCGATCTCTGTAGTCCGTTCGGTTTTGCCATTTGCTTGTCTTGGCGAGTTCTGACATGCTGAAAACCGCATCAACAAATTTGTGTCGCAATTCATTACCTATCCCCGCTGTCTGAAGTGCGCGACCGATGTGGCCCGCCAGTGCAAGGTCGGCTTCGCTTTGGCTGGGGTAACCCTTTGAACCAGTGGCAGTCATGGATTTAGCCCAGTCGCCCGCCCATAGTTCAGGATGTTGTGACGCAATGCACTGAGCCAGCGCATTGATTTGACTTTGCTCAAACGGTGATGGCGGTGCCGAAGATCTCTCCAATGGCAACGGATTTACTGCCGCCCTTGTGGCCAAAGGAGGGAAAGCCTTGCGAATCTCGTCAGCTGTGTAGCTAAGTCCATGATAGTTGGCAGTGACTATGGGAGTTTTGCCTGCATCTCTGTACTTCATGTGCATGAATCCAGGCAAGCGCAGCAGGCGCGACACATCAACGGCAGCAGGGTCAGCTCCGTGGTCCTCAGCAAGGCGCTGATTGATTGCCTTGGCCTCGGCTTTTTCCAGCGTTTCATTTTCTAACAGTTGCCAGTAAAGCTGGTAACGCCCAGGACTGCTTTCCACAACGATTGACGGCGCCAACGTTGCAGTCAGGGTGAAAAGCTGTTCTTTTGTGAAGCTGTCCATGTCAGCATGAACGCCGCGGACCCGGGTAATGTTTAGTTCGCTTCTTTGTCCGGCGCATTGATTCCTGGTAATAAAGATGCCAGCGCCTTGTTCGTTCTGAGCTTGCAGCTTTGGCAACAGCGCTTCAACCTGTTGAACGGTCAAATTCGCATAGCGACCAAGGAGCGGGTCAGGTCTAGGCTTTTGCTCTCCCTTGGGTACGTCAATGTAAGTCTCAATGTTGAAGGTAGCTGTAGCCGACTGGTCCAAGTGACCAAGGAAGGTCAGCGCCGCGTGTGTGTGATTGCTGTTCGTCATGGTTCAGCCTTCAAATTGGTCTGGGTCGTCTGAGGAGGTGGGCTGATTTGCTGCTGCTTCCGCAGCGGCCATGGCTTCCTTCTTCGTGTCAAAGCTGCCGGAGACGAATGAGTCGCCACGACGGGCCCACCACTTGCCGTGCTTGCTTTTGCCGACAATCAGTGCCACGCCATTGATACGCTTCCAAAAGTTTCCCTTGGCAGAGGTCGCCCATTCTGTATCGTGTGTGGGGAAGTTCATTTCGCTCCCCCTTTGGTCGCTCTGGCCTTATAGCTGCTAGGGTCGTTTCTCCACGCCCGGATATCCGAAACTCGCCATAGGCACATCTGGGTCGAGATTTTTATGGGGGCAGGGTACTCTTGCGACCGAATTTTTCGATGCCGAGTCGAGTTTGAGAAAGGGTGCGACCCTGTGACCTTTAAATCTTGGAGAGTCAGCAGTTCGTCACCACTGCCCTTGTTGATCACGTTAAGCAGGACATCAATTTTGCTGTCCGTGTAAGACGCTGTTTTGCAGCGCCCGGTGCTGATTTCAGTTGACATTCGAAGCTCCTTGTTGGTGGCGGAGCCGGAAGTGTGAAATCGATAATCACGATCTGCGCAAAACGTGAATTTTCTAAACCCGATTCTTTTTTAGGGTTTTTAACTTAGTCAAGATGTTGCCGATGGACTTGAGGCTTCGAGCTTTGCGGACAGTTTGTTTTCCAGTGCCTTGTTCCTCTTGAATCACAACATGTGTGTCGTCAATTTCAACGATCCCATAGTCCTGTGGGATGGACCGCATTTGGTTGATGACTTCAGTTGCTGTTGCCGCCGGGTTTTCTGCAAGAATTTTCGCGACGATTTTTACAAGCGCGGAGGGTTTAAGTTTTTTTGGCTTTGGGTTGTAGGTTCTATCGACAATTTGTTTCACGACATCGGCAAGAGCCCTTTCCAAGATAACTCTCTCTCCGTTGCTGGTCGTAGTCAATGCTGCGTGAAGCGTTTGCGTCACCGAGTTTTGAAAAGCCTGTTTTTTGGAAATCCACTCAAGGGTTTGAAGGTCGCACACGCGTGCCAGCTCTGGATGCCAGTTACGACGGACCTTATTTCTGCTTCGCACAACTGCCATGTAGCGTTCAAGCAAGTCCCTGGTCGCTTCATGCGGCGATTCAAATTTACGGACGTTGTCATGGCACTCTGCAAGCAAGTCATCCAGCGCGCGTTCAACAACGTTGCGTCGATTTAAATTCGAGACTTCAATATGGAATTCGCATATGGCCATCATTTGGTCCTTCTCAGAGGTGTAACTTTGATTGCTTTTTCCAGCGGTAATTGGCCCAAGAATTTTGCCCATGCGTTCATTAAGTTGCGGCGTTTATCCAGCAAGTCGGTGCGCTGGTATGCCTCTTTCACTGCATCGCCGACAGTGTGTCCTGATGCGGCCTTGCGGATTTCATCTGAGTATGCGGTCTGCTCAGCAGCCCAGTCACGGAATGTGCTGCGAAATCCATGCGGCACGGCATCATGAATCAGTTCGCCACGCTCACGCATGCCCCGCATCAGCTGGCTAAGCGCCATGTCACTGAGGGCTTTGCCTTTTGGGCTTGGAAAAACAATGTCAGTGCCTGCCATGACGGGTAATGACTTCAACAACTGGATGGCTTGGGGTTGTAGTGGCACCCTGTGCTCTTGTCGCGACTTAGTGTGTTCCGCTGGTATGACCCATAGGGCGTTTTTCAGGTCAATTTCTGACCATTCCGCTTGTCTGACCGAGCCCGAACGCACAGCGGTGAGTACCAAAAACTCAAGAGCCTTGGCGCTGATGCTGTCCAGCTTACGCAGATTCTTCATGAAGTCGCCCATTTGCTGGTACGGCACAGCTGGGTGATGTTCTTTCTTTTGGAATTTTCTGGGCGAGGGCAATTGGGTTGATAAGTGCCCCGTCCACTGGGCTGGGTTGGTTCCCGATCGGTATTCATTGACGGTTGCGTAGTCCAGGACCGTTTTGATTCGCCCCAAAAGACGCTTGGCTGTTTCAGTCTTGACGTACCAAAGCTTACCCTTAGATTTTTGATCTATCGCCGTCTCTTGTTCCAACACATTACGCATGTCGCGCATAGCGATATCAGCCACAAGCATGCTGCCGATGATGGGGTAGGCGTAGGTCACCAGTGTTGAAGACCACTGCTTCCTGTGTTTCTCGTTGGAGTAATCGTTACTGTGCGCTTCCATGTATGCCTCGGCGCACTCGCGGAACGTTTTGTTTTTGGACGCCGCTGATATCAGAGCGCTGCGTTGCGCCCTTTTTTTCGCCTTCAGGTTGACACCCTGGCGTGCTTCAAGAACCAACTTGGCTGCCTGTTCACGCGCGCTTGCAAGTGATACCTGCGGGTATGGTCCAAGCCCGATTGGCTGGCGACTGTCCCCGACCTTTACTCTCAGGATCCACGACCTGGGCGTTTGTGAGCCTTCTTTGGCGGGTTTACGAACTTGAAGTAATAAGCCAGCCACGCCACCAACTGCGTGCCAGCCGACGCGGTTTATGCGTCTGACCTGAAGATCGCTGAGCTGCTTAGCGATTTTTGGCATTCCAACCTACATACCATAAATAATGACATTGCATGCTATCAGTTGAAATGAGATGATGCAAGTGGTAGCCCGAATCCCTTGTGAATAAAGGCTCCTAGGCATTTGGTGGCATTGATTGAAACAGTACGATGGCAGACACCGCTTCCGCCAAAAAGTTGGCTCGGCTAGTTGATCATCACTTTCCGTCTCCACTCAGGAACAGGCGCAGAAAAAACACCATCATGCCCAGCATGAAGACAATTCCGATCAGGCTCATGAGTCCGTAGTCTGTGAAGAGCAGGTCTTGCAAGAGTTTCATATCGCTTCCTTTGTGATGATTGGTCAATGGTGCGACGTCTACAGACCTTTGTGCTTGAGAAAAGTCACCGTTGGCCATTTCAGGTTTGCGCTACGTCAAAAAAGTATTGCATTCTTTCTTAGGGAACCGTGTAGCAAGTCGTGTTCGCTAACCACATGTCTTGCGGCGTGATGCAATGCTGGTAATACTTTTCTCGTTTGAAATCAGATAAGAAATAGGATCGGTATACCAACTGATTTTTCAGCACCAAACTCACGCTGCGTGCTATTTTGCAACGGTGGTTGATGGCGCATTCTTTGAGTTCATGCTCATCTTGGTAAAAGTGGACGCTGAAACGTCCGTCCTTGGGCCCCAAGTCTTTGTCAATGATCAGCAAACAGCTATGTACACCCAGAGACTGCAGCTTGTCTTTTCCAGCCAAATAATTAAGCTCTGCCACCAATACTTTTTGAAACCAAGGAGCCACCATGCCATTGCAGGCGAACAAATCGCGCTTCTTGTGGACGTAGGCGGGTTCCCCCATAGGCTCGAGTTCGTTGTTCAGCAGCAACATGGGTTGCGCACCAGAGCGCGCTACGCCCGGCAGGTCCACATGAATTGGCTGAGGGTCCTGACAGGCCGTCAGCAACACCAAAGCCAACACCGTTGCTGCGAGATGAAGCATTTTTAACATCAATTTCCTTCGTTTGATTCATGAATAAATGTCTGCAAGCATCAGCAACGCGCCATCAGCGCTTCCGCGGCTAAGCCGGTACCAGACGTACTTGGCTCGTTTTTCGGTGTGGACCAGCCCCTCCCTTCGCAGCACCGCCAATTGCTGAGACAACGTGGGCTGAAGAATGCCAAGTTCTTGTTCCAGAACGCCAACACGACATGGGCCCTGGGACAGCCGATGCAAGATACGCAAACGGTTGACGTTCGAATACACGCCCAGTATGCGCGAGGCGCGCCTGAAATTGTCCAAGTCGTGGCTGGCCAACATTGCCAGCCTATTCGCCATTCCAGGCGGTCAGCCACCTGCGCTTGTAATGCGACAAGCAAGAAGTGCGTGAATGCACTATCGACTGCCAATCGCCAAAAGCGCGAGACGCGACAAGGCCGATTGCTACCGACAATGTGGCCGATTCCATCCAGACGTTCTGCAGCGGCGGTGTCAATTGGGGTGCCATCCAGGATGTTGCTGACAAAAAAATGACCAATGCCGCCGTAGCAGCCACCTGCCATGAGCCAGTTCCTGTCGGTAAGTTTTCCGTGCATGGGCACGCTGTTTTAAGCACAAAGCCAACGAAAGCCAACATCAGAATGACCGCGTTGATGGGCCAAAGTGCGTGCATCAAGTCAACCATCACGTTTCCCTGCGCTCTCAAACTGTCGTATCTTCGCCAATGACCAATCGGGAATCGCTCACGTACTGATGCGGCGGCACTTCCAAGTTGGTCGGTGCGGGCTTGGACTTGAAAACACGTCCAGCCATATCGAAAGTCGACCCGTGGCAAGGACAGAAAAATCCGCCTTTCCAGTCTTCACTCAGGCTGGCGTTGGCCACACCCCTCGGCGCAGCAGTGGGTGAGCATCCGAGGTGGGTGCAGATGCCCACTGCGACGAAAATATCTTTCTTAATGGACCGATGCCCATTTTGCGCATAGGCTGGTTGCTGCGGTCGCAGTGAATCTGGATCCGCCAACTGCTGTTCCTGGCCTTGGAGTGAGGACACCATTTCAGGCGTGCGGCGCATGACCCATACAGGCTTGCCACGCCACTCGACCGTTTTGGCAGTACCGGGTGCGAGATCGGCGATATCAACTTCAATGGCCGCGCCCATCGCTCGCGCTCGCTCGCTGGGGGCCAGTGAAGACACCAGTGGCGTGGCCGTTGCGACCAAGGCGACGCCGCCAAGCGCGGTGGTTAAGATGAGTGCCTGACGGCGCTCTTGGTCAAGTGGGTCTGGAGAATCAGTTGCAGTGTTTGTCATGTGGTTTCTCAGGTAATTCCCATGTAAGGACTAGATCTGCTCTTGCTGAAGATAGAGGCTGTGCAGACCTCGCGCGTATTCGAGAGGCAGTGTGAGTTATGAGAGGATATCTGTGAAGCATATTTATAAAATGGAAGCACGGAGTGAAGCGTTGACCTCTCTCAAACTTTGCTCATTCAGTTGACCGACTTGCGCCGCCAACTGCAATCGGGTCAGCGCCAATTCAATCTGAGCCTGAAGAAGTGCCAGTTCTGCGCCTGCCGAGTCATTTTGAGCTTGCAACAATTCAAGAGTGGTTCGATCGCCAACCTCGTGACCAAGTTTCGTCGCATCCAAACGCGAAAGGCTCGCGCGGAGCGCCTCTTCCAGTGCTTCCAAGTGGGATTGGGCCGATTGCAGTGTCAGCCAAAACGTACGCGTGGCCCGCTTTACATCTTGTTGCACGCGCTCTAAATCGGCTTGAGCGGACTCCTGCAGTCGCATCGCTTCGCTGAGTTTGGCGCTGCGCCAGCCGCCCGTGTAAAGCGGCAAATTCACTGCCACGCCCAGCATGGCTTGGCGCTGGTGCGTCGATGCATCACTCAAACCGCTGCCATCAAGTCGTTCGCTGCGACTCTGAGCTACCAAGTCTACGCTGGTCGATGCACCCACCATGTATTTGCGAGCGTCTTGTTCCGCAATGGTCACCTGTAATTTCTGGAGAGCAAGTTCAAGGTTATAGCGACCGGCTTGCTCATCCCAATACGCCAAGGGCGCCAGTTGGAAAGTTGGGCTAATGCGAGCGGGAGAAGCCAGAGCCTGTAAGTCCGGGTCTGACAGTCCTGTGAGATCGCGAAGGTGTGCTCTCAACAGCACTTGAGCGTTCTCAGCTTCCAAGACTTGGGCGCGCAAAATATATGCGCGTGCCTTCGCTTCGTGTGAATCAGTCACGGGTTTGTCGCCCAGGCGGTACCTGTCCATTGCTTCCTGGGCCAAGTTTTCAGCTGCTTTCAGTTGGTTTGACAAGACTGCATGACGCTTTTGTGCCAAAACTGCGGCGAAGTATCGTTGCACCAGCGCCATCGTCCATTGCTGGTTCGAGGCTTGCCATTGAAGTTGGGCAATATCTGCGGAAAGACTCAGTTGTTGAGATTGGATTTGGCGCTCAGGTGCGTAAACTGGCATTTTGGCCGCCAGCTGTATTTGACTCATGGTGCCTCGGACAACCTGAGTAGAAAAAGACGCGCCACTGGCGGCCAAGCCCGGCGCTGCGAATTCGGCTCTCTCCATCACAGACTTGCCGCTGCCAGCGCCTGCTGCCATGCTGAGACCCACCGTCGGTCGCCACAATGCGTCAGCTTGCGTTCGCCTGGTCTCGCCGGCCTCGCGCATTGCCAGCATGGCTCGAACCTTGGGGTCTTGTTCTTGCGCTGCCTGCCAAATCTGCATCAGGTCGGCCGCGTGCACTGTGCCAGCGCACCAGACCAACAGCCATGCCGCGCGACTTGTGAGGAACTTGCGCATCATCAGCAACCGCTCTGCACGCCCAATCGCCGTAAGATGGACTCCATCAAGCACCATTTCGTGAAGGCGCTTTGCAGCAAATTGACACCCACGAAGGCCGTGAACGCCAACCACCAGGCGCTGACAAACAGCGGGCTGCCAGAGATTCCCAGCGCCAAAGACAGCGAAATAAAGAGGCCCGCCATCATGCGAACGATTTGCCAAGATTTCATGAGATAACTCCTTTGGTTTGAAATACGAAGAACTGTTGGGTCGCCTCAGGCCGATGCGTAGTGGCGTCGATAAGCCGCGTAGTACAGCGTTGGGATGATGACCAGCGTGAGCACAGTCGAGACAAAAATGCCGAAGATCAGGGAAATCGCCAGCCCCCTGAAAATAGGATCATCCAGAATGAATAACGCCCCAGCCATTGCGGCCAGTCCTGTCAGCACGATCGGCTTTGCGCGAGTGATTGCCGATCGCACCACGGCCTCTGCAAACGGCACGCCTTCGCTTACTTGCAAGCCAATGAAGTCCACCAGCAAAATGGAGTTGCGCACAATGATCCCGGCCAGAGCAATCATTCCGATCATGCTGGTGGCCGTGAACTGCGCATGAAGCAAGGCATGGCCAGGCATGACGCCGATGACGGTCAGGGGAATCGGTGCCATGATGATCAGCGGCGTCAGGTAAGAGCCGAACTGGGCTACGACCAACAAATAGATCAGCACAAGGCCTACTGCATAGGCCAAGCCCATGTCGCGAAAAGTTTCGTAAGTTACCTGTGATTCGCCATCCCACTTGACCGAGTACCCTCGCCATGGATCAAGAGGTTGGCGGATGAAATATTCCTGCAAGGTGGAACCGTCGGGTGTCTTGACTTCAGCGAGCCTGCCACGCGCCTCAAACATGCCGTAAAGGGGGCTGTCGACCAAGCCAGCCGTGTCTGCGACCACCAGATTCACAGGGAGCAAGTCCTTGTGATAAACGGGCTGCTCGCGAAATGTATCGCTTACAGTGACCAACTCACGCACCGGCACCATTTGACCTCCTTGGCCGCGGACTCGAAGTTGCAGCAGCGCTTGCATGTCGCCATGGCGATCAGGCGGCAGCTGTAAAAAAGCAGGGGTGGGGTATTTGCTGCCGTCATGCAAATAGGTCACGGTCTCGCCAGTCAATCCTGCGCTCAATGTCGAGACCACGGCTTGCTGGGATACGCCCGCGAGAGCGGCTTTGTGTCGATCGACCAGCAGCAGCTTGCGTGGTGCTGCGGCAATCGTGCTGTCGTCCACGTCGACAATGTTTTGTGTGCTCGCGAGCAGCTGGCGAATCTGACGTGCCACATCAGCGCGACCCTGCGCGTCCGGGCCATAGATTTCGGCCACGATAGGAGACAGCACGGGCGGACCAGGCGGGACTTCAACCACTTTCAGGTTGGCCCCGAAGCGGGTGCTGATTTTTTGCAGCTCAGGACGTACGCGCGTGGCGATCGCGTGGCTCTTTTCCTCGCGTTGAGATTTGTCAATCAGATTGACTTGCAGATCGCCGACTTCACCGCCTGCACGCAGATAGTACTGGCGTACCAATCCATTAAAGTTGATCGGTGCGGCTGTGCCAGCGTAGGCTTGGTAGTGGCTCACCTCAGGTACGGTGGCAAGGTAAGCACCTAACTCTCGCAGCGCAGCGGCCGTGTGCTCTACGGGTGTGCCGGCCGGCATGTCAATCACCACTTGGAACTCGGACTTATTGTCAAACGGCAGCATTTTCAACTGCACCCAACCGATCACAGGCAGGGCGACCGACAGGGCAATCAGCATAGCCACACCCAAGCCTAGCCAGCGGCGGTTGCGCTGTCCCTGCTCATGGTGCAGCAGAGGATTAAACACCCATCGGAAGTAGCCCTCCAAGCGAGAGGCGAGCACTCCATGGTGAGGCTCATGGCCAGCAATTGTTGGGAGTTTCTTAAGCCACAAGCGAGCCAGCCAGGGCGTCACCACGAAGGCCACGACCAGCGAAAGCAGCATGCCCAGGCTGGCATTGATTGGTATGGGGCTCATGTAAGGCCCCATCAGTCCAGATACAAAAGCCATAGGCAGAAGCGCGGCGATCACCGTCAGCGTGGCCAGGATGGTGGGGCCACCGACTTCATCAACCGCTCGGGGAATAATCGCCAACAGCGGCTTGCCGGGATAAAGGTGTTGGTGGCGATGGATATTTTCGACCACCACAATGGCGTCATCCACCAGGATGCCGATCGAAAAGATCAGCGCAAAAAGAGATACCCTGTTGAGGGTAAAGCCCCAGGCATAGGAGGCAAACAAAGTTACCGTGAGAGTGAGTACCACGGCTGTGCCGACAATGGCCGCCTCGCGCCGACCCAGCGCGACGAAAACCAGTGCAACCACTGACAAAGTGGCGAACAACAGCTTTTGAATCAGCTTCATGGCCTTTTCGTTGGCCGTGGCACCGTAGTTCCGTGTCACGGCAAAGTCCACTTCGGCGGGGATCAGCGTACCGCGCAATGCGTTGATTCGCTGTTCGACGCCATGCGCCACATCGATGGCGTTTTCGCCGGGCTTCTTTGTGACCGACAGCGTGATCGCGGGATACTCTGCATTGCCGCCTTCATGGGCCAGGCCGTGCCAGACGTAGTGCCTCGCTGGCAGAGGACCATCGACCACATCGGCGACGTCTTTAAGGAATACTGCGCGTCCGCCGTGCGCTGTCACCACAATTTCTGCGACTTCGCTCGCCTGTGAAAGGTAGGGGCCTGCCTCTAACGCAATGTTGCGGTTGCCGGCAATCAATTCACCCACCGGCAAACCCAGGTTGGCCGATTGAAGCGTCTGCCGAATGTCATGGACGGTCACGCCGAATGAGGCCATCCGCGCGGGGTCCAGTCTGACATGAACTGCACGCCCAGGGCCACCAATCGCAGTAATTTCGCGAGTCCCGGGGACGCGCTTGAGCTCAATCTCGATGCTGTTGGCCACGCGTTCGAGATCGAAGGTGCTAGGCTCATCGCGCTTGTCATACAGGGTCAAACTCAAGATAGGGACATCATCGATGCCTTTCGGTTTGATGATTGGTTCCATCACGCCCAGCCCGCGGGGCAGCCAATCGGTATGGGTGCGAAGGGTGTCGTGCAGTCGAACCAAGGCCTCAGTGCGAGGCACCCCCACCTTGAATTGCACCGTGAGAACCGCAGCACCAGGGCGCGAAACTGACAGGACATGTTCAACGCCAGCCATCTGTGAGAGCACCTGCTCAGCAGGTGTTGTAACCATCTGCTCAACTTCGCGTACAGCAGCCCCTGGGAATGGGACGATCACGTTGGCCATGGTCACATTGATCTGAGGTTCTTCCTCTCGAGGCGTCACCAAGACTGCGAACAAACCAAGCAATAAGGCCACCAAGGCCAGCAGAGGTGTAATTTGGGCGGTCAAAAATCGGGCTGCCACGCGACCGGAAACGCCCAGGGCTGCGGAGGAGGTGTCTGTCACCTGATCGGTTTGCATCAGCGGGCTCCTACCCGGCGCGGTTCCAGGACCACGCGGTCACCCTCGCTCAAGCCACTGAGCACCTCCACCTGCCCAACAGCCGTTGAACCCAAACGCACCTGGCGCATGCGAGGCTGCCCCTGACTGTCCAACACATAAACCGCCAACAATTCACCTCTTCGCAGCACCACAGCTTCTGGCAGGTAGATGCGCGTGAGCGCCCCTGGCACGGCTTGGCCCGGCAGCCAAACACGTGCGAACATGCCAGGCAAGGCCGAATGAAGAGCCTGTGCAGGCAGCAAAAGCCTCACCTGAGCAGTGTGGGTCATCGCATCAACTGTGGGCAGAAGTTCCACGGATGCGGGCGCTTGTGGGGGCTGCTCAGGGATCTCGTAACTCAGGTTCTGGAGGTTGACCTTGACTGCGCTGAGCAGGTTTTGCGCGACTGCCGCCTTCACCCGCAATTGGCTGGGGTCATGCATGGTCAGCAAAGGCTTGCCAGGCATGACCATGTCCCCCATCGTGACGGCTACCTCGCTCACCACGCCGTCAAAAGGTGCACGCAAGATGAAGTAACTCATCTGTGTCTGCGCAACCCGTGCCTGCGCCTGGGCTGCACGCAACTGCGCCTGGGTTGTCTCCCACTGACCCAGAGCGCGATCAAGCGCCGCTTGGCTGATGTATTGTTTTTGGAACAATTGTCTTTGCCGACTCAGTTCCTTTTCCGCAACGCTGGCGGCCACAACCGCTGCTTCGACCTGGGCCGCGCTTGCTGCCGCCCCCTGTTCTGCCGCTCGGGCCTCGACCTTTGCCAATACCTGTCCAGTGCGAACCTTGTCACCAGCCTTGGCTTGCAATTGCACGACAGCGCCGGCAATCTGGGCCGCTAGCACTGCCTGTCTGACAGGCTCTACGACACCCTCGAAGGCAACCGCGGCAGCGGCTTTGCTCGTGCTTCCAACCGTCATGGTCGGCCAATTGCCCTGATCGGATGTGGAGGCAGCTTGGACGGCCAGTGTTGTCCAGGCGCCAACCGCAATCACTGAACTGCAAAGCACATGAAACACACCATGGATGTAAAGGGGTAAGTCGTTCTTCATCTTAATTTGCTTATTTGCTTAATTGCGCAAATATAATAGCAGTATCATTCCTCAGTTGCAAGCCCAAAGATCAAGCCCATGCCAAACTCACCCCACATTGCCATGCACCAGCTTTCGCCAGAGGCATTGGGCGAAGTGGCCGCCTATTTCCAAGTACTGGCTGAGCCCGTGCGACTGCAGATACTCAATCGTTTGCGTCAAGGGGAAAGCAAGGTCAGTGACTTGGCTCAGGCCTGCCAATGCAGTGTGGCCAACACATCAAGGCATTTGAGTCAGCTTCATAAATATGGCTTGATTGAGCGTGAAAATCGAGGTACCAGTGCCTACTACCGTATTGCTGATCCGATGATTGAGCAGTTGTGCGGCCTTGTTTGCGGCAGCATAGGTCAGCGTCTCCAGCGCAAGTCGAAAGAATATGCAGCCTTCATGGGTGCCGCATCTGACTGAACAGTGGTTCTTGCCTGCGCTTGGTGGGCATGCGCCGAGCCCTCAAGCGGTATTCAAGAAAGTTACAAGTCGATCGCACAGGCCGATTGGTTCGCGACATGCTTTTTGGACTTTGACAAGGCTGACACTTCGTGTCTCTTGAGCGGTTGTCATCTGCTGAACGAGGCTGGCATAAAGTCCTGAGACATGCGTTTGATTTATGTCAATCTAGTGGGCGGTGACTAGAGGATCATTACGCCTTGTCATTTCAAAACCAAGGCGATCAGTCATGATGAAACACATTCTTGCCGCAAGTTTCTCTTTGTACACAGCAGTCACGGCCTGGGGTCAGGCCGCTACCATCAGTGTGGGTACGCCCTTGAACATTTTGGACAATCAAAAAAAAGTGATGGTTCAAACCGAGCGGGGTGCCATTGAGATCAGCCGTGTGATGACGCCTTGTGCAAAAAATGGTGGTGTGCTGCAACCACTTGTGCCGGTGATAGGCGTCCATCCAGTGGGAGAAATTGAGATTTTGCAAGCACTCAGTGATCGTGAGTCGATGGTGGTCGACATGCGAGAGACCAGCGACCGCGTCAAAGGCACGATTCCAGGCTCGGTAGGTATTCCTTACACGGAGGTGGCAAATCGTCTCGGGGAGTTGGGGTGCCAAAAGGAGGGAACGGCTTGGCGTTGTGAAAAAGCTAAGAAAATCTATGCGTTCTGCAACGGTCCGGTGTGTCCACAAAGTCCGATAGCCATCAAAGCCATGACGCGAGAAGGCTTTCCAGCCGAGAAAATCTATTACTACCGAGGCGGTATGCTGGATTGGGATGCGCTCGGGTTGACGGTGGTGAAAGACGAATTTTGATCAAAATAATGATGCGCGATGCTTTGTAGTGGCTACCGTTGCTGTACTTTCCTTTGCAGTAACTCCAGTTCGTGAGTTAACTCAAGGTCGAGCTTCAACTCAAAATCCCTGACCCTGGAAATGAGTTTTCTGACATCAGCAAGCGTTGTGGGTGCTCCAGTTCTGCTTTGCCCCAAAGTTTTTTGTACCGCCTGTATCATGTCCTTGTGGAACTCGCACACTAGAGCCTGGAGGCTCAGAGGAATCCCCTGTTCTTCATGCAACCATTCAACAGTTCGCGCACGTTCACATAGCGCGGCATTGAGTTGCCCAATGAATAGAAGGTACCCTCAAGTACCTGCCGGCTTCGACATGAAAATTAAACTCCTCTTTTAGAAGAGGTTGGAGCACAAGCACGGCCCAGTCCATCCCCAACGTCAGCATCACCGAGGGGGACGTGACCGCCTCCACCCTACTCAATGGCGCCCTTTCACTCACCAGCGTAGAAGACACCGATGGTGTGACGGGTGATGGTATTTTTCAAATATCTCCCACCGCCAGTGCCCCAGCCAACGCTAAAAGCGCCATCACCCTGACCGACGTGCTGGCAGCGCTCAAGATCTACCTTGGCAAATCGGTGCCTGACAGCTATGCCTCGCCTTTCAATTTTGTGGCGGCAGACTTTGACCAGTCCGGCGCGGTCACCCTCACCGATGTTCTTCAATTGTTGAAGTATTACCTTGGCAAAAGCACCGCCAATTCACCCGAGTGGGTTTTTGTCAATGCCGTTGACCTGCAAGGCTCTGGCGTGACAAGCACTTTGCAAAGTGCCACAACCGGCGCCAATGTGTCCAAAGCTTTGACGACCACCAAGGTGGTAGCGCATGATTTTTCCGCCGACGCGGCCGAGCTTCAACTGATTGGCGTCTTGCGGGGCGATGTGGATGGCAGTTGGGCCAGCGCCTAGGGCAGGCACAGGCGCGATCGTCAGCGGTTGACCATGCCGTAGATCAGCATGAGGACCGTTCCGCTGAACAAGGCAAGCGCGGGTCGGCGCCGTGAGCCGACCACCATGACCAGCAAACTGACCGCACAAAAACCAACTCGCCATCCCGCCGGCACCGAGGCCAATGGCCCCAC
>JACCDZ011585595.1_pt1 | contig 19758 bp, 15 predicted proteins | sample 7449551 | NCBI WGS metagenome assembly JACCDZ01 (sample SAMN15323452, study PRJNA562643) | freshwater metagenome | isolation source: river surface water | place: USA:Blue River Watershed | collected 2017-08-18
CTGAGTCAGCTGCCGGTAATGCGTAGTCATCTGCGCTTGAATCCTTCGGTGTGAGAGCCTGGATTCTACCGGTGGCTGACTCTCTGCCTATCGTTTCAAACGTTGCACTTATTCTATGAATTCAGGAAGCTTTAAGCGATTTTCTGGGAACTAGGAGTTAGTTGTGATTGAGGAAGTTGTAGCGCTTTTCAAACAGCGCAAGGCGACTGTGGGCATCGTGGGGCTGGGTTATGTCGGCTTGCCGCTGATGCTGCGTTATAACGCCATTGGTTACCCTGTGCTGGGAATCGATATCGATGCCGGCAAGGTCGATAAGCTCAATGCCGGTCAGAGCTATATCGAACATATTGCCAGTGAGGATATTGCCCAGGCTCGTAGCTCCGGGTTCGAAGCTACCTGCGACTTCGCCCGTGCCAGCGAGTGTGATGCGCTGATCCTGTGTGTGCCAACGCCGCTGAACAAGTATCGCGAGCCTGACATGAGCTTCGTGATCAATACTGCCGACGCCATCAAGTCCTACCTGCGGGGAGGCCAGGTGGTTTCTCTGGAAAGCACCACCTACCCCGGCACCACCGAGGAGGAGTTGCTGCCGCGCGTGCAGGAAAGCGGCCTCAAGGTTGGCGAGGATATCTTCCTGGTCTACTCGCCGGAGCGCGAAGACCCGGGCAACCCGAATTTCGAGACCCGTACCATCCCCAAGGTGATCGGCGGGCACACCCCCAATTGTCTGCAGGTCGGCATCTCGCTCTATGAGCAGGCTATCGACCGCGTGGTGCCGGTGAGTTCGACCAAGGCTGCCGAGATGACCAAGCTGCTGGAGAACATCCATCGCGCGGTCAACATCGGCTTGGTAAATGAAATGAAGATCGTCGCCGACCGCATGGGCATCGATATCTTCGAGGTGGTTGATGCCGCTGCGACCAAGCCGTTCGGCTTCACTGCCTATTATCCGGGGCCCGGCCTGGGGGGGCACTGCATTCCGATCGATCCCTTCTATCTGACCTGGAAGGCCCGTGAGTACGGCCTGCACACCCGCTTCATCGAGCTCTCCGGCGAGGTCAACAAGGCCATGCCCGAGTACGTGGTGGGCAAGCTGATGGATGGCCTCAACGACCGTGGTCGCGCGCTCAAGGGCAGTCGGGTGCTGGTGCTGGGTATCGCTTACAAGAAAAATGTTGACGACATGCGCGAGTCGCCGTCGGTCGAAATCATGGAGCTGATCGACGCCAAGGGCGGCATAGTCGCTTATAGCGATCCGCACGTGCCGGTGTTCCCGAAGATGCGCGAGCACCATTTCGTGTTGTCCAGCGAGCCGCTGACCGCCGAGACGCTGGCCTCGTTCGACGCTGTGGTGCTGGCCACTGACCATGATCGCTTCGACTACGAGCTGATCCTGCGCCATGCCCCGCTGATCATCGACAGTCGAGGCAAGTATCGGGCACCTGCTGCCCACGTCATCAAAGCCTGATCTGCAGGGGCCGGTTATCGGCTCCGCTGCCAACAGCTATCTGGAAGGATATCTGCATGAAACGCTTCGCCCTCATTGGCGCCGCCGGTTACATTGCCCCGCGCCACATGCGCGCCATCAAGGATACCGGCAACGAGCTGGCCTGCGCCTACGACATCAACGACTCGGTTGGTATCATCGACAGCATCTCGCCTCAGAGCGAGTTCTTTACTGAGTTTGAGCGCTTCTACGACCATGCCTGGCGTCTGAAGCGGGACCCGGCCACAGCGCTGGACATCGTCTCGGTCTGTTCGCCCAACTACCTGCATCACCCGCATATCAGCGCCGGATTGCGTTTGGGCTGTGACGTGATTTGTGAGAAGCCCCTGGTGCCGAACAGCGCGCTGCTGGACGACCTAGCCCTGGCCGAACGTGAGACCGGCAAGCGGCTGTACAACATTCTGCAGCTGCGCCATCACCAGGCCATCATCGATCTCAAGAGCAGCGTTAGTGCCGGCGCACAGGCGCACAAGCATGAGGTCGAGCTGACCTACATCACCAGTCGTGGCAAATGGTACATGGAGAGTTGGAAGGGCGACCCGCGCAAATCCTTCGGTGTGGCCACCAACATCGGCGTGCACTTCTTCGACATGCTGCACTTCATCTTCGGCAAGCTGCAGCGCAACGTGGTGCACTTCGCCAACGACTACAAGGCTGCCGGCTACCTGGAGTATGAGCGGGCGCGAGTACGCTGGTTCCTCTCCATCGACGCCAACGACTTGCCGGATTCGGTCAAAGGCAAGAAACCGACCTATCGCTCGATCACCTGCGACGGTGTCGAGATCGAATTCTCTGAAGGATTCACTGATCTACATACCGTCAGTTACCAGTCGATTCTCGACGGCAAGGGCTATGGCATCGAGGATGCACGCCACTGCGTGGATACGGTGGAAACTATCCGCACCCTAGCGCCCAGCCGTGCCCAGAATGGTGAAGGGCATCCGTTCCTGGCGCGCCTGCTGGGCTGAGTCGCGCCGTCTGGCGCCCGAATCGAGGCAATCCATGAGTCACTACCAGCACCCTAGCGCCATCGTCGATGAGGGCGCACAGATCGGCGAAGGCTCGCGCATCTGGCATTTCGTGCATGTTTGCAGCGGTGCCCGCATTGGCCAGGGTGTTTCCCTGGGGCAGAACGTCTTCGTCGGCAACCAGGTGGTCATCGGCGACCACTGCAAGATCCAGAACAATGTCTCTGTGTACGACGGCGTGACCCTTGAGGAAGGTGTCTTCTGCGGTCCGAGCATGGTCTTCACCAACGTCTACAACCCGCGCTCGCTGATCGAGCGCAAGAGCGAGTACCGTCCGACCCTGGTTCGTCGTGGTGCCACCCTGGGAGCCAACTGCACCATCGTCTGCGGGGTGACCATCGGCGAGTTTGCCTTCGTTGGCGCCGGCGCGGTGGTCAACAAGAACGTGCCGGCCTATGCCCTGATGGTTGGTGTGCCGGCGCGCCAGGTCGGCTGGATGAGCGAGTTCGGCGAGCAACTTGAGCTGCCGCTGGCGGGCGACGGCAGTGCCCCCTGCATCCATACCGGTGCGCGCTACGTGCTGCGCGGTAAAGAGCTGATCAAGGAGAGCGTCGCGTGATTGAGTTTATCGACCTCAAGGCGCAGCAGGCGCTGCTCAAGGAGCAGATCGACGCCGGCATCCAGCGCGTGTTAGCGCATGGCCAGTACATCCTCGGCCCAGAAGTCAGCGAGCTAGAAGAAAAGCTAGCTGCCTTCGTTGGCGCAAAATACTGCATTAGCGTGGCCAATGGTACCGATGCCCTGCAGATCGCTCAGATGGCACTGGGCATCGGCCCGGGAGATGAAGTCATCACTCCCGGCTTCACCTATATCGCCACCGCCGAGACCGTTGCACTGCTGGGCGCCAAGCCGGTCTATGTGGACGTTTGCCCGCGCACCTACAACCTTGATCCGGCGCAGCTCGAAGCCGCCATCACGCCACGGACCAAGGCGATCACCCCGGTGTCGCTGTATGGGCAGTGTGCCGACTTCGACGCCATCAATGCTATTGCCGCGCGCCATGGTATCCCGGTGATCGAGGATGCTGCGCAGAGCTTCGGTGCCACTTACAAGGGCAAGCGCTCTTGCAATCTGACCACCATTGCCTGCACCAGCTTCTTCCCAAGTAAGCCCTTGGGTTGCTATGGTGATGGTGGAGCAATCTTCACCAACGATGACGAATTGGCCAAGGTAATGCGCCAGATCGCCCGTCATGGTCAAGATCGTCGCTATCATCACATCCGTGTGGGCGTGAACAGCCGCCTAGACACCCTTCAGGCAGCGATTCTGCTCCCTAAGCTCGAGCTCTTCGAGCGAGAGCTTGAGCAGCGTCAGCAGGTGGCTCAACATTACCAGCATTTGCTTGAAGCGGTCGGTATCGCCACGCCATTCGTAGCGTCGGGCAATACCAGCGCTTGGGCGCAATACACCGTTCAGGTCGATGCGCGTGATGCGGTCCAGGAAAACTTGAAGGCTGCCGGGATCCCAACTGCCGTGCACTACCCGATCCCCCTGAACAAGCAGCCAGCCGTGGCAGATCCCCAGGCACGCCTGCCGGTCGGTGACGCGATTGCCGAGCGCGTCATGAGCTTGCCCATGCATCCCTACATGGTCATCGCGGACCAGAAAAAAATCGTGGCGACTTTGGCCCAATGATCATGCGGGCCCTTCGTGGCGTCCTCGGCCGGTTCCTGCCTCAGAGTAACTTCGCCAAAAGCGTCATGACGCTGATGACAGGTACTGGCTTGGCGCAATTGCTGCCTATTGCGCTGTCGCCGGTTCTGACGCGACTGTTCACGCCTCAGGATTTTGGCTTGTTCGCTTTGTTTGGGTCTATTTGCGCGATCCTGGCCGTACTTGTCACGGGCAAGTATGAGCTGGCGATCGTGGTGCCCAAGCATGACACCGAGGCAATCAATCTGGTTGCGGTGACCATCGTATCGAGTATTTTGGTTAGCTTACTTCTGCTCGTTGTGGTGATGATCTGGGATGCGCCTATCGTCAGGCTGACCGGGCACCCCGAGGTGCAGAGCTGGCTCTACCTCGTCCCTTTCGCCACTTTGATTCTCGGTTGCTACTATGCCCTGAACTTCTGGGCCAATCGTCGTTCGCGTTACAAGCACATGGCGATCAGCCGGGTGGTGCAGAGCGGTGCCAGTAGTGCCATGCAGCTGGCTGCGGGTGTATCCAAGGTTGGTCTGCTGGGTTTGATCCTGGGGCAACTGCTTGGCCAGCTAGTCTCAGCGCTATATCTGGCTGGATCGTTGCCTCGCGATGAGCGAGCGCTATTTCGGCGTATCCGTCTCAAACGCATTGCGTGTGTGGCGAGAAGGCATATTGGCTATCCAAAATTCATGGTGCCGGGGCAGGCTATGAGTGTTGGTGCCAGCGAGATGCCTCTGTTGCTGCTAACGGTTTTTTTCGGGGCAGGCGTGGCCGGTTTCTATTCTTTAGCTCAGCGTGTCATGGCTGCGCCCTTGAGTTTGGTAGCCAGCGCGATCGGGGATGTGTATCGCCAGCGAGCTGCGGGTGAATATGCCAGCAAGGGCGAGTGCCTGGATATTTTCCTGGGCTCCCTCAAGCGACTGGTGATGCTCGCCTTCCTGCCCATGTTGCCGGTGTTGCTGTTCGGCCCTTGGCTCTTTGCCTTTGTATTCGGTGATGCCTGGCGTGCGGCGGGAGAAATTGCCTCGTTGCTGTCTGTGCTGGTGTTCTTCCAGACGCTGTCCTCGCCGTTGAGCAGTACGGTGTTGCTAGCGGGTTGGTTGCACCTGGATTCATTCTGGCAGTTTGCGCGGTTATGCGCGGCGGGGCTGGTCTTTTATATCTGTGACCATTTTGGGGTTGGCTACAAAGTCGCGATTATTGCGCACGTGTGTGCGTTCTCATGCTTGTATGTGTTGCACTCCTATTTTCAGTACAGGGCTGCGCGAGGTGTATTAGTACTCAACATCAGAGCGTAGGCTGTTGAACGGGATAGAATTAAATTCGTATTACCGATTAATTTATTTAAAGATATAAAATAAATATGATGAAGCGTATATCCATTTTCTTTTTTTTGGCCTTGATGGGGTGCGATGACAGTGTGCCGGTGGTGGCGCCTATAGCGAAGCCTGTAGACGGAAATCAGATACTTCGTAAAGTATTGCACATTATTGATGCTGAACATCCGGGCAGAGGTCTCGCAGACTATCCCTCCGACGAACCTGCTGATGTACCTAAGAGCTATGCGATGGTTCTGCTAGGTGCGATTGAAGAGGCGAAGCAGAAAAATCTCAATACGGTGAATTCGCTGGGGGAAAAGGCTGGGCAATGGCTTATCGATAATGCCGATGCCAATAATGATGGAGTTATTGGCTGGGGTGTACCTATAGCTTGGGATACATATGGAGATGGATCAGTCAACCCTGAGAATACCGAATACTCTATTTCGACTGCTATTGTAGTAGATGCGCTACTTGGTTGGGCTGCATATGTGGATGAGCAGAAAAAGTCGGAAATTCTTGTTCTGGTTGAAAGCGCATTGAAACCTTATCTTTCGGATGCCATGCGTACGCCAGCAGGTCTGTTGCCATACTCGTTGCTAATTCAGGATAGAAAGTATGACACGTTCAACTCGGCGGTGTATTTAGCTGGCCAGATGCAGCGTTTTTCTCAAACTGCCCCGTCGGAAGAGCTTAAGGAAGCGCTTCAGTCGGCCGCTGACTCAACGATACTGGCGTTGATTCGTAACAAGAAAATTGCCGAGAGGAGCGGCTCTTGGTATTGGAATTACTCAATTCAGGAGGAGAATCCCAATGATCTTCCTCATGCGGGCTATATTGTAGAAGGTGTATTGACTTATGTTGATAATCAAGGACGTCAAGCGTCGAATGTTGATCGAAAAATGACGTTTCAGCATTTGATGGATTTCTTTGGTCCGGATGGAAAGGTTCGCGGTTGGCCCGCTTTTCGCCCAGATATTACCACTGGCGCTCGGCTTTATGATCTGAGTATCGCGTCGCAATTGATGTGCCGCTACAAGAACCATGACGCTGGTAACTTCTTTTTGGGCGACGTCGAACGTTATGAGGCGCCGACGGGTGGGTTTCTAAAGTATCCCTATGGAACTGATGACAATAGGCAGGTCGCGGAGTACGAGTCCTATCTTTATCGGGCATTGATGGCATGTGGATTTGGTAAGGGTGACGATGCGTAAGAAAACCTTGGCGGTTTCACTTGCACTTGCGACTGTAGTGTTTGCAGTTGTGTTAGGACACCGTGTTTTTCAACAGAGTGAAGGCTCGGTAACTTCTCGTCCAGAGTATATTCTAAGTGACACTGCTCCTTGGCAGGTCGATAATTATCATCGGCGCGCTGCAGGTGACATGAAATCGATGTCCGTCGAAGGCTATAGCTTGTTTCCCTTCACCTCTCTTGGTTCGGGAAATGGCGGCCCAAGTGGGGATTTGTATGTCGATAACGGTTATAACGCAAAGTACATTCGGTCAGGTTTGGAAATATCCTTTCCATTTCCGGGGGTTCCAATTGATCTGCAAGTTATCGATGGGCACTATCATTTTGCGTTTAGAAAGATTTTTGATGGCACGCTATTTAGTTTGACTTATGACAGTTCTGGTCGTTTGCTAAAGCTGCAGGAGATCGCTTGGGTTGGTGTGGATTATCCAATATTTCGTGCGTCTTCAGTCGGTGCAGGTAGGTTGTATTGGGTGGTTTATGATAATAAGGCCCGCAAGAATTATCTGATGGACGTGGAACAGGCCGGTTCGCCTGATGGATTTAGGTTGGAGTTGCCTAGTTTCTATCCGCCAGCTGGCGGGACATACGAAATGGAGGCGCCAGTTTTTTTTTCGGGTAATTCCAAAGATGGTTTCAATCTAATCGCCGGAGGCCTATACGCTAAAATTAGCGCCGACAGAATCGAAGGACAGCGGCTGAATGACTGCGAAACCGTTATTGAAGCGTTATTTTCCAATGATGGGCCAGTTGTATTGTGTCGTGCGCGGGAGGGTATGAGTAGCTCATATCTGACGGGTATGTTGGATGCTATGCATTTTGAGCCGGTTGACATGGCTGCGGGTATTCCTTGGCGATTGGAATACAACTCCTCTAAAAAGGAGCTCTCTGTCAGGCGTGCAAGCACCAGAGATGAAATTGCGCAGTTGTTTATCGAAGATATACGCAATGGTCAGCAAAGCGGTGTTTTAGAGTTTGGTGTTGATAATACCGAAGGGCGTATTCCTTGGTCTCAAATATACTACCTTAATGGGATGCTAGACCTCCTTTTGCTGACTGATGTTCATGGCGAGGCTAAAGCGATATTCGGTGATTTAACGGATGATCTTGAACGGCGTATTGTTATTGAGATCATGGCGTTGGATGCCTTGCTTGATAGAGAAAACGGTTTTTATACGAAAGGCTTTACCCATGATAGGTCGGCTGCATTGTTTGCCGTACAGACCAGCCGTCTGTTGTTGCTTTTTGATCGATACACTGAAGAGCTGGCGAATGCACCAAGATTACGTAATGTTGAAAGGTTGCGTCACATGGTTTCTAGCCTGGAGGGTCATATTGATCAGCTGGCTTACGAGGGTGAAGAGCCTCATTGGATGAGACCGGGTACTGCACACTTGCGGTGGCCGAAGTGCAGTGCATTCTATTTTGATGGTCTGCCGGTCCCTTTCAATCACCAGAATGAATGGGCCTATGCGCTGTTCAATTCGGCGCGGATCAAGGGGAAGAGCATTGATGCTCCAGAGCTAAATGATCAGCGGGATATCATCACATTCTTCCTAGATCAACTGGGTGAACGTGGCGGTTTTCCAGCTGTCGACAAGTGGAACTATTGGTACGGTCATGCATATGACGGTTGGGCGGAAGCGGACAATCGTTCCTGTCATACTCCTTCGTACCCTGGTGATCATGGTCTGGCTTGGATTTCCTTCCGCACCATCGATTTCATGTCGGTCATGTCTGCTGTTGACTTTATTCCCGGGGTGAACAAAGAGGCGCTTCTCGCCAGTGCGGCAGAGGCGGTCAAGTTTGGTGACGTCTATCCGTTTGCATCGAGATCATTGCTGGCAGCTGGTAAAGTGCCGCAAATCCAGATTCCGGTATTAGAGCGTTACTACAGAGCCACAGCGCCTTGGGAAATTTCCAATTCGCCTTGGGCCTTGGCGATGGGGGCTACCACTCATCTCGAACATCCATCTTCCGGCAAATAGTGGCTCGCCTAATGATCGGTACTATCAATGAGTCTGGTGTATTCGGCCCAGCGCGCACTCTTTGGAGAAAAAATTTTCTTGGGGGGGTAGCGATGGCTTCCCCCTTCTATGCAGATTTTTTTTCCTGGCAATGGGTTGTGTTGCTTGCCGCCCCGCTCTTTGTCGCGTTGCTCATTCGCCGCGAAAGGCTAGAAACGCCACCACTGGAGATCTTGCCGTTCGTACTGTTGCTGGCAGTGCACGTCGTTGCCTTGATGCTCAGTTATACGGTGTTTAGCGGGCAAGTTGTCAAGGATCTCGTGATTGCATCATTTTTGCTGGCTGTCTTTGTGGTAGCTGGCAAAGACATGCTCGCGGGGTTCTTCTCGGCCTTGATCCCCTTGGCGCTGGGGACTGCATTTTTGGGGCTGCTCAAGGCCGGCCTGCTCGACAGGGGTTACCTGATTGGCTTCATCCTTGATGAGTGCTCCGCCTATCCGGCGGGTTCGGCCTTGTGCGTGAACTATAACAGCCTCGGTTTTCTGTGGCTGGTTGCTGCATTGGGTTGTATAAAAACGCGGTTTTGGTGGTGCATTCCGTTTTTGTTGGCTGCCGGAGCGCTGTCTAGTTCGCGCCGATTCATTCTGCTGATGAGCTTCGTTCCCGTTGTATGGATTCTGATCCAAGGGCGGCCAGCACTGGTTAGAGTGCTGGGCGTAGTGATTGCTACCGGCTTCTTGTTGTTTTTCATTCCGGACGCGTCGTCTTTCGAAAATTTTCGGCATGGAGCAACCCCTTACAAGGTGCTTGAACTCAGCGGGGAAGTTGGTCGGGCCAATAAAGAAGTTGGTCGGGTCAATAAAGAAGTTGGTCGGGTCAATAAAGAGGTCAGGATCAACAGGTCCGGGCCTGCGGTCATGTTGGGAACTATGGCGGATGGCACGTTGGGTACATCAACCCGGCTAGATTTCTGGCGCTTGGGGGCCTCGATGGTTAGCTGGGCTCCGCAGGGTTGGCACTATCACGAGGTGTTCGCTTGTACATTTTCGCCTTGCGTTGACTTCCACTACCCGCACATGTCGGTGATTTCGGAATGGCTCATCGGGGGGGCATTGTTTGCGCTGGTAGCGATTGCGTTTTATGCCTGGCCCTTCTGGTCGATTTTGAGAGGGCGGCGTCTGTTCCCTGTCGCCTTGTTTGTGCTTGCGATGCCTTATGCGTTGATTTCTGGGGACACAGTTTTTTCACTGCCGATCTGTATCAGTTGCATGCTAGTGGCATTGGGTGCGGTGCAAAGGTGAGGCGCGCAGCTTCCGTGATTGGTTGCTCCTAAAATATTACTTATAAGTTAAAAGATGAAATTCGGATAACGCATGAAAACTCTGCATTTGACGCATACGGATATCGAGTTCGATTCTCGAATCCTCAAGGAAATGGGCGCGTTGGTTGCAGCTGGCTACTCGGCCAGCGGTATTGGCGTCGTACTGGATGAGGGGGCGCAGAAGACGGATGTTTCGTTCAAGGCCGATATCACGGCAATCAATCTGCGCTCGCGCAAGCTGACCTTCCTGCCCCGTACCCTGCGGCATGTTGTGACACTGTTCGAGCTGGTAGGCAAGATGTTCCCGCGCGCCGTTCGCGAGCGCCCGGATGTCATCCACTGCCACGACACTCTGGTGCTGCCGTTGGGTTGCATCGTCAAATGGTTGACCGGCGCGAAGCTGGTCTACGATGCCCATGAACTGGAGTCCGACCGTAACGGCCTGACTCGCCTTCAGGGCGCATTGACGCTGCGGGTGGAAAAATTCCTTTGGCGTTTCGTCGATGCGCTGATCGTGGTCAGCCCGTCCATTGAGCGTTGGTACCTTGAGAACATTGGGCCCAAGCCTTCCACGGTCATCCTCAATTCTCCGCTGTTCCACGAAGGGCAGCATCAGGATGAAGATTACCTGCGCAAGAAGTTTGCCATTCCGGCCGAGAGCAAGGTGTTCATCTATGTCGGTATCCTCGGCCATGGTCGCGGCATCGACCTGCTGACCGAAGCCTTCAAGGATCCGCAGGTTTCCTCGCACGTGGTGTTCCTTGGCTACGGCGAGTTGAGCGAAGAACTCAAGCGCCTGGCCGCAGAGCACCCCAACGTCCACGTGCACGACGCCGTGCCCCATTCGCAGGTGGTGCCCATCGCCCAGTCCGCGGACTTCGGACTGTGCCTGGTGCAGGATGTTTCGCTAAGCGACTACTACTGCCTGCCGAACAAACTGTTCGAGTACTGCTTCGCTGGTGTTCCGGTTCTTGCGTCCGATTTTCCTGATATTCGCGCTCTGCTTACGCAGTACGGCGTGGGCGAATGCTGTAAACTGCACGCCGATGACATCCGTGACGCCATTCTGAGGCTGGAACGCTCGCCTTCGACGTTCCAGTTCGCAAACCTTACGCCGCTGAGTTGGCAGGCGCAGGAGCAGAAGTTGGTGGCGCTTTACCAGCAAGGCCTGTCGGCGATCAAACACTAAGACTCCTGTTGGGCACGCAAATTGTGAGCGTTGCCCGGGCGGATCTTTGCCGGTTCGGGGAAGGGCTGGCGCTGTGAGGCAACGGAATTGGTGGTATGCAGCGGCCCGTGGTCTGCGGGCTTGCTGTTACGCCCAGACTACAAGCCGCTGTATCGGCAGCGGGATAACCAATTGATACGGGCTGTGATATGTGTGGAATTTTTGGCTTCATCGCCAAGGAAAAAGTTAACAAAGAACGCTTGATGACGCTGGCCCTGCATGCCAGGCAGCGTGGCCGTGACTCTAGTGGCCTGATCTATGCGGATCGTTCGGGCTACCAGGTCAAACGCGCTGACTACGACATCAAGAAGTTGATCTCGGAGGTCAAACCTTTCGATTCGGCATTCGTCTTTGGTCACAGCCGTTTGATTACCAATGGTCTTTCAGATAATCAGCCAGTCGTGCGTGGCGGTATTTGCGTCATTCACAATGGCATCATCGTGAATGACGCAGAGGTATGGAAACACATCAAGCCCGCTCGCACTCTCGAAATTGACAGTGAAGTGATCGCTGCCATCACCGAGCAACATCTGGATGAGTCGGGTGACGATCTTGAGGGGTTGTCGAAGAAGGTGCTGGAGCTATGCGTAGGTGTCATCGCCTGTGCCATCGTCATCCCTCGCCTGGGCAAGGCGCTGCTGTTCTCCAATAACGGCAGTCTTTACGTAGGCACTGCTGAGGAAGGGGTCTGCTTTTCTTCGGAAATGTTCCCGCTCAGTCAGATTGGCTGCTCGGCTATCAAACAGGTGAGGCACGAGGCTGTCGTTCTGGACTTGCCCGTCGCAGCAGACATCAGCGTTTCCGACAACAATCAGCGTGTTCACAACCTGATTCCCCCCTTTCAGTTCATCTCGGCCGAAGAGAAACAACTGCTTTATCCTCAGCCGAATCTGCGTCGCTGCACTCGCTGTATTCTTCCTGAAACGATGCCATTCATCGAGTTCGATGCTGAGGGCGTCTGCAACTATTGTCATGCCTATACGCCACGTAATGTGCCTAAGCCCAAGGAGGAACTCTTCAATCTGGTTGAAGGGTACCGGCGTGCCGGGGTGACTGACTGTATCGTGCCGTTCTCCGGTGGTCGTGACAGCTGCTACGGGCTGCACCTTATCGTCAAGGAACTCAAGATGAACCCGGTTACCTATACCTATGACTGGGGTATGGTAACGGATCTTGGCCGGCGTAATATCAGCCGGATGAGTGCGGCTTTGGGAGTGGAAAACATCATTGTTGCCGACGATATTGCCAAGAAGCGCAGGAATATCGCCGTTAACCTTAAAGCGTGGCTGAAAGCTCCGCATCTGGGCATGATCAGTATCCTGACTGCCGGCGACAAGCATTTCTTCCGCCATATCGAGACGGTGAAGCGTCAAACTGGCGTTAGCTTGAATCTCTGGGGTGTCAACCCGCTTGAGGTCACACACTTCAAGGCTGGCTTCCTCGGCGTGCCGCCGGATTTCGAAGAGAAGCGGGTGTACATGCACGGCTGGCAAAAGCAGATGGAGTATCAGAAGCTTCGCTTCAAGGCGATGCTGCAGAGCCCCGGGTATTTCAACAGTTCGCTGTGGGACACTCTGTCTGGTGAGTACTACCGCAGTTTTACTGAGAAGAAAGACTACTACCATATTTTCGATTACTGGCGCTGGGACGAGAAGACCATCGACGACACACTGCTCAACGATTACGGTTGGGAGCTTGCAGTCGATACCAGCACCACCTGGCGTATCGGTGATGGTACCGCGGGGCTGTACAACTATATCTACTACCTTGTTGCCGGCTTCTCCGAACACGATACCTTCCGCAGCAACCAGGTGCGTGAGGGGGAGATCACTCGGGAGCGCGCACTCGAGCTGGTGCGTGAGGAGAATCGCCCGCGCTACCAGAATATTCGCTGGTATCTCGACGCGCTGGGGATGGATTTCACTGAGGTGATCAAGGTCATCAACGCCATTCCACGACTGTACAAAGACTGACGGACCGGTTGACGCGATGAGCAAGACCATCTGGTACGTCACGAAGTATTTTTCACCCAAGACTGTTAGTAGCCCCGGGGGGCGGGGCTGGTTTCTGTTGGCCGAGATGCAGCGTGCCGGCTACCAGATCGTCGTGATCAGCTCGGACTCCAACAACTTGGTGGATCTGCCAGTACTGAAGGCGCACGTAACGCTTCAGGACACTGATGGTGTGAAAATCGTCTGGCTGAAAACGATGAAATACTCGGTCGCCAAGTCTTTGCGCAGGATCCTGAGCTGGTTCCATTTCGAGTGGAATCTGTTCTGGCTCGACAAGAGTCAGTTGCCTAGTCCTGACGTGGTAATCATTTCAAGCCTGTCGCTATTGACCATTGTTAATGGCCTATTTATGCGCCTCAGATACAAGTCTCGGCTTGTATTCGAAGTGCGCGACATTTGGCCGCTCACCATTGTGGAGGAGGGTGGTTTCAGCAATAGGAATCCGTTCGTCAGAGGCTTGGCCTGGTTGGAACGGCTCGCTTACCGAAAGTCTGATGCCATCGTCGGTACCATGCCTAATCTAGCCGCGCACGTAAGTAACGAGCTCGGCTGCGAACGGCCTGTTTTCTGTGTGCCGATGGGGGTGAGTCAGGATCATTTGAACGACGTGGTCGATCTTCCCGTTGATTATGTTGAGCACTACCTTTCCAGCAATAAATTTAAGGTCGTGCATGCGGGTACTATCGGGATTACCAACGCACTGGGCGTGTTTTTCGCCGCGGCACAAGCCATGCGTGAACATGGCGGTATCGAGTTCATCATTGTCGGTGATGGGGCCCTGAAGCAAAGCTATGAGAATCAGTATGGCGACCTTCCCAATCTGGTGTTCGCACCGAAAGTACCGAGAAACATGGTTCAGGCAGTGTTGGAAAGGGGCGATCTTCTCTATTTTTCGGTGCATGATTCCAAGGTCTGGGACTACGGTCAGTCATTGAACAAGGTCATCGACTATATGCTGGCGGCCAAGCCTGTTGTGGCCTCCTACAACGGTTACCCCTCCATGATCAACGAATCAGGGTGCGGCTTGTTTGTACCCGCTAATGACGTTGGTGCGGTGGTTGCAGCTGTACTCGATATGAAGTCGAGAGGCGAAGAAGAGCGTTCTCTAATGGGCTCGCTAGGGCGTGAATGGTTGTTGCAGAATCGCAGCTACTCAAAGCTTGCCAGCGATTACTTGGAGATTCTTTTTCCAGAGGCCGGTAAGTGAAGCGGCTTCAGGACATCGTGCTGGCCTTGTTCGGTCTGATCCTCCTCGCGCCCATCATTGCCATCGTGGCTGTGTGCATCCGTCGCAAGCTCGGTTCACCGGTGATCTTTTCGCAGGTCCGTCCTGGTATGCACGGAAAGCCATTCAAGATGGTGAAGTTTCGTACCATGCTTGATGCTTTCGATGTTGATGGCAATCCTCTGCCTGATTCTCAGCGTATGACTCGTTTTGGTAGCTTCTTACGTTCTAGCAGTCTCGACGAGCTCCCCGAGCTCTGGAATGTGCTCAAGGGAGATATGAGTCTGGTGGGACCTCGTCCACTGTTGATGGAGTACCTGCCGCTTTATAGTCCTGAGCAGTATCGCCGTCATGAGGTGCGACCTGGCGTTACCGGTTGGGCGCAGATCAATGGCCGTAATGCATTAAGCTGGGAGGACAAGTTCAGGCTGGATGTCTGGTATGTGGATAACCGATCGTTCTGGCTGGATTGCAAGATCATTTTCCTCACAGTGAAGAAAGTTCTGGTGCGCGATGGCATCAGTGCGGATGGCGAGGCAACCATGACCAAGTTCACTGGTAACAGGCCGTGAACAGGCTTGCAATCCTTGGTGCTAGTGGGCACGGCAAGGTGGTTGCCGATACTGCCGAGTGTTGTGGTTGGCGGGCCATCGATTTCTTTGATGATGAGTGGCCCCATGTAAGCAGCATTGGGCCTTGGCAAGTGGTTGGTGACACAGAGCTACTCAAGAGAAAACTGCATATCTATGAGGGTGTTTTGGTCGCCATTGGCAACAATCACATTCGTCATCGTAAGCTTCTTGAGCTCGAGGCGGCGGGGGGGCGTTTGTGCACCCTAGTACATCCTGCAGCAACTGTGAGCCGCTACGCTTTACTTGATAGAGGATCAGTAGTCTTTGCTGGTGTTGTCGTCAACGCCGATTCTCGAATTGGCTTGGGGGCTATTCTCAATACTGGTTGCAGTATTGATCATGACTGCATGCTAGGCGAGGCCGTACATGTCAGCCCGGGTGCTCGACTGGCCGGTGGTGTGAAGGTGGGAGATTTCAGCTGGATCGGTATCGGTGCTAGTGTCCGGCAGCTCGTGCGGATCGGAGGGCAGGTGACGGTGGGGGCTGGGGCCGTGATCGTTTCTGATGTCTCAGACCTACTAACCGTAGTTGGCGTACCAGCAAGGGCATTGCCTAACTAAAGAGTAATTTAGCCGTGCCGATATCCTGCCAATTATTTAGGCGGCATTTATCGTTCGGTTGCTTGGCCTGATCTGATTTTCTCTAACCTGTTTCCGACCTAGATATTTAAGTGAGCATGTTGTGTTGAATACATCCTTCTCGCCTTGGCCGTCCTTCACTGAGGAAGAGGCCGATGCTGTGCGTGCTGTTATTCTCTCCAACAAGGTCAATTACTGGACCGGACAGGAGTGCAGGGAGTTTGAGACGGAATTTGCTTCGTGGGTTGGGGCCAAATATGCCGTTGCCGTCACCAACGGTACAGTTGCCCTTGATGTAGCGCTTAAGGCTTTGGGCATCGGAATGGGTGACGAAGTCATCGTTACTTCGCGCACATTTCTGGCATCGGTTTCTTCAATTGTTAATGCCGGCGCGATTCCGGTATTTGCCGATGTTGACGCCAGCTCGCAGAATATTACTGCCGAGACGATCGCCGCGGTATTGAGCGCACGGACTAAGGCCGTGTTATGTGTGCATTTGGCAGGTTGGCCCTGCGACATGGATCCCATTATGGCTCTTGCAGCTCATCATGGCCTGAAGGTTATTGAGGACTGTGCGCAGGCGCATGGTGCTCAGTATAAGGGGCGGTCGGTAGGCTCTATAGGGCATGTGGGGGCGTGGTCTTTCTGTCAGGACAAGATCATGACTACTGGCGGTGAGGGTGGAATGGTCACAACCAATGATCGTGAGTTGTGGTCGAGAATGTGGTCCTTTAAGGATCATGGCAAAAGTTGGGAGGCGGTTTATGTGCGTAAACACCCCCCAGGGTTTCGCTGGCTGCATGAAAGTTTTGGTACTAACTGGCGAATGATGGAAACGCAGGCTGTGATTGGCCGTATCCAGCTGCAACGGATGGCGGACTGGCATGCGCAGCGTCTTGGCAACGCTGAAAAGATTTGGGGGTGTGCGCGGCAGCTTCGTGGGTTGCGCGTCCCTGATGTCCCTAAGGAGTGTGAGCACGCGGCCTACAAGTGCTATGTCTTCATCGATAAGCGTCAGTTGGCTGAGGGCTGGAGCCGAGATCGAATTCTTGATGAGATCAACGCACGCGGCATCCCCTGTTTCACTGGTTCTTGCTCGGAGGTTTATCTGGAAAAAGCTTTCGATGATACTGGCTGGCGGCCTGATATACCATTGCCGGTGGCGCGTGAATTGGGCGATACCAGCCTCATGTTTCTTGTGCATCCGACTTTAAGCTTGGCCGAAATAGATAAAACCTGCAGCGTTTTAAGTGAAGTTATGGGAACAGCTGCAGTCGATAAGGCAGGTCTGCAGTGATGGTGCGTGTAGGTTTGTCCTGTGTTGTAACAGGTGGACGAGCCCATGCTGCGTGAATGGCTCTTAGGCCTTCGAAGACGTTACAAGCGCCTTTTGCAGGTAACGGTAGACATAGGGTTGATCTGGCTAGCCTTGTGGCTCGCTTTTTTTCTTCGGATAGGTAGTTCTAGCCCTATAGACCCTTTGGGGGGGCATTTTTGGCTATTCGGGCTGGCTCCTCTTCTTTCCATCCCCCTTTTTGTTCGTTTCGGCCTTTACCGCGCAGTTATGCGCTATCTCGGCAACGACGCGCTATGGGCCATCTTTAAAGCAGTATCTCTTTCGGCACTTTTACTGGCCCTGCTTGTCTACTGGTATCGCGATGCGCCTGCATTGGTGCCGCGTTCACTGGTACTCAACTACTGGTGGCTGAGTCTGTTGCTGATTGGTGGTTTGCGCTTAGTTCTGCGCCAGTATTTTCTGGGGGACTGGTATTTCTCTGGTATGGGGCTTCCGTTCCGTAGCCGCGAAGATAGTTTGCCTAGGGTAGCCATATATGGGGCGGGCTCAGCGGGGAACCAGTTGCTATCCGCTCTACGAATGGGCCGGTCTATGCGGGCGGTGGCGTTCATCGACGATGACAATCGCATCGTCAATCGCGTGATCGCTGGGCTAAAAGTCTATAAGCCAAAGCATATCCAGCAGATGATCGATGAATGCGGAGCCACTGAGGTATTACTGGCAATACCTTCAGCATCGCGGGGCCGGCGCCGGGAGATTCTTGCTGCGTTGGAGCCCTTTCCATTGCATGTGCGTAGTGTGCCGGGCTTTATGGATCTGGCCAGTGGGCGGGTCAAGGTTGAAGATATTCAAGAGGTAGATATTGCTGACCTGCTGGGGCGTGATGCCGTCGCGCCGCAGGCAGAGCTGTTTGCACATTGTATCCGTGGTCGGGTGGTGTTGGTTACGGGAGCTGGCGGCTCTATAGGTTCTGAGTTGTGTCGACAGATAATTACTCAGGCTCCGGCTGCTCTGATTCTGTTCGAGCATAGTGAGTTCAATCTCTACAGCATTCACCAAGAGTTGGATCAGCACATTCGCCGCGATGGCTTGGTGCTGCAGTTAGTTCCGATCCTCGGTTCAGTACGCAATCCTGAGCGTGTTCTCGATGTACTCAGCACTTGGCGAGTCAACACCATTTACCACGCGGCGGCGTATAAGCACGTGCCATTGGTCGAGCACAATATTGCCGAGGGGGTGCACAACAATGTGCTGGGAACTCTACACGTTGCGCAGGCGGCTATTCAGGCAGCGGTTGAAAACTTCGTTCTGATTTCCACTGACAAGGCGGTACGTCCCACCAATGTTATGGGCAGTACCAAGCGTCTGTCCGAGCTTGTGTTGCAGGCGCTGAGTACTGAGCCTGCCCCAAAGATGTTTGGTGATAGCAGCGATCTGCGGCAGGTTAATAAGACGCGCTTCACCATGGTGCGCTTCGGCAACGTGTTGGGTTCGTCCGGCTCGGTGATTCCACTGTTTCGTAGTCAAATTCAGCGCGGTGGCCCGGTAACTGTAACGCATCCGAATATTACCCGATATTTCATGACCATCCCCGAGGCGGCACAGTTGGTAATCCAGGCCGGCTCCATGGGGCTGGGTGGCGATGTATTCGTCCTCGATATGGGCGAACCAGTACGCATTGCCGAGCTGGCGGAGAAGATGATCCATCTGTCCGGGCTTTCTGTGCGCAGCGAGAGTAATCCGCGCGGAGATATCGCTATCGAATTCACCGGTCTGAGACCAGGCGAAAAACTCTATGAAGAGTTACTGATTGGCGACAACGTTACGCCCACTGAACACCCGATGATCATGCGTGCCAACGAGGCTTATCTGCCTTGGGATGAGTTACGCAATGTTCTGACGGAGATGGAGTTGGTACTTCACCACAATGATTTTCCTAAGCTTCGGCAGTTGCTCCGGTCGACGGTGGATGGTTACAAGCCTGGAGGCGCTATCGTCGATCTAATTTATCTTCAACGACAGAGCGCTTCTGACTAAGGGGCAGGCCTCCTGATGGCAGTGAAAACGCTCTGGAAGCCTTAACTGGAAATTTGACCGCCTCTGCGAATCGGTAGTTGATTCAAACATTTTGAGCACTGACTGGCGCGCCAGTCGCGCCTGTCACTCTGGTCATGGCGGGTTGCATCGGGCACGGGGATGATCGCGGGGTCTATCTCGTGGAGCCTCGCCCATGCGTACCGATGTTCAGGGTCATGCCCTTGCCGTGCTGAGCAAGGTGGCCCAGGCCGATTGGCCGGACCGCTTCAAGTTGCGCCAACCTTTCGAGAAGCTGCTGTACACCGGCAGTCGCAGCAGTTTCCGCTATGCGGCGGCGCGTGGTGGCAAGAGCAAGGCGCCGCGCGCTATGAGCAGTGATGGCTTGTTCGACCTGTCGCTCTCCGATGAACAGCAGATGCTGGAGGAGATGCTGGACAGCTTCGCCAGTGAGGTCTTGCGCCCCGCCGCCCATGATGCAGATGCGCAGGCGGCCGTACCGGCCGAATTGCTGATTCAGGCCCGTGAGCTGGGACTGGCCTTTTACGGCGTTCCCGAAGCACATGGCGGCATGGCCGGTGAGCGCACTCTGGTGACCAATGCACTGATCGCCGAGGCGCTTGGCAAGGGTGACCTTACCCTGGCCGCCAGCTTGCTGGTGCCTCTCTCGGCGGCCAACTGCATTCGTCGCTGGGCGTCGCCCGAACAGCAGGC
>JACCDZ010182234.1_pt1 | contig 19754 bp, 17 predicted proteins | sample 7449551 | NCBI WGS metagenome assembly JACCDZ01 (sample SAMN15323452, study PRJNA562643) | freshwater metagenome | isolation source: river surface water | place: USA:Blue River Watershed | collected 2017-08-18
GATATAAATACTATCTTTGCCAATTGAAGGACAAGGCTGTCCGAATGCAGCAATAAATTACAATTATTATGAGTACTACCAGAGGAGGCGGAAGAACCAATAGTTCTAGACCGAGTTCAAATAAGCCAAAACCTGCCATGCAAAAACGTGCGCAAGGTCCTAAAAAGGCTAAAATCAATACCAAAGCAGCCGAAGTGGAAGCTAATAAAGTGGTTAAAAAACCTAATCAAGCTCCAAAAAGAGCCAAAGCAGCTGACGAAATTCGTTTGAATAAATACATCGCGAACTCGGGAGTATGTTCCCGTCGTGATGCCGATATTTACATCCAATCAGGAAACGTAAAAGTTAACGGAGTACCTGTAACTGAAATGGGGTATTTAGTAAAAATTACCGATACAGTTAATTTTGACGGGGTACTTTTAACTCCTGAGAAAAAAGAATACATCTTGTTGAACAAACCTAAAAATTTCACTACTGCGCTTGATGAAGGTCAAGAATACCGCAACGTTTTAGAATTGGTTCGTGGAGCAACGACTGCAAAAATAGGAGCTGTAGGACGAATGGATAAAAATACTACGGGATTGTTATTGTTTACCAATGACACTGATATGATTAGAAAGTTCACTTTGCCGAACCAAAAATCATCTAAAATCTACCAAGTTTCGTTAGACAAAAATTTGAAGTTTGAGGATTTAGAAAAAATAAGCAAAGGCTTAGTTTTAGACGGACACCGCGTATTTATTGAAGAAGTAAGTTATATCGACAACGAACCAAAAAGCGAAGTGGGTCTTAAATTACGTTCGGCAAATGTAAAAGTAGTACGTGCTGTTTTTGAGCACTTTGATTACAATGTATTGCGTATTGACCGTGTGGCTTTTGCTGGTTTAACCAAAAAGAATTTGCCGCGAGGTAACTGGAGAATGCTTACAGAACAAGAAATTATCAATTTGAAGAACGTTTAATTTTTCAAATTTAGTTACAAAAAAAACCTGCCAGTTGGCAGGTTTTTTTGTTGAACACATTACTTGTCAAACTGAACTTGTTTCAGTTTCTTATCATCGATTACCCTTTTATTTTCTTTACAGGCGTTTCCTCTTTTTTGTCTAAACCTCTTTTTCGTAACAACGGTTCAATACTTGGTTCAGCTCCACGGAAACGTTTGTACAATACCATCGGATCTTCGGTTCCTCCTTTTTCCAACACATTTTTACGGAAAGATTTCGCTTTTTCTGGGTTGAAAAGTGTAGTTACTTTAAACGCTTCGAAAGCATCTGTATCCAACACTCCAGACCAGATGTAACTATAATATCCAGAAGAATATCCTCCTGAGAAAATATGGCTGAAATACGTGCTTCTATAACGTGGAATAATCGATTCGATCAAGCCAATTTTGTTCATCGCTTGTTTTTCGAAAGTATTCGCGTCAATAGTGATGTCTTTGGTTTGAGAATGGTATGCCAAATCCAATAAAGACGCTGCTAGATATTCAGTAGTTCCAAATCCTTGATCGAAAGTACCAGACTTTTTCAATTTTGCAATTAAGGCATCTGGAATCACAGCTCCCGTTTGATAATGTTTGGCAAACATTTTAAGTACTTCAGGTTCTGCTGCCCAGTTTTCCATAATTTGCGAAGGCAATTCCACAAAATCCCTTGGCACACTCGTTCCTGCTAAACTCTTGTAGGTTACATTAGATAATAATCCGTGTAATGAATGTCCGAACTCATGAAAAAGCGTACTTACCTCGTCAAAAGTTAAAAGTGCCGGCTTCGTTTCGGTTGGTTTAGTAAAGTTACACACAATAGAAACTACCGGTGCTTTACGCACTCCATTTTCTGTTTTTTGCGCGCGGTACGAAGTCATCCAAGCTCCTCCTCTTTTGGAATCACGTGGATGAAAATCAGTATATAGCACACCAACGTGCGTTCCATCCGCTTCAAGAACTTCAAATGCAGTTACGGCTTCGTGGTATTTTGGAATATCTTTTAATTCTTTAAATTGTAATCCGTACAATTTCTGAGCCACTTGAAAAGCGCCATTTCGTACGTTTTCTAAACTAAAATACGGACTCAATTCTTGCTCGTCTAAATCAAAACGTTCCTTTCTAATTTTTTCGGTATAATACCTCCAATCATGAGGTTGTACTGCTTCTTTGATGCCGTCTTTAGCCATCATTTTTTGAATGTCTGACGCTTCCACTTTGGCTTTTTCTAAAGCGGGTTTCCACAAATCGTTCAATAATTTATTGACATTTTCGGGCGTTTTAGCCATTGATTCTTCTAGAACATAATTAGAATGTGAAGCATAGCCTAACAAACGGGCTTTTTGCCCACGAAGATTGGCTAACTGAACCGCATTGGATTTGTTATCCAATTCATCATCATGATTGGCACGAGTTTGGTACGCATTCCAAATCTCTTGACGCAATTTTCTATTCGCACTGTATTGTAAAAATGGCATTACACTTGAATTAGCTAAAGTAAATACCCAACTACCTGATTTGCCTTTTGCTTTAGCATCAGCAGCAGCGGCATCAATAACACTTTGAGGAAGTCCAACTAAATCCTTTTTATCGGTAATTACCAATTGGTATTTATTGGTCTCCGCCAAAATATTTTGACCGTATTTCAAACTCAATAACGATAAATCGCCATTAATTTTTCGAAGCGTTTCTTTCTCTGAAGGAGACAAATTAGCCCCAGAACGCACAAAATCTTTGTAAGCGTTATCTAATATTCTAGCTTGCTCCAAATTCAATCCGAGGGTTTCTTTTTTGTCCCAAAGCGCCTTTACTCTTGCAAATAATTTTTCGTTTAGATAAATATTATCTCTATGTGACGATAAATTGGGTGAAACTTCTTTGGCAATGGTTTGAATTTCTTTGTTGGTGTGCGCCGAATTCAAATTAGAGAAAACGGTATTGACATTCGACAACAATTCTCCTGCATTTTCCATCGCTAAAATGGTGTTTTCAAAAGTAGGAGCTGCAGGATTATTCGCAATCGTATTGATTTCTTCGGCATTTCGTTTAATCCCTTCCAAAATCGCCGGTTTGAAATGTTCGTTTTTAATTTGATCAAAAGGCGGAACATTAAATGGCGTATTGTAGGCCTGAAAAAATGGATTCATAGTGTTGATTTCTTGAGCATTAGCAGTTAGCATACATCCGATAGCTATACATGCCAAAAATGATTTTTTTATCATGGAGTTTAATTTTAAAAAAGTAAATTTAGGAGAAAGAAAGGATATAAAATAAAAAAACCTTAAAAATGTTATTCCATTTCTAAGGTTTTCAGTGCGGATAATAGGACTCGAACCTACACGCCTTGCGGCACCAGATCCTAAGTCTGGCATGTCTACCAATTTCACCATATCCGCTCAATTGTGGGTGCAAATATACACATAAGTTCCAATTTTCAAAGCAAATTAAACAAAAAATATTTCACTCCTTTTTCGTATTTTTGATTCTATAATTTGAAACCTAATTATGGAAAATATAGCATCATACGTTCAAGAAAACAAAGAGCGTTTCATCAATGAATTAATTGAATTATTAAAAATCCCTTCTGTAAGTGCAGATACCGCTTATTCTCAAGATGTGTTTGACACCGCAGATGCCGTAAAAGCGAGTTTAGAAAAAGCAGGTTGTGATTTGGTCGAAATTTGTGATACCCCAGGATATCCAATTGTATATGGAGAAAAAACAATCGACCCCAACTTACCGACCGTATTAGTTTATGGACATTATGATGTTCAACCGCCAGATCCAATGGAATTGTGGACTTCACCTCCGTTTGAACCCGTAATTAAAACTACTGAAATTCATCCCGAAGGAGCGATTTTTGCACGTGGCGCCTGCGATGACAAAGGTCAAATGTACATGCATGTCAAAGCATTTGAATACATGATTGCTTCTAACTGTTTGCCTTGTAATGTAAAATTCATGATTGAAGGCGAAGAAGAAATCGGTTCCAAAAGTTTGAGTTGGTTTGTAGAACGTAACCAAGAAAAACTAAAAAATGATGTGATATTGATTTCAGATACTGGAATGATTTCCAACCAACAACCGTCAATTACAACAGGACTTCGTGGTTTGAGCTATGTTGAAGTGGAAGTTACAGGACCTAATCGCGATTTACATTCTGGTTTGTATGGTGGAGCCGTTGCCAATCCAATTAATGTATTGACAAAAATGATTGCATCTTTGCATGACGAAAACAATCATATTACAATCCCAGGATTTTATGATAAAGTAGAAGAACTATCTGCTGCCGAAAGAGCTGAAATGGCCAAAGCGCCTTTTAGTTTAGAGAACTATAAAAAAGCCCTGGACATAGATGCCGTTTATGGCGAAACTGGATACGTAACCAACGAAAGAAACTCCATTCGCCCAACCCTTGACGTGAACGGAATTTGGGGTGGTTATACAGGCGAAGGTGCCAAAACCGTTATTGCTAGTAAAGCTTTCGCCAAAATTTCGATGCGTTTAGTCCCAAATCAAGATTGGGAGAAAATCACGGAGTTATTTTCTAAACACTTTATGAGTATTGCTCCCGCAGGAGTAACTGTAAAAGTAAAACCGCACCATGGTGGACAAGGTTATGTAACTCCAATAGACAGCGTTGGTTATCGTGCAGCAAATAAAGCGTATACCGAAACCTTTGGCGTTCCAGCAATTCCTGTTCGTTCAGGAGGAAGTATTCCCATTGTCGCTTTATTCGAAAAAGAACTAAAAAGTAAAACTATTTTAATGGGATTTGGCTTAGACAGCGATGCCATTCACTCGCCAAATGAACATTTCGGAATTTTCAATTATTTAAAAGGAATTGAAACCATTCCGCTTTTCTATAAATATTTCGTAGAACTGAGTAAATAGTTAATTATGAATAAAAAAATCACTGTAACAGCTGCTCTAGTAGGAATGATTGCCATTATTTTGGGTGCTTTTGGTGCTCATGCTTTGAAAAAAGTATTGACTCCAGAACAATTGATAAGTTTTGAAACAGGGGTACGTTACCAAATGTATCAAGCCTTCTTTTTGTTCTTTTTAGCAACTCAAAATGATATTCTAGAAAAAACTAAAAAAATAATATACAGACTTGTTGTATTTGGAACACTTTATTTTTCAGGATCAATTTATCTGTTGTCCACAATGGGAATCACAGGAATCAATTTTAAAAGCATCGGATTCATTACTCCAGTTGGCGGGTTATTGCTAATCGTAGCTTGGGGAATACTAGGTTTTGCTGTTTTAAAAACAAGAAAATAAAAAAAGCGGTTTCAATTGAAACCGCTTTTTAATTACATATAACTCAGAATTTCTTTTTTCAAAGCATCGTATTCGCCTTGTAAAATCAAGCCGTTATCGAGTAGTTTTTTATAATTCTGCAACTTTTCAAAAAGTTCGTCTGAAGACAATTCATTCAATGGCTTTTCTTTGTCTGTACCAATCGATTCAATATCTGAAAATTGAGCATGAGTTGGCATTATTTCAGCAAATGATGTGACTTCCTCCGTTTCAACTTCTTCTACAACAGAAGTACTAGACCCTCCGCTTTTTAGCACATCGATTTGTTCTTTTGCAAAAGCATACATTTTACGAGCTTGTACTTTTGGAATGTATTCAATTGTTACGGAAATAGCTGTTTTGGTTACAAATGAAAAATCAGATCCTAAAATCCCTTCTTTAACAAACGTACTTTCAATTTCATCCCAAGAATAATCAGTAAAATTCATCGAAAGTCCTAAATTTTTAGGTTGACAAATGATAATTCGTTTGTTGGTCACCACAATGCTATCAGGCAAAACAGTTATAGCAGGTTTTTTCTGTACCGCGATATAGCCAATTTCTTCATTCTTCATTAACAAGTCACTCAATTTGGACATGACTTTTTCAATCGCTTTTGGGTCTTGTTCTTCGTTTAAAAACTTTTTAAGTTGATCGTTCATAATATCTTTATTTGGGAATTATTTTAGTTAAAGTAAATATACTACCTAATTTTCTTCAATCAGGATTTCATTTTTTATTTTATTGGATAAACTAGTATAAACCAACTCATACGAATGATCGATTAAATCTTTGACCAAGCTGTCTGACACGTCTTCATTGATAGTAACCGTGTTCCAATGTTTTTTACTCATGTGGTAGCCCGGTTGTATCCCTTCATATTCGGCACGTAATTCTTGTGCTTTTTCAGGATCACATTTCAAATTGACTTTGGGATTACCCATTTCCCACGAGTTTAACGAACTCAACAAAAACATTTTACCACCCACTTTAAGCACCAAAGCATCTTCATTGAAAGGGAAGTGTTCAGTGACTCCTAGTTTGGAAAGACAATAGTCATAAAAGGTTTCTAAATTCATATCACAACTCTGTATATTGTTTTTTATTGTATCGCATACAAAACTGGCTTACTCGGACTCGCATCATTTTCAAAGGAAGCTATCTGTAAATTCAGCATATAAGAACCGTCTGAAACTTCGTTAGGGACAAAAATCATTTCGGTAATGGTACAATTCAATCTTGCATCCTCGTTCAAATCATTTACATCTTTAACATTCCAAAAGGCTTTATGCGCTACTAATTTCCCCCCATCTTTCTCTTGATCAACACTAGGTAAATCAATTAACAAATGTTGGATTCCGCTTTCGTAAAGGAACAATGCCGCTTCTTCAGATAAAAATGGTGGATTGGTATTCGAATACTTTAATGATTTTTTTGAAATTTCATTTGGCAACGTTCGAATAACAATCGCTTGTGTTTTGATTTCTGAATGCTGAAGAAACTTCAACGCTTCTTCAATTTGCGATTTAGAAATCACTAAATTTTCTTCTACTTTTTTGGGAAGAATTGTAATTAAAGTCGCCCAAAAGAAAAACTGTTTCAAACACTGATTGATGCTGTAGAACTCTTTAGTTATATGACCTAAACACTCGGTATGTGTTCCGTGCGCATGCGGATTAAAAAACAAGTTGTTAAAATTGGTAGACGATTGGCCTTCTGAAACTTTACCCACCCAATCTCCCATCACGACAGGTTTTATTTCCGGTGCGTTTTGATACCAAGCAATAGGATTTTGCTCGTTATTCGTTATTGGAATCGAAATATCAATGGGTTTTGATAAGTCTATTTCGAAATTTTGGATTTTTATTATCATAAGTTTAACCACGAAGGTCGCAAGGTTTTCATTAAGTTCACAAAGCTTTGTGCTTCTTCGTGTTCTTAGTGGTTAAGAATTATTCCAAATTTAAGTAAAACAAATCACTTGCAATTCCATCCGTTAAAAATTTCCCTTTCAATTTTGGCTTCAATATGTTATCGGTAATAGATAGCAAACCATCAGCGATAAATTTTTGAGATTGTTTTTTCAAATAATCTAAATATTTTTCGCCAAATTCCTGCTCAATTCGAATTAAAGAGACACCCCAAATCGTTCTTAGACCTGTCATAACATATTCATTATAGCGATCTTCGATAGTTAATTTTTCGATTTCATTCGGCAATTCTTCGTTTTGAATCGCTTTTAAATACAAGGCGTTATTTGAAAAATTCCAACTCCTCGAAACGCCATCATAACTGTGTGCTGACGGACCAATTCCAAGGTATTTTTTACCCAACCAATAGGCCGAATTATTTTGAGAAAAATAGTTTTCTTTTCCAAAGTTGGATAATTCGTAATGTATAAATCCATTTTCCTCAAGGGTTTCGACTAAAATCATAAAATGTTCTTGAGCAACCTCATCATTAGGCGAAGCTACTTTTCCGGTTTGAATCAGCTTATTCAAAGCCGTTTTAGGTTCTACAGTCAATGCATAACTAGAAATATGTGGTACTCCAAAAGAAAGCGCCGTTTCAATATTCTGTCGCCATCTTTCATTTGTCATTCCGGGGATTCCGTAAATTAAATCCAATGAAATATTATCGAAATAACGGGTAGCGATTTCCAAACATTTTTGAGCTTCTTCCGAATTATGAGCCCGATTCATCAACTGCAAATCCTCTTCAAAAAAAGACTGAATCCCAATCGAGAGACGATTAATTCCTAGTTCGGCAAATGCAGCTATTCGATCTTCCGATAAATCATCAGGATTGGCTTCGAGAGTAATTTCAGGAGTTGATACAACATGATAATTTTCGTAAATGACATCGATCAAAAACCTAATTTCTACAGGGGTCAAAACAGATGGCGTTCCGCCTCCAAAATAGATTGTTGCAATAGATTCCTTTTGAAACTCATTCTTGCGCATTTGCAGTTCCTTGGCCAAAGCCAAAACCATTTCCTCTTTCTTCTTCATAGAAGTCGAAAAATGAAAATCGCAGTAATGACACGCTTGTTTGCAAAAAGGGATGTGGATGTAGATTCCGCTCATTTTTATAGTGGTCAGTGGTCAGATTTTAGTGATCAGACCGATTGAGACGATTTTAGTTTTCAGATTTAGGACCAAATTTGCCTGGATTTAATATCATAAAATTGATAAGCTTACCAACTTCTTTCGACTTTTCAACGATAGAATCGTGAATTTCCTGTGAAATATAATTACAGGCTAAGGCATATTCTAACCAACCCTGCGTCTCTGAATTTTCTGCATCTGCGTCAGTTAATTTACTGTGAAAATATTTTGGATACTCTCTTTTTCTATATGCCTCAGCTATAGTAATTGTAACACTTCTAGAACTTCTTCGAATCTGATCTGTTAAAGAATATATTTCCTCTTTTGGAAAACTTTTCGTTAATTCAAAAATTTCCATCGCAACATTAAATCCTTTTTTGTAGGCTAATAAATCTTGAAATCTCATAGAATATAATTGGTTTAACTGAGCACTAAAACCTGCCCACTGAACACTATTTTTTAATTCTTTCTTCGTTTTGTTTCACAAAAGCATCCCAACCCGAATAACTTTTTCCAATTTCTAGTCGGCCCGAATTAAAGAAGTGACAAACAGCAGCTGCTAGTCCATCCGTTGAATCTAAGTTTTTAGGTAATGTTTTTAGCCCTAACAATTGTTGGAGCATTTTGGCTACCTGCTCTTTACTGGCATTTCCATTTCCAGTAATGGCCATTTTAATTTTTTTTGGCTCGTATTCTGTTATTGGAATTCCGCGAGAAAGTCCCGCCGCCATTGCTACTCCTTGTGCGCGACCTAGTTTCAACATAGATTGTACGTTCTTTCCAAAGAATGGCGCTTCAATTGCTATTTCATCCGGATGGTGCGTTTCGATGAGTTCAATAGTACGTTCAAAAATGATTTTTAACTTTTGATAATGATTGTCATACTTAGACAATTGTAGTTCGTTCAATTGCAAAAATTCCATCTTCTTATTTACGACCTTAATTAGGCCAAAGCCCATAATGGTAGTTCCTGGATCAATTCCTAATATGATGCGTTCGTTTGCCAATTGGAGTTTGTTTAACTACTACTCTACTTTGAGAATAACAGGAAGTATAAATTGAGTTTTAACCGGAATTCCGCGTTTAATAGCTGGATTTACTTTTGGAAAGTCAATCAAACGGGCTTTTAAAATACTGTCAATTTTAATCGTATCATACGCGACAGAATCTTTAGGAAACTGTGGTTCGAATTGCAATGTTGAATTTGGAAAAACAGTTACTTTAACTTCAATCGTGTCCAATTCAGGATATAGAACCGATAACGTATCAACACTCAATTTTTCTTGAATTAATTGAGTTAAAATCTCAAAAAAACATTGCTGACGCTGGGTCTTATCCTCTATTTTTTCACAATCTGCAAGTGACGGAAATTCGTCTACTTCCTTCCAGTTGATTTCGTTTAATTCTTTTGCTAACAATTCCTCTTCAGTAGGCACTTGCTTCCCGAAAAACTGACAAGAATTAAACAGAATTACTGCTAAAAAAAGAAAAAAATACTTCAATGTTTTGTGTTTGTAGGGTACTAATATTTTATAAAAATACAATTATTTTTTTTGAGAAGCTTTATAAAGCAAATAATCTTCGTAGGATTCTGACATCCATTTCTTTTTGCTTTCTGCTGCAATTTCTTTTTGGGCGGGATATAAACGAGCTAATCGGTCTGAAAAAGCAGCTATTTTAATAGTATAACTATAAAATTCTTTTTTACTCAAAATAAGAGTAGGATTGGCTTTCTTTTGAAAAAATTCAAAAAACAAAGCGTCAAATTCCTTCATGGAATAATTCAATACTTTCTGACGGTTTTCATTATACAATGAATCTTTTAGCATCTGATCTTTGGAAATTGCCAATGGTTTTTGTGCCATAGCGGAAAAAGAAGTACAACTTAAAAACAAGAAGAATACATATAAAACAGTGGGGTTTTTCATTTAATGAAGAAATATGTTTCGAAAAACCAAAATTATACTATTTTTTTAGATAAAAAAGAGCCACTATATCGTTTTAGTACCGTCTTAAATCAAAAAAGCTATCCTTAGTTCTGAAAACAGAATTTCTGGAAAGCTTTTCATTGGTCTAACTACTAAACCCGGTCAGCTTACAAGGCCGACCAAACAACACAACTAGCTTTAGATACCGTTTTTGGGCAAAAAAGCACCTCTTTACGAAGTGCTTTTCCCAATTTAGCGGTCTGGACGGGACTCGAACCCGCGACCCCATGCGTGACAGGCATGTATTCTAACCAACTGAACTACCAAACCTCTGCTTAATTGCGGTTGCAAATATACAACAGATTTCCGTTTACGCAAGTGTTTTTCGAAAAAAAATTAAATAATTCGCGTTAATATCAACCAAAGTTTTGTTTTTCAACCAAATAGGTCAATAGGATTTTTTCGAAATTTTCTCCAACGGCAACAGGAACATATTGAATTCGATTTTGAGCACACGTCAAGGCAACCTTTTTGAAATAGCTTGCTACTTCATTTTCATATTCTTGCTGAACCGAATCGGAAAAAACAGCGACTTCTTCTCCGGTTTCCATGTCTACAAATTTTCGTGGAGCCGAATCAAAATCAAAACTTAATTCGGTTTTCGTATCATAAACATGAAATAGTACCACTTTGTGTTTATTGTGCTTCAAATGTTGCAAAGCTGTAAACAACGCTTCTTCATTTCCGGATTGAAACATATCCGTAAACAAAATAATCATCGAACGACGATGAATTTTTTCGGCGATTTGATGTAAGAAAGTAATCGTATCGGTGTTTTTTGAAACTTTAGGTTGTTCCAAAAGTCCTTCAAGCGCATTCAAAATCATTCGGTGGTGTCGATCACTTCCTTTTTCAGGCGCATAATATTCATAAGTATCCGAAAAAATACTTAATCCCACCGCATCACGTTGCTTTTTCAATACATTCATTAAAACTGCCGATGCCAAAACAGAAAACCCTATCTTACTTTCATAAAAATTTTGGTTGTCTTTTAAAACAGGATAGTGCATCGAAGATGAATTGTCGATAATAATATGACAACGCAAGTTGGTTTCTTCTTCGTATTGTTTGGTATACAAACGGTCGGTTTTGGCAAATAGTTTCCAGTCGATGTATTTAGTACTTTCTCCTGAATTATAGACTTTGTGTTCGGCAAATTCAGCAGAAAAACCATGAAACGGACTTTTGTGCATACCCGATATAAATCCTTCCACCACTTGATGAGCTAACAGCTCCAAATGCTGAAAACTAGAAATTATATCTCTTTGCGCTTCAATCTTCATAATTCAAATATAGGAAAACGATTTGTATTTTATAAAAGTAAAACACCGCCGATTCAATACTATATTTTACAATTTGCGAATTTGGGATACTAAAAAAAGGGCTGACTTTCGTCAACCCTTTATCCTATATCATCATAATCTATTGACTACAATAAAGCGTCTAAACTATCCGCGTAAGTTTGTTTTGGAGCTACTCCTACTTGTTTCCCAACTACTTCTCCATTTTTGAAAATCAAAACAGTTGGAATATTTCTAACTCCGTATTTTGCAGCAAATTCTTGGTTGGCATCAACATCTACTTTTCCAACAACTACTTTTCCTTCGTACTCATCGCTTAATTCGTCCACGATTGGTCCAACCATTCTACAAGGTCCACACCAAGCTGCCCAAAAATCTACTAAAACTGGTTTGTCTGATTTCAATACTACTTCATCAAAAGTAGCATCTGTTATTGCTAATGCCATAATATCTTTGTTTTTTTGTTTTACTTATTTAATTGTAATGCAAATTTATAAATTAAATACCATTTCTTCATCAATACCAAATTAGTTTTGATTATAAATGTATTGCCATTTTTTATGCGATAATTAATTCAACTTAAAGTTAATCTGCCTTTTTTCCAATTCGAACAATAACTCATTGGATATTTTGACTTTTAATTTTCGACTTGGCATACTTAATTTGGTTACCACATTGATTTCTTCTACTTCGGTGGCTGTTGTAATCTTTTGGGTTTCTATCAAAGGAACATCAGCATCTTCTCCATCCGTTTCTTCAACAAATACTTCTTCTTCAGTTTCAGCAATTTCAGCGATGGTTTCAACAATTTTGGTGATTTTTTCCAATTCCATAATTTCGAAAGCAACCGTATTATCCCCTTTATTCTCTTGGAAAAGTTGATTCAATTGCTGAATAAAATCAGTTTGAATATCGTTAATATTTAATAACAACACTAGTTTTTTTGCAAAAGAAGGTAAAACATCTTGTAGATATTGAATCAAGGAAAACTGCAAACGAGGCTCTCCTTTTTTACCTGTTTCTTTGTCGGCCCAACCTTCTTTTACCAACACTCGCATATAAGTAAAGTTGTTCTGAATTAAGAAATGACGAAATTTCAAATACTCTTCGCCAAAAATTCTAAATTCATAACTTTCGTCATATCCTTCTAACGAAAAAGAAGCCCAACCTTTACCATTTTTAGCCACACGATGTTGCACATTATTAATAATTCCGCCAAACGAAAGGGTTTTCCCAACGAATTGTTCTAAGTGCTTTAGCGCTTCTAGTTTTGCGTTGCAGAAGTATTTCATTTCAAATTTATAATCATCCAAAGGATGTCCAGAAATGTAAATTCCAACCACTTCCTTCTCCTTGGCTAATTTCTCCATTGTGCTCCAATCCTCGCAAGGCGGTACAACCGGTTCGGCAATTTGTACATCGCTGCTTTCGCCAAACAAACTCACTTGTGATGAATTTTCGTTTTCTTGAAACTTAGCGCCGTAACGCATCGCTTTTTCATAGAAGGTAATTCCGTCTCCATCATCATGGAAATATTGCGCGCGAGTAGTTCCTTCAAACGAATCAAACCCTCCAGCCAAAGCTAAATTTTCCAATGCTTTTTTATTGGCTGCACGCAAATCAATACGTTTGGTCAAATCAAAAATCGATTTGTATTTTCCGTCTTTTCTGTTTTCTACAATTGTGGCCACTGCACCCGAACCTACGCCTTTTATTGCTCCCATTCCGAAACGAACGGCATAGTCATCGTTAACAGTAAACTTATAGAAAGACTCGTTCACGTCGGGACCTAAAACTTGCAATCCCATTCGTTTACATTCTTCCATAAAGAACGACACTTGCTTGATATCGCTCATGTTATTAGAAAGTACCGCTGCCATATATTCGGCAGGATAATTCGCTTTCAAATAAGCGGTTTGATACGCAATCCAAGCATAACAAGTAGAGTGCGATTTGTTGAACGCATATTCGGCAAAGGCTTTCCAGTCGTTCCAAATTTTCTCTAATTTGTCTTTGGCATGTCCTTTTGCCATGGCTTGTTCGATGAATTTTGGCTCCATTTTAGCCAAGACATCAATCATCTTTTTCCCCATTGCTTTACGCAAAACGTCGGCATCACCTTTAGAGAAATCGGCTAATTTTTGCGACAAAAGCATTACCTGCTCTTGGTAAACGGTAATTCCGTAGGTGTCTTTCAACAACTCTTCGCAATCATCCAAGTCATACACAATAGGCTCTTCTCCGTTTTTACGTTTAATAAAACTTGGAATGTAGGCAATTGGTCCCGGACGATACAGGGCATTCATGGCAATCAAATCAGGAAAAACCGTTGGTTTTAATTCCTTCATGTATTTCTGCATTCCTGGACTCTCGTACTGAAAAATCCCTACCGTTTCGCCGCGTTGAAAAAGCTCGTACGTCTTTAGATCGTCAATAGGAAATTCATCGGGATTCAAATCGATTCCCGTCCTGTATTTCACCAATTTAACCGTGTCTTTGATTAAGGTTAAGGTTTTCAAACCCAAGAAGTCCATCTTTAACAAACCGGCACTTTCTACGACCGAATTGTCAAATTGGGTCACATACAAATCCGAATCTTTGGCAGTCGAAACTGGAACGAAATTCGTAATATCATCGGGGGTAATAATCACACCACAGGCATGAATTCCAGTGTTTCGAAGATTTCCCTCTAAAACTTTGGCTTGTTGAATGGTCTCTCCTCCTAAATCAGTTCCACCTGCTAAAGCAATTAATTCTTTGATTTTATCGTATTCTTCTGGGCGAACCGTTTTCTTGATTAAAGCGTCATCTTCATTTAAAAAACGAGCCAAATTCCATTTTGACGGCATCATTCCCGGAATTAACTTCGCGATTTTATCCGCCTCAAATAAAGGCAAATCCAATACACGCGCCGTATCTCGAATGGCTGATTTAGTCGCCATTTTACCATAGGTAATAATTTGAGCTACTTGCTTGGATCCGTATTTTCGAATTACATAATCCATTACACTGCTTCGACCTTCATCATCAAAATCAATATCAATATCGGGTAATGAAACCCTATCTGGATTTAAGAAACGCTCAAAAAGCAGGTTGTATTTCAGTGGGTCTATATTCGTGATCTTCAAACAATAGGCCACCACCGAACCTGCTGCAGAACCCCTACCAGGCCCCACAGACACCCCCATATTTCGTGCCTCTGCGATGAAATCTTGTACAATCAAAAAGTATCCTGGATAACCTGAATTTTCAATTGTCATCAACTCAAAGTCCAAACGTTCTTGAACTTCGGGAGTGATTTCTGCATATCTTTTCTTTGCCCCTTCAAAAGTGAGATAGCGCAAATACTTATTTTCTCCTCGTTTTCCTCCATCGACTTCATCTTCTGGAACCAAAAACTCGGCTGGAATTTCAAACTTGGGCAATAAAACATCTCGGGCTAAATCGTAAATCTCTATTTTATCTACAATTTCAGCAATGTTCGAAATCGCTTCCGGCAAGTCGTTAAAGAGTTTTTTCATCTCATCGCCCGACTTGAAATAATATTCCTGATTAGGCAATCCGTAACGATACCCTCGTCCACGACCTATCGGTGTAGTTTGTTTTTCGCCATCACGTACACACAATAAAATATCGTGGGCATTGGCGTTTTCTTTATCAATATAAAAGGTATTATTGGTCGCAACCAACTTCACTTCATGTTTTCTCGCCAAAGCAATCAATGCGGTATTCACCCGATTTTCATCTTCTTGATTGTGGCGCATCAGCTCCATGTAAAAATCGTCTTGGAATTCGTTTTTCCACCAAAGTAAGGCTTCTTCAGCTTGGTTTTCACCCAAATTCAATACCTTATTTGGAATTTCTCCGTAGAGATTTCCAGACAAAACGATAATATCTTCTTTATATTCTTGAATGATTTTTTTGTCAATTCTTGGCACATAATAAAATCCTTCGGTGTAGGCAATCGAAGACATTTTAGCCAAATTATGGTAGCCTTTTTTGGTCTTCGCCAAAAGGACTATTTGATAGCCATTGTCTTTTCGGGACTTGTCTTTGTGGTCTTCGCAAACAAAAAATTCACAACCCACAATCGGTTTCATAGGAACTTCGGTTGGCTCTTCACCATTTTCAACAGCAGTCTTGTTCTTGGCTGCCGCCGATTTATTATGTGCTAAAATATCACGAACAAAATGAAACGCTCCCATCAAATTGGCGTGATCCGTCATCGCCACAGCAGGCATTTTTTGTTGTGCTGCCGCCTTGACCAAAGCAGCAATACTTATAGTAGATTGCAAAACCGAAAACTGAGTGTGGTTATGAAGATGCACAAAATCAGCATCAATCAGTACTTTTTTATTCTCCGAAAGTGTTGCTTTAGAAACGGTCTCCGTTTGTTTCTCTCCAAACTGCTGACGAATTCTATCCGAAGCTTCTTTTAAGTTAATATGTTTTAAACCAATTAGCTCAATTTCTCTTGGATTTTTATTTTGAAAATCCTGAAAATAGGAAGCGGGAACATCTAGTTCCTCCTTTGTAAATATTTCGCGACGAATTAATTCTAAAAAACATCGCGTTGTAGCTTCCACATCGGCAGTCGCGTTATGGGCTTCTGCAAAAGGTCGGTTGAAAAGATAGCTGTGTAATTCAGTTAATGTTGGCAATTTGAACTTACCACCACGACCACCTGGCAATTGCAAAAGTGAAGCCGTTACTTCAGTACAAGTGTCTAAAACAGGTAGCGAAGCCATTGGCGATTCCACTCCCATTCGGTGAAATTCACATCCCATAATATTGACGTCAAAACCTAAATTTTGACCCACAATAAATTTGGCTTTTGCCAACGAACTATTGAATTTTTCTAAAACTTCTGCCAAAGAAATTCCTTCGGCTTCAGCCAGTTCAGTAGAAATACCGTGAATTCGTTCTGCATCATACGGAATATTAAACCCTTCTGGTTTGACCAAATAGTCTTGATGCTCGATGAGTTTTCCCATATCATCGTGCAACTGCCACGCAATCTGAATGCATCGCGGCCAGTTGTTGGTATCGGTGATTGGAGCATCCCAACGCTTTGGTAAACCTGTGGTTTCGGTATCAAATATTAAATACATACATCTTCATTCCAGCCCGTAAATACTATTGGGGAATCAAAATCAGTCGATTTTTGATTGTTTATTTAACTGGTTGTAAACATTTTAAAATTAGTAAAGCTCCTAAAAAAGGAGTTTCAAATTTAGTTTTTTTTAGCCTAAAAAAATCGGTAAGTTATTAACAAAAAAACAGGGTTTAATTTTTTTGGATGTCGTAAAATTAATTCAGAAAAATAGTCAAAAACGACAGTTGCTTATTTTCAAAACACATCTGATTAGCTCTAAAAAAAGTGATCAAAATTGAAATTCGAAATTGGCTATTTTTTTCAAATTTTGGCCGTTTTAGGGCTAAAAATTGTATTTTTTTACTAAAAAACACCAATTTTTAGCAAAAAAGCACAAATTTTAAAATTTTAAAAAGAGAGTAAATAATAGTAAAAAGAAGTTTAAAATAAACTCTTTTTACTAAATTGAATAAAAAACTATTCGAAACCCACTACTTCAATAACACCAATTGTATCCTGAAAGGCATTTTGGGTATCGTATATACTACATATTGTATCAAGAGCACTTTATTTCTTTTTTTAAATTTGCATAAATTGTTACAATTGTGCCCAATAGGCCTGATGTGAAAATACAGAAATACATTTAAAAAATAGTTACAATGAGTAAGACATTATTTGACAAAGTATGGGATTCGCACGTAGTGCGCAAAATTGAAGATGGACCAGACGTGTTTTTTATTGACCGTCATTTCATCCATGAAGTTACTAGTCCTGTTGCTTTTTTAGGTTTAAAAACAAGAGGTATCTCGGTTTTATACCCAGAACGTACTTTTGCTACTGCCGATCACAACACACCAACAATAAATCAACACCTACCAGTTGCAGATCCATTATCAGCAAATCAATTAAAAGCTTTGGAAGATAATGCCAATGAGTATGGTATTTCTCACTGGGGATTAGGTCACCAAAAAAATGGAATTGTACACGTAGTGGGTCCTGAAAACGGAATTACTTTGCCTGGCGCTACCATTGTTTGTGGAGATTCACATACGTCTACTCACGGAGCTTTTGGTGCCATTGCTTTTGGTATCGGAACTTCTGAGGTGGAAATGGTATTGTCTACACAATGTATTATGCAGCCAAAACCAAAGAAAATGCGTATTAACGTTAATGGTCAATTAAACAAAGGTGTGGGGCCAAAAGACGTGGCACTTTATATCATTGCACAATTAACTACTTCTGGTGGAACTGGCTATTTTGTGGAATATGCAGGTGATGTTTTCGAAAACATGACTATGGAAGGACGTATGACTGTGTGTAACCTAAGTATCGAAATGGGTGCTCGTGGAGGGATGATTGCTCCAGACCAAACTACTTTTGATTTCTTAGAAGGAAGATTACACGCTCCAAAAGGGGAAGCTTGGGATAAAGCCGTAGCCTATTGGAAAACATTAAAAACAGATGCTGATGCGGTTTTTGATGCTGAATTGAACATCAATGCTGCTGATATTGAACCAATGATTACCTATGGTACTAATCCTGGAATGGGAATTGGTATTTCTAAACATATTCCGAATGCTAATCAAGTTGAAGGTGGTGAAGAAACTTACAAGAAATCATTGGCTTATATGGGCTTCGAAGAAAATGATGTCATGATTGGAAAACCAATTGACTACGTTTTCTTAGGAAGTTGTACTAATGGTCGTATTGAAGATTTTAGAGCTTTTACAGAAATTGTAAAAGGCAGAAAAAAAGCAGACAATGTTACCGCTTGGTTAGTTCCAGGTTCTCACGTTGTAGAAGCACAAATTAAAGAAGAAGGATTGTTAGACATTCTTACCGAAGCAGGATTTGTATTGCGTCAGCCTGGTTGTTCAGCTTGTTTGGCCATGAATGATGACAAAGTACCTGCTGGAAAATATGCAGTCAGTACATCCAACAGAAATTTTGAAGGTCGTCAAGGACCAGGTTCTAGAACCTTATTGGCTAGTCCAATTATGGCTGCTGCAGCCGCTGTTACAGGTAAATTGACAGATCCTAGAGATTTATTTTAAATGATTTCAGAATGTAGATCAACGATTTTTGATTTCAGATTTCGTAAAATCGATTACCATTCAACTTGAAATATACAACTTAGATTATAAAAATAATAGTGTTTGGGATTTATATTTTAAATAGAAAATCTTCAATCACTAATCAAAAATCAAAAATCAAATGGCATACGATAAATTTAATGTTCTTAGAAGTAGTGCGGTGCCACTACCTATAGAAAACGTAGATACCGACCAAATCATCCCAGCACGTTTCTTAAAAGCAACAAAACGTGAAGGTTTTGGCGATAATCTTTTCAGAGACTGGAGATACAATGGGGATGATACTCCAAAAGCAGATTTCGTTTTAAACAATCCAACTTACAGTGGTAAAATCCTTGTGGGTGGTAAAAACTTCGGTTCGGGTTCGTCAAGAGAGCACGCTGCTTGGGCTGTTTACGATTACGGATTCAGAGCGGTAGTTTCGAGTTTTTTTGCTGATATTTTCAAAGGAAATTGTTTGAACATTGGAGTACTTCCTGTTCAAGTAAGTCCGGAATTTGCTGATACTATTTTCAGCGCTATTGAAGCAGATCCGAATACTGAATTGGAAATCAATTTACCAGCACAAACGATTACGCTATTGGCTACAGGACAAAGCGAATCATTTGCTATAAATGGTTACAAAAAGAACAATATGATCAACGGTTTTGATGATATTGATTACTTACAAAGTATGAAAGAAGAAATTGTTGGTTTTGCCAACCAATTGCCTTACTAAAAATACACAAAACAAATGCAGTTACTTGATGTCAAATTTACCATTTGACTGAGTAACTGCTTTTACCGTTTTATACAATTAAACTCATTTGATTTCAAAATATCGAAATCAAAGTGTTTTAGAATCAAATTGATGATGGGAAAAAGAAAAATTGAAATAATGGAC
>JACCDZ010045328.1_pt1 | contig 19749 bp, 20 predicted proteins | sample 7449551 | NCBI WGS metagenome assembly JACCDZ01 (sample SAMN15323452, study PRJNA562643) | freshwater metagenome | isolation source: river surface water | place: USA:Blue River Watershed | collected 2017-08-18
ATGTATCCTTAGCCATGCACTATGCAGACGTACTCTGTGGCGGGGAAGATCTTAATGAACATTTATTTGAAGGTCGCTACTTCTCTTTTACCCTGCCGTTTCGTAAAACGGAGGATGACGGCAAGGGCAAAAAGCCCGAGCTTTTTTTTAGTTAAATGATCGGCTAAACAGGTGAATTCCATCAAAGCTCAACTTCACTGTTGCCAAATCAACGAATCGTCTCAAAAGCGATCTTCCACTGATCGTTATTTTCCAAAGCTTTTGCCGTTAATTCTAAAGTTCCTATTTCCGTGTGCCTTGCACTGATATGCACAGGTACAGACGTGCCATTTGAATAATTGTCAGCAGATAAAGTCAGGCGCAAGGGAGATAACTCCATTAAACCCGCTTGCTCCCAATCAGCAAAAACATCCCCTAGCTGATCCTCTGGTCTATGGTTAGCGGCAAAAAACCTAAATTCCACGGGCTCACCAACAATGAGTGAAAATGTCTCTTCCTCATAAATAAGTTCTTCCCCTGCCTCCATGCCCTGTGTCGCAATACAAAGCGCCTCAATCTGCGGTTGAAATCCAGGGATTGCTGGCATGGGTGACTCAATGCCAATATAGAATGAATGCGAAGCTCCTCCTTTAATCCGAATGCCATTTCCCAACAGCGCATCGGCAAAAACACTTGCGCCAATGGCAACCGAAGTTTCGTAGGCGCTATGATCAAGCTCTCGTGCCAGTGGTTTGCCTTCTTTTTCCAGCCACCGATTGATGGTTTTCATCATTTGTGCACGCAGAACTTTCGGTTTAAAAGCACCACCATTAAACAATACCACATTGGGGGCAATAAAATTTTGCTCTTGTGATGCTTGTTTACTTAGGAAAAGTGCGAGATGTCTGGTCACCGCAGGCTCCTGAGCATAGGTTAGCGCAAATCGACTCAAGCCCGTTCTTGGTGCGCTCTTTGGATGATCCTTAATGTCTATCTCAGGGAAAAAGCCTTGCAACATGATCCTTTCCACATCCTGTTTAGTTAATATCTCAGAGACGGTATTAGCAAAAATATTAGAGGATCTGCCAGGTATCGATACCGATATTTCGTTAAGATTCTGATCGCTTAATAGTTTTTCCTTAGCATTGCGACAACTGTGCACTAATGCCTGCATCTGCCATGATTCCAAGCGCTGACCGCCATCCAACAACCGCTGCTGCAAGGTGTGCGCCAGCATCAAATCGATATTATCTCCACCGATTAAAATATGATCACCTACAGCAATTCGCCTTAAGACCAGATTACCTTCCTCATCTTCTACCTTGATCAAAGAGAAATCTGTGGTTCCTCCACCCACATCAATCACAAGGATAACCTCTTCGGCACTTAATTGATCGCGCCATTTTTCATTGCCATGAATCCAGCCATACAAGGACGCCTGAGGCTCCTCTAAGAGAGTAACATCTTCAAAATCACATAGCCTTGCCGCTTCAGCAGTCAAATCACGGGCTGCAGGTTCAAAGGATGCAGGGATGGTGATAATAACTTTTTGTTGAAACAATGGCGCATCGGGGAAACTGCTGTTCCATGTTTTTTTGATATGTTCAAAATAATGCGTATACGCTTCTAATGGCGAAATACGCTCCACGCCATCAGCCGCCTGATACGGTAAAAGCGCCTTGCGCTTATCGATAGTTGGCTGACACAACCAGCTTTTTACACTGGAAATCACCCGATTAGGCGTGGTTTGTGCCTTTACTTTAGCATATTCCCCCACAAGAATGGTCGTCTCACTTTGCCAAGGCAAATTAATATCTTCCAGTCCTATCTCCAAGGCATTAGGGATATACAAAAAGGAAGGCATCAAGGTTTTCGACTCATACTGCCCCTTTGTAATATACTGCGGGATAGCTAAGGAGTTGACTTTAGCATCATCTGCTATCTTTTTATACGTCACCGCACAATTCGTCGTACCCAGATCAATACCAATTAAATACTTCGCGTGATGAGACATTTAAAGCACCTCTACCTCAGCTGGTTGTAAAATATCCAGATTTGTTTCCAAAGCGACATTTGGCAATGTTATTTTTTCTACCTTCCAACCTTGATGAATGAGTTTCCCCGTCATTTTTTTTTGCTGGTTCACATTCCCGATGAGATCGACACTATATTTATCATAATTTTCTTCAATGGTGATTTCGCTGTTTTCCTTATCACTATAAATGGGCTTTATCTCACAGTAGGAGTAAAGTGCTTTTTTGCACTGATCATGCACTACCCTTGCTACGTTAGCCACCTGATCATTGCTGTAGTGATCCAGGTTCTGTGATAAAAAGTCAAGCAGGCGACCCTTTTTCTGCAAAATGGACAACAGCTGCTTGGCAGAACCCCCTCTTTCCCGATCAAGACCAGTTAATTCAAGGGCTTCGTCTGTTTGATCCAAAGCAGGTTCAAACCTACCCTTTATAAAGCAGCTTAAACGCTGCTTCCATGTTAGCTTCATTTGCATATCATCTATTTGAACAAAAAACCACTCCTCATGCGTGGTGATTAGTTTATACCACTCATAAACCATTTTACAGAGTTTCTTGCTTTGCATTTTGCGTGATTTTGGCAAGTTGAATTGCAACTAAGCACCGCAAAATGATTTACGAGTGGTATAACGTATGCTCGGGAGCTCACAAAGCTTTTATTGCTCCCATTACAAGCTTCTAAGAAATCATTTAAATTTGATTGACAAAGTCAATAATTGATAATTACAATAAACTCCACAAACACATAGCAAATAAATTAAGGATTGAATTTATGACTGAACATGCCACATTGGCCGATACAATTGCCTATCAATTAGTTCATATTATTAGGCTTAAGCGCAAGCTTATCGATAAAGACCTTAAGGCACTGGACCTAACTCGAATGGGTTGGCAAACTTTATGTCACTTGAGCAGACTCTCACCATGCACTCAAAAAGTACTTCTGGAAAACATGGATTGTGACCCAGGGCAATTATCACGCGTTTTAGACTGCTTAGAGCAGAAAAACCATATCCAGCGTCAGCGTGATAAAAGCGATAAACGCAGTCTTCTTATACAACTGACACCCAAGGCGCATAAGGAAGTGTTAATCCATGTAGAACAGTCAATTGATAAGCAAAGCCAGAGTATGTTACGCGGACTGGAATCAAAGGAAGTAGGTGAGTTAATACGCCTGCTACATAAGTTAGAAGAAAATTTGGTAAACACCAAGTAAAAAGTAAAAGGAAAAATAAGCATGACTATCGCATTAACTCAATCACGCAAAACAGGTATTATCTGGCTTCTTTTGCTGCTATCACCACTCATTGGCATGGCCATTGATGAAATTGCTCCTGCACTACCTAGCATGGCTGAGCAACTCCATAGTGATAAAACCCTGATGCAAAATCTGATCGCCTTTTTTCTCCTGGGCTATGGGGTGGGTAATTTTGTTTCAGGTTTTTTAACCGATGCTTTTGGACGACGTAAATTAATGCTTGCAAGTCTCACAACAGCGCTCTTGTTCTGCTTATTACCAGCACTTATTTCCAATGTTTCTCTGATGCTGTTTGCTCGCTTTATTCAAGGCATTGCCTTTGGCAGTGTTGCCGTCATTATCCGCGCAAGCATGGCAGATCTTTTAGACCCACAGGACCTCGTAAAAATGGGCTCACTTATGGGAGCCATGTGGGGCTTGGGTCCAATTATTGGTCCAATTATCGGTGGCTATTTACAAGTCTATTTTGGCTGGCAAGCGTGTTTTTACTTTTTGGCGATAGCAACCGCAGTTTTACTATTTCTATACTTTGTATATGTTCCTGAAACGCAAATTAAGCGCAGCCCTTTAAAGCTTGCAAACATTACGACAAATATTGTCACTATTGCAAAAGATAAACAATTCATTGCTATTTCTATTTTGATGGGCTTAGCCTATTCCTTGATCGTGGGCTTCCAGACCGTGGGACCATTTTTGATTAAAGAGGTCATGGGCTACTCTATTCTCTATTTTAGTCATATTGCTTTTATCGTAGGAATCGTATTTGTCCTATCAACCTTTATCAATAGAAAACTCATTGACCGCGTTGAGTTTAATCGCCTTATGGGCATCAACATCACTATTGCAATCATAGCGGTTGCTCTAGCCCTTTTGCTGGGCTTATTGCTAAACAATCCAGTTTATGTGCTGATTGGGCTTAGTGCAACTATGTTTTACGTTTGTGGCGCCCTTTTCCCTTTGTCTATGGGAAAAGGAATCTCGATGTTTAGGCTCATCGCAGGCACAGCGGCAGCAATTATGTTTCTTATTAACATGAGCATTACTAGCCTGGGCTCTTTTATTTTAAGTATGATTGACTTAAACCAGGCTCAGCAACTTACCTATATTTATCTTACCATTGTCATTTTAATTGCTATTATCTATGGTCTTTTTATCAGAACGGCTAAGTCAAAGCAGCTTTAAGCATTTCTATCCACCGGATTAAGTGCTAACGGAATAGGCTAGCAAACATCAAAATAATCACAGCAATAACCAATAGCAAAATAGCACAGGAAATTTTAACTTGAGCCCCACGCGAAACCCCTCTCCATTCGCCATGATTAAAGCCCCAAAAGTTAGATACCAAAATAATAAATATCATAAACAGCGGCCAGGCAATTATTGGACCTAAAGCACCTAATGTTTGTGATGCTTTGGCGTAGAAAACGATGGATTCAAAAAACATTACCGCCATTGCAATGATTAGTAGTCGTTCTTTAAAGGTGAGTCTGGCTTTTATCTTTTTATGCTCCTTCATCTTTAAAATTGTAAAGTAAATCACATAGGGGATAAAGCCACCTAAAAACACAAAAAACCATGGCAAAATTGCTAAAATCAATGTGCCGTGAGCTGATTCCAAAACTGAATACGCCCCTAATGCATAAGCATAGCTGGCACCTTGAACTGCAGAGCTTACTCCCGCAAAAATGGTTATAGCAAGAGCCAGCACTGTCATGTTAGTGCTGCAATTTACGACAGAATTAACCATCTCCTTCTCGCGTTGATGCGCCGCAAATCCTGCTAACAACACCCCAAGCAGCAACAATAGAACAGCTACGATGACAAAACTGACAAATACTGAACCTACATGCTGCTGCGGAAAAAATAACAGGGGAATCAAGGTACCTCCTGCTGTACCGATACCAATATTAATCACAAATGCTACACCAATGCCAATGTATTTTAATGCTTCACTAAGGCAAACCATACCAATTCCCCAGATCAAACCAGCAATGAGTGGCACCAAAACAGCTGATAAAGGAACTGCAAACAGCAGCTTATAAAATGCAGGGTCAACGATCAGAAAGGTCCCTAACGGAATAATAATGAACGCCCAAAAAGCAAAATAAAACCATATTGAAACAGCATTGGCTTTGATATGCTTTGTTGGCATCGCAAAGCTGCCATTTAAAATACCCGCAATAATCGAAAATAACAGCGCATTGGCAATGATCATTTAATAAATCCTCTTCCTATTTTGGTGACTTTCACAATTCCCCCTTCCGGGATTACCTTTTCACGAACTGAAGTTACTCTGGTAATACCCCTCGCCACTGTTTAAATGCCAGCTTACTTAGTTCCATTAACATACCTTTGCCATCCATAGATCGAATCTGATGTGCGCTACACCAGCGTGTAAACACGGTACCATTTGGGGCGTACATCAAGTCATAGGCTAGTGCTCCTTGCTTAAAATAGTCCACTTTTAGCGGCAGGTTTTCATTATTAATGCTGGCTGAGGTTGCATTGATAACAACATCAAAAGCGCCATTGATCTCGTCTAATACGCAAGCGTCAATTTTAAGTTGTGTGTTACTTATCTGCCTAGCCAATATTTGTGACTTTTCTTTTGTGCGATTTGCAATGGTGATACTTAATGGCTTTTCACGCAAAATTGCACCTAAAATTCCTCTAGCCGCGCCTCCAGCGCCCAAAATTAAAATGCTTTTATCCCATAGTGATAGATGCAGGTTGTTTTTTATATCATTTACCAATCCCATTCCATCAAGGTTAAGCCCAAGAAATTCCTGCCTATGATTGATAATCACATTGCTAACTGCCTGAGCCTCCATCGCAAGCTCATCGAGTTGATCACAATACGCATAAAGCCTCTCTTTGAAGGGCAAGGTAACACTTAAGCCTTTAACAGCTGGATCTAAGCGCAACACATTTAAGGTCTGCTCCAGATTATCAGGGCAAATTTCCAATGCTTCATAGCGCATATTTTGACCTGTTTTAAGCGCAAACTCTGTATGAATTTTTGGGGATAAACTGTGCTTAACGGGATAACCAATGACGTAGTATTGATCGATTTGTTTCTCAGCTGACATCACTGCCATCCTTTCATCATTATGGATTTAGGGGGCTATTGAAGCATCTTTTGTTTCTACTGCAAAGTGTTTTATCAGCAGCGCATGAAGCATATCTTTGGCTATTACGTCGGCGATATGAATATTCAGGTTTAAACAAAATTTTCGCCCACTGTCAACCCACGCGAAGTCGCAAGGGTCATTTGAAAACTGGATCCCCACCTGCGCGGGAATGACAGTGAGTGGGGATATGGTCACAGCCAAAAAATACTTGCTTTGAGTATCAATGAAAATACTTTCTCTTTGCCTTGTTAAAGCATACATGTGGTTAACGCATACCATATTTCCGAAAACCGCAGCAGGATCTCTTGTGAAATATAAATTAGGAATGGGATGCAGCCAAAACGCTTCTTGCTTTGCTGCTTGAACCCTTAAACTGGTATCCCTTATTTTTAGTTTGCTTTTTTTACTCCTGCCATAAGCTTCTCACACAAAGCCTTGCTTGAGTATTCGCTTAAGTGGCTTGACAACACATCTCTCAAATTTGTATTTCTTATGTTTGAAGTTTCAAGAAAATCATACAGTATCGAAATTTTATACGATGGTGTATCTAATACATCCTGGACTAAATCTTCCAAATAAAGCACTTCAACACCATTATTTTCTAGCAGACTTGCAAACGCATCATGCTCTTTTTGTGCGTTTTCCAAATAGGGAATATCATCAAACAACAGGCTCTCTAACATATCAGGAGTTAAATTACGCAATTCAGCGCCTGGTCTTTTCAATATAACGGTTTCCAGTGGCTCAATCTCACTAAAAACACAAAGATTAATTACGCGTTTTGCTTCTGCCATACAATACAAGCCCTATCTGCACAAATCATATCATTTTGAACATCTACAACACGCAATCACTAATGCCATGTTAATTATGCTCCAGCTGGCGGTTTTGATGTAGTCGAAGTGCTTTATTATCAATACCTGAACTCAACACAGAAAACAAATCTTTTGGATTTTTGAGTGCGGGAATCATATTCATGGGCACGCCGATATTATATTTTTCGGCTAATTGATACGTAAGCTTTAATACTGAGAAATCTTCCAATGCAAAACCAACGGAATCAAAAACTGTAATTTCATTATCGGTAATACGACTTTGCCTCTCACCTGATATCAATTGCCACAGCTCAGCATAAACAATTTTCTTAGCTTCCTCCCGAGTAAAACGCTGTATTTCACCCTCAATAAATGATTGCTCAAAAAATTCAACCACCACTTTAGCACGTGGCAGTATGTTTTTATCCAGCTCAGTTTTGCCAGGGCAATCACCACCTAAGCCATTAAGTGAACACCTGGTTTTATCCAGCTATTCTCAATGACAACGGCATGCGCCTTGCATGCTGTACAAACCGTGATAATATCAGCATCCTTTACCGCTTCTTCATTACTTTGGCAGGGCACAAGCTCAAAATCATACGCTTGCATATTTTTTTCAAAACGGCGCATCGCTCCATGATCTATATCATGATAACGAATCGTCTTAATATCACGCACAATGGCGGCTGCTAAAGCTTGAAAATCGCTTTGAGCCCCTGTGCCTATCAATGCTAAAGTCTTAGCATCTTTACGTGCTAAATAGTCCGTTGCCAACGCAGAAGTGGCTGCAGTTCTCAAGGCAGTTAATACCGTCATCTCAGAAATAAGCACAGGCTGACCATCAGAAACCTTAGATAACTGACCAGTTGCAACGATCGTTTGTTTGTTTTTGAGTGGGTTTTTTGGATGTCCATTGACATATTTGTAGGCGAATAATTCTTTATCAGCTATTGGCATTAACTCAATTACCCCATCAGGGACATGAAATGCAGGACGAGGGATCTTGTCAAACTCTTGCCAGCGCAAAAAGTCAGCTTTAAGCGTCGTTATTAAATCAACTAAATACTGCCTTAAGCCATGCTTATGGATTAACTGTGTTAGCTCATCAATTGAAATAACTTTTATCATTACACTATCTCCTATTTATACCTTTAGATTTACATAACTGGAGTTACGCAACGCTCAGGCGAATATCAACAATTTAACTGTTTGTTTAAAGGGTTAGTCTTATTTATGTAAATTTATAACAGGAATCAATATAAATTTAATCATTAAAAATAGCAAATGGATTCAAGTATTAACGATGACGACCAAGAAAGTTATCTACCAGCTTTGATGAGCATGATTTTACAGTTTAATCGGACTCACCACATAAATACTTCGACTTTGTTCATCCCTAACCAGCAAACTCATCTGTGGTGTATCAAAATAAAAATCAATGTCTTCAGCCTCTAGGACATTAACAATATCAAGCAAATAATTGATATTGAAGCCAATTTCCATCGGCTGATCATTATATGTCACCTCTATTTGATCTTGCGCTTCCTCATGCTCTGGATTATTTGCTGATAGTAACAGCTCGTTGTTCTGCAACTCTAAACGCACACCACGATAGGTTTCGTTGGATAAAATCGCTGTCCGAATCAGTGATTGCTTCAACTCCAGTCGATTTGCAACCAAAAGCTTAGTGTTATTTGGTGGAATAACTCTTGTGTAATCAGGGAAACGACCTTCGATTAATTTTGATGTATATCGTAATTCTGGCAGCATTACCCTAAAGTAATTTTTACCTATCTGTATTTCAATCTCCGCATCATCTGGTGCTGATAGAGTGCGTTGAAGCTCCAAAACAGCTTTCCTTGGTACAATGATTTGTACCGCATCCAGATATGTGTTTTCAATGATCACCTCCGAACTTGCCATTCTATGACCGTCGGTAGTAACCGTTTTAAAACGATCATTATTAACCTCCCACAGCATACCATTTAAAAAGTAGCGAACATCATTATTTGCCATGGCAAATTGGACACGCTTTATAGACGAGTTTAGTTGTGAAAAAGAGAGTTTAAACATTGCCCTGCTTGTATCCTCATTCATACTTGGAAAGGAAGATGCTTCCAAAATAGACAGGCTAAATTTACTTCGACCACTTAACACCAGAACACGGTTAGCACTTTCCTCGGTGATCTGAATTAATACACCCTCAGGCAAATTACGAACAATATCATGCAATTTTTTTGCTGGGATGGCAATTTGACCATCACCTGATGATTCTTCAATTGGAATATAGCTCACAATTTCGGTTTCAACATCAGATGCTTTTAGGCGCAATCTACCATCCTCAATAATAAATAAAATTGAGCTTAAAACAGGAATGGTATGTTTTTTCTCTGCAATTGAAACCAATGCTTGCAATGGCTTTAGCAAAACGTCTCGAGAAAGTGTAAACTTCAGCATTATTTATCCCCTAATGATTAATGCGCCAACTTGCGCGATAAATTTTGATAGTCATCCTGAATGTCAACATTGTCAACAACGAGTTTTTTTATGGTACGCACAGCATGCAAAACAGTAGTGTGATCTCTACCACCAAAAAACCCCCCTATTTCAGGTAAGCTGTGGTTTGTAAATTCCTTCGCAAGCGCCATTGCCATTTGTCGTGGTCTTGCCACGTCACGGCTTTTTTGTTTTGATAACAAATCAGTGATTTTAATATTATAATAATCCGCAACCACACGCTGAATGTTATCCACTTTAACAATCTTATCCTGTATAGAAATAACATCTTTTAAACACTCATATACAAGTTTTTCATCGATTGCCTTTTTATTAAACTGTGCATAGTTCAATACTCGTCTTAAAGCACCTTCCAGCTCTCGTACATTAGAGCGGATATGTTTTGCCATAAACAAGGCTACGTTTTGATCAATTGATCGACCAAATTGGCTGGACTTATGCAACAAAATTGCACTTCTGGTTTCTAAATCAGGAATATCTATCGTAACAGTTAATCCATATCCAAAGCGTGAAACTAAACGTTCTTCCAACTTTGGAATTTCTTTTGGATACTTGTCACAAGATAAAACTACCTGTTTACCATTTTCCAGTAAGGTATTAAACGTATGAAAAAATTCCTCCTGAGAACCAGCTTTGCCCGCAATAAATTGTATATCGTCAACCAGAAGAACATCCACCGAGCGATAAAAGTTCTGAAACTCATCACCTGAGTGCAAGCGCACAGCATCTACATAGTCTTTAACAAACCTTTCTGAGGTCACATATAAAACTTTTGCCATCGGATTATTGTGCAGCACATAATTTCCAATTGCGTGCATCAAATGCGTTTTGCCCAAACCACTGCCACCATAAATAAATAAGGGATTATAAGCAAGACCAGGATTAATCGAAACTTGCATTGAAGCAGCTCGCGCCACCTCATTTGCTTTACCCACAACAAAATTATCGAAATTATATTCCCTCTTTAATGGTGAACCAAAGTCAACTCGCTTTTGGTCTTTTGGCAACGATAGAGCCTCTTCAAAACCGTACAACTCACTTGAAATGCCCGAATTTCTTTCATTTTCAAAGGATAAAGTTTTATGTTTTTGTTCATCAGCCTCATTTGACGCATTGCTAGTGAATGAAGGCAAAACTAAAGTTTTGCTAAAAAGATCTGTTTGTGGACCTACTGTTGCCTTACTATTTAATACTGGAGTTTGAGTGCCAAGGTTAGCAGGATTCTTACTGTTTAAGTCCAGTTTAACTATGTTTTTAACAGAAAACTCAACAATTAGATGATCATTTTGCTTATATTTTTTTAAAGTATCCACAAGAAGCTGTTGATACTTGGTTTCAATCCACCCTAAAAAGTAGTTATTCGGTGCATAGATTGTGAATAAATTACCTTGGTCATTAGTTTGTAACGGTGTTATCCATATTCTAAACTCTTGTTCTGACACATTGTTTTTTAAATAGTCTAAACATTTCGACCAAACGTTCATATTCGCATTCTATCCTTTATAAAGAGAGGTTCTACAGCCTTCAAGGTAAATATTTAAACAAAAGAAAATCTCTTTTACATCGCTCGGGCTTGAATTATATCAAAGCATTTAAAGCATGCAATGCTTAGTCCTAAATTCTGTGGATAACTAAGTGGATAAAGATGTGGGTTACTTGTTAAATGTATTGTTATTAACTCTGTTTATAAGATTGTTTATATCCCTTTGGATAGTTTTGTGAATAAAAAAGCATCCCAAAAAAAGTAAATTTATCAACAATGAAACCATCACAAAAGCACACGCTTATCAACAATTTTACACACATCATAAATCACGACAAATAAAGGCTTACCATGGATTTGTCCACAGAAACTCACAGAACAATAACAAAAAAAACAAAAGAAAAAAGTTCTTTATATTTAAAGAAAGAAAAAGTAAAAATTTAAAAAAGGGGATAAAGGGAAAGAAGTAAAAAAAATAAAAACCAAAATAAAAATCTTTATAATGGCAACTGTGAATAAATCGGCAAATAAAAATAGGTATTACCGTATTTTGGAATTTTAAAAACATAGAAATGGCTTAGACCAATTTTCCACTGATTTTTGTTGAGAGCAACCTAAAAAAGAATATAAAAAAGATTGATTAAAAATGCAAAAAATTGAATAATGCCCTTCGTTGGTTTGGTCCTCTTGCGACAATAGTCTGTGAACCCCGTCAGATCTGGAAAGAAGCAGCGGTAGCAGATGATGTGTGTGCCGAGATGTTGGCTAAACCAGCATTTTAATTGTATTGGTATAGATTGTTATAATCCATAGTGGATAGAATGCGGTTTTCGTACTCACCGTCTTCTAACTCAGAGTAATGAACTAGTGTTTTAATGAGATTCTGCCCTGTAACTGTCTCATCTTGTTGCGTAAGTTTTGCGCGTAGTTCTCGGAAATTGTTGAACTTAGTTCCCGTGTTAAGTAAGTTAAAGTAAGACTGGATGCTATCTTTGGGTGTGCTAAAGATCTGCACTTCATTTATTGCGCCATCTGAACGTTGTTTAGGTACAATTCCACAACCTTTAGTAAAGCAATGCTGACCAAAGTAATTATTACCATCTACAGCAAACCTGGAAGTTCCCCAACCTGTTTCTAAAGCTGATTGTGCAAGAACCATACTTGTTGGAATGGTATTTATTTTTGTTATTAACTCACTACTTACTTGAAGCAAATTGTCAGGATTAAAGGCTACTTTATATTGAATTGAAAATTCAGCTAACTGATTAGTTTGACATTTTGACAAAGTTTTACCTTGTTGAAGTTGAGCTATGGTATTTTCCAGGATTTTGCGCTGCTTAAGAGTTTCTGTCTGAACTTCACGAATAAGTGGCAACATGTAATCAATAAAAGCCTGCTTACGCTCTTTTAGGTTAGTTATTGACTGAAAATCAGGCTTACTAACTTCTGTTTTTTTGGAGCAGCTAGTAATAACTAGTCCTAGATTTAGTGTTAATAATCCATAAAAGATTACTTTATACATAGTTTTATTCATTAGTACGTATCCTCTATCTATCGTTAAAACCACACAAATAAAACCATTACATCGTGAAGAGGTCTCAAGATCCGTAGCATATGTGTAGAACCTTCATATTAGACTATATGTGCTACAAGTGGAGTATTTGTGCTGCTTTTTTTGTTGTTCATCATCTGTTAAACTGCGGCTAAAAATGTAGATAAAATACAGCAGATTGGTATGAATGAACCGTTGGCTATAGTTGAAACTATAAATCTTGAAATATTAAAAAGAGAAAAAATATGGCAATACTTTATTGCGATCAGCCAAATTCCAAGACCGACATTTCATGAAGAAAAAATAAAAGCATACCTGTTAAAATGGGCAAGCGATCATCGTTTTGCAACAAAAATAGACCAGGCAGACAATATTGTTATTTATGTGCCTGCGGCTAAGGGGTACGAGTCACACCCAGCCGTCGTTTTACAAGCACATAAAGATATGGTATGTGAAAAAAACGAAGCGGTTGACTTCAACTTTTTTGAAGACAGTTTGCAACTGGAAATCCAAGACGGATGGTTAAAGGCAAAAGGTACGACTTTGGGTGCGGACAATGGTATTGGTATCGCGGCAGCAATGGCTGCTGCAACCGAAGAAAATATAAAACGCCCCAGGCTTGAAATTCTTATTACTGCTTCAGAAGAAAGAGGATTGATAGGTGCAAATAATTTAAGTCGTGACTTACTAACTGCAAAGACGATGATCAATTTAGATACAGAAAGCTGGGGAGATATTTATGTAGGTTGTGCGGGTTCTCAATCAGCGACAATTAAGTTAAATAAAGAGCAACAGCCACAGGATCAAAGCTTAAAAAGTATTGAAATTATTGTTAATGGTCTAAAAGGAGGTCATTCTGGCTTGGATATTAATAAGCCAAGGATTAATGCGGCAAAATTTTTAGGGCTTTTATTAAGTGATTTAGATCAAAGACACCAATTTTTGATTAATGATATTTCTGCAGGAAATCTGCCAAATGCGATTCCGCGCGAATCCAGAGCCATAATTTCATGTAGTAACGATTTAGAAATAAAGATAAAAGAGGCGCTACAAAATTATTTTCAAACCTGGTTAGCAATATATCAAAAAAGCGAGCCTAACTTTGCATTGCACATAAAAGAAATAAACCATCAAAACTTAAGTTTCACAAAATCGGCGAAGGATAGTTTATTAAATCTACTCAGTGCCATACACACAGGAGTTTTATCAATGAGTTCAGCCATGCCAAATCTGGTTGAAACATCTAATAATTTGTCCTCGGTTAAAATAACAGAAGACCAAATCATTATCACCCTATATACGCGTAGTGATAACAACCTGGGCATTTATGCCTTTATGCAAGGAATTGAGCGCAGTGCAGCACTGAATAATGCGACTTTTGAGAAATCCCTATTATCCCCAGGCTGGAAACCTGATATGAACTCTAAGGTGCTTCAAATAGCGAAGGAAAGCTATTTTTCCTTATGGGGGCGAGAAGCAAATATAAAAGCAATTCATGCGGGTTTAGAATGTGGTACCATTGTTGATAAATACCCATTGATGGATATGGTTTCCATCGGTCCAACCATAGAAGGCGCGCATTCGCCTAATGAAAGAGTTGAGATTGCAACAGTAAGTAGTTTTTACAAACTGTTAAAGCTAATGTTAGAGAAACTGTAAGGAAACATAAGAGGGAATAATCACGACTGTGTGAAGGTGAGCTCTGTGTATTTTGGTAACACAGAGGTTGTCTAAGGAGGGGAGGGAGGATGACGACTCACCTTGCACAATGCCCAGTATAGTAAATGATTTTTAAAGTGTTAGAGTTGAGAGAAAAAAAGTAAAAAGTTTTGAGGCTGACGTTTTCAGTGTAAAGGTGATTGTTCTGTCTTAGGATAAATAAAAGAATTTTTATGATCGTCATTCCAAATTTCATGTTCGGTTAGCGTTGTTTCAATTAATTCAACGGGAGCACCTTCAATTTCGATCATTGCAACTTTGAAGCCTTCGAAAGGGCTGTAAGGTTCCATTAAAACCTGTTGATTTTTGATTGACTCAGTGAGGTCATCAACTTTGAAAGCAATATGTGGTCTTGTTTGAATAAGTGGATGCAAGGGACAGCCCTCTTCAAAACGGTGATATTGTATTCTAAAAGGGTTATGACCTTTTGTGGTATACATCTTAAAGGTTGAACTATAGCGCTCATCAGGTTTTTTCTCAGAGGTTGGAATACCCATGTGATGATATTGAAAGTTTAATGCTGTCATTTAATGGAAATAGTGTTTTTTGGGGCATGATAATCAATTAAATTTTAAAAAGAAATTCATAAATTAAAAATTATTTATTAAAGATTAAATTGCTTTAAAATCAAATAAATTCTGATCTAAAAGTTGTGATGGTGCTACTTTTTGCAAAGAAGCAAAAATAACTTCTTTTCTTCCAGGCGTTTGGATTTCCATATCATCGAGCATTTCCTTTATTTTCTGACGCTGTAAGTTTTCTTGTGAGCCGCAAAGATTACAAGGGATGATCGGGAAATCCATGTGCTTAACGTAGGACGTGATTTCGCTTTCTGTAACATAGGCTAGGGGTCGAATAACCACATTTCTCCCATCATCGCTCTTGAGTTTAGCAGGCATCGCTTTGAGTTGACCATTGTAAAAAAGATTTAAGAAAAAGGTTTCAATAATATCGTCTTTATGATGCCCTAAGGCAATTTTAGTCACTTTATGTTCATGAGCAAAATCGTATAAAATTCCTCGACGAAGCCTTGAGCAAAGACCGCAGGTGGTTTTCCCTTCGGGAATGACACGTTTCACCACGCTATAGGTGTCACGCTCAATGATATGATATTCAATGCCAAGCCTGGTCAAATAATCTGGCAATATATCCTCAGGAAATCCAGGTTGTTTTTGATCCAGGTTCACCGCAATAATATCGAAGTGGATAGGAGCTTTTTTCTGCAAAATAAGCAATAACTGTAGTAAAGTATAAGAATCTTTTCCACCTGATAAACAGACCATGACTTTGTCGTCTGCTTCAATCATATTAAAGTCTTCGATGGCGTGCCCAACTCTACGTAGGAGACGCTTTTCAAGTTTTTCTAGTGGCAGGCTATCCAGAGGCGTTTTAATTTCAGGAATCTCTATTTGTACCATATTGACATTTGGGCAAGTGAAAAACTTTGTGCATGATAACACACTATTCTTTAAATCTCTTCGGGATATATTCCCCGTCGCAAGCAGCAGGGAATTTCATTTTAAAAATAAAAACTCTTCAAAGCGTTCGCGTGTAACGAACAGTAAGAAGTGCTTGTGTTAATAGGCTTCGTATATAAACAACAGTTTTCGCTTGCACCGATAGCTCACGCTATATATACTGCTCGGCGTAAAATCAAGGGATAAAATTGAACCATGTTAGCAAACCGAAAACTATACAAAAGGCACTTTTTTGCTTTCCAAATGATCCTCGTTACTCTAGGGAGTTTGGTGTGTTTTTTGTGGGGTAAAAGCTATGCACTTGGATTCCTGTTAGGCTCTTGTTTGATGTTTGTAGCTAATGTTGTTTTTCTATTACGTCTTTTTCTGCGCAAAGCGCAATATCATCCTTTTAAAGAAGTGTGCATTTTATATGCCTGTGAGTTTGCCAAATTAGTGATGGTTACGATTGGCACCATATTAATTGCAATCTACATGCAGCCAAAATTTTTTCCTTATATCGTAGGATTATTGGTATTGCAATTGGCAATGTGGTTTATGCCGCTTTTTATGAAGCTAACCCATTTAAAATAACCAAAAAAATAAAGAGAAGAGTGATATGGCAGGAGAATCCTTGGCTTCTTCAGAATATGTAAAACACCATCTTCACCACTGGCAGGTGAGTTTAGGTGATTCTTCATTCTGGACATTGAATATAGACACACTTTTAGTGAGTATTGTATCAGGAGTGTTTTTTCTGACGCTTATGTATTTGGCGGCAAGAAAGGCGAGTTCTGACACGCCCAGTAAATTCCAAAATGGGGTTGAACTTATTTGTGACTGGATTGATGGTGCTGTGGCTGACACTTATCATCATAAGCGTGATTTTGTCACACCATTGGCTATTACCATTTTCGTCTGGGTGCTTTTGATGAACTTTATGGATCTGATTCCAGTAGACTTGGCAGGGCGCTTAATTGTATGGCTTGGTGGTTCGTCTGAAGCATATTTTAAAATCGTACCAACCGCAGATCCCAATCTGACTTTTGCCTTGTCTATTAGTGTATTTCTTCTGATTATTGGTTACAACCTCAAGTCCAAAGGTGGTTTTGGTTTATTAAAAGAAATACTAAGTGCACCCTTTGGCATCTGGGCTTTCCCGCTTAATATTGCATTTAGATTGGTTGATGAAGTGGTAAAGCCATTATCATTGTCGCTGCGTTTGTACGGAAACCTGTTCGCTGGTGAGTTGATCTTTATCTTGATTGCATTATTGCCGTGGTGGATTCAGTGGACGCTTGGTGGTTTGTGGGCGATCTTCCATATTTTAGTGATCGTGATCCAGGCCTTTGTGTTTATGATGTTGACCGTGGTTTATCTAAACCTTGCGCAGGACAATCATTAATTAAGAATTAAGAATTAAGAATTAAGAATTAAGAATAAAACTAAAAAAACAACTAAGGAGAAAAGAATGGAAATGTCATTACAAGTACTAGGTCAATTAAACGGTCTCACAGCGATTGCTGTTGCCTTATTAATTGCACTACCTGCATTGGGTACTGCAATTGGCTTTGGTGTGTTAGGTGGTAAGTACCTGGAGGGTGTGGCGCGTCAACCTGAGTTAAGTGGGATGTTACTAGGACGCATGTTTATCGTGGCAGCTTTCGTGGATGCGTTTGCAGCAATCTCGATAGCAATTGGTTTCTTGGTTCTATATGCAAATCCGCTTGCAATTAATGGTTTGGCTGAAGCCGCAGCAAAAGTAGTTGGCGCATAATTAACGATAAATCCTGAACCTATCCACAAGGAGAAATCATGGATATTAATATTACGTTAATCGGTCAGATGATTACCTTCGTCATCTTCGTCGGTTTTACCATGAAATTTGTTTGGCCACCGCTTAAGAAAGCAATGGATGAGCGTCGCGCGAAAATCGCAGATGGCTTGGCTTCTGCGGATCGCGCGGAAAAAGAATTAGAAGTTGCTAAAAGAAAAGCGCAAGAGCTTATTCATGAAGCCAAAGCACAGGCCACTAAAATCATTGAGCAGGCAAATATGCGTGCGATGCAGATTGATGAAGAAGCCAAAGAAGCGGCACGCGTCGATGCTGAGCGCATTCGTAAAGCCGCCAATGATGATGCTGAGGCGCATATGATCGCAATGAAGCAAAAACTTCGTAAAGAAGTTGTAGGTATTGCCGTTGCGGGCGCTGAAAAGCTGATTGGTAAAAATATTGATATGACGACCAATAATTATTTATTGGAAGAGATGGCAGCTGAACTTTAAATAAAGAGGTAACCCATGGCAGATTTAACTCCGATTGCCAGACCTTATGCGCAGGCAGCGTACGAATATGCTAAGGCGCACAATGCGGTTCTAAATTGGAATACTATGCTACTTAATTTGTCAGAGTGTGTGGCAGAAAAGCAAGTTGCTTTATTACTTGATAATCCTGCCTATTCACAATCAGATGTATCCGTGCTGATGCTTGAAGTTTTGCACACTGTGCTTGATGAACATGGTAAAAACTTCGTTAAAGTTGCTGCAGAACGTAACCGTTTAGCGGTAATCCCAACGATTTATAAACTGTTTTTGCTGCAAAAAGCGGAAGATGAAAAAGCAAAGAAAGCAAAAATTAGGACGGCTTTTGAAACTTCTGATGCTGAAATTCAAAAGTTAAAGCACAAACTTGAGCAAAAATATCGATGTGCAATTGAGATTGACGTGGCGGTTGATGCGAGTTTGATTGGTGGTGCGGTAATTGAAATTGGCGATCATGTGATTGATGGCTCCATTAAAGGTAAACTTCAGAAGCTACAGTATGAACTACAGGCTTAAACAAGATTAACAGGAAGAAAGACTATGCAGCTTACTCCAGCAGAAATTAGTGAATTAATAAAAGAGCGTATTGCCAAGTTTGACAATGCGCCGCAAACAAAAACAGAAGGAACAATCGTTTCAGTTTCCGATGGTATTATCCGCATTCATGGCTTAAACGAAGTTGCCGCAGGTGAGATGATTGAGTTGCCTGGTGGTGTTTATGGTTTGGCATTGAACTTAGAGCGGGACTCCGTTGGTGCGGTTGTCTTGGGTGATTACGAGCATATTCAAGAAGGTCAAAAAGCCTATTGTACAGGGCGTATCTTAGAGGTCCCTGTCGGCGAAGCGCTTTTGGGGCGTGTTGTTGATGCGCTGGGGAACCCGATTGATGGCAAGGGTGATATTAAAACAACAGTAACCTCTCCCGTTGAAAAGGTTGCCCCAGGCGTCATCTGGCGTCAATCGGTTGATCAGCCAGTACAAACGGGTATTAAGGCAATTGATGCTATGGTGCCAATTGGACGTGGTCAGCGCGAGTTGATCATTGGAGATAGGCAAACAGGTAAAACTGCGGTGGCGATTGACGCCATCATTAACCAGAGAAACACGGGCGTAAAGTGTATCTATGTTGCCATCGGTCAGAAAGCCTCATCAGTTGCTGATGTGGTGCGTAAACTTGAGGAACATGACGCCTTGGCGCACACGATTATCGTTGCGGCAAATGCTTCTGATTCAGCGGCGTTGCAATATTTAGCACCATACGCAGGATGTGCGATGGGCGAGTATTTCCGTGATCGTGGAGAAGATGCGCTCATTATCTATGATGACTTAACAAAACAAGCCTGGGCATATCGCCAGATTTCGTTGCTATTACGTCGCCCTCCAGGTCGCGAGGCATATCCTGGAGATGTTTTCTATCTTCATTCACGTTTGTTAGAGCGTGCGGCACGTGTTAATGCTGAATATGTCGAAAAAGAAACCAACG
>JACCDZ012052105.1_pt1 | contig 19747 bp, 20 predicted proteins | sample 7449551 | NCBI WGS metagenome assembly JACCDZ01 (sample SAMN15323452, study PRJNA562643) | freshwater metagenome | isolation source: river surface water | place: USA:Blue River Watershed | collected 2017-08-18
ACATCTTCCATGCCCAAATCCTGGTACCAAACAACGAATTCTTGCACAGTAAGTCTCCAATTTTTGTTACAGGTTATGTAAGCTTACACAGCAACCAACGTAAGCGATTAGATTTTACACTGGGCTGCGGTTGAATTAAAACCTTAATTTTCAATGTAATTTTATAACAACATTCAGGGATCAAACATGCGTACAGCCTTCTATATATCCGACGGCACAGGTATTACCTCAGAAGTGTTCGGACACGCCTTACTCTCTCTTTTTGAAGCAGAATTTGACCACATTACCATCCCATTTGTTGAAACTCCGGAAAAAGCGGAACAAGTCAAACAACGGATAAACGATCGTTATAAAACAACCGGAGTACGGCCGCTGGTGTTTCAGACCTTCGTCGACGAACAACTGAGGGCAATTATTAATGCCTCAGAAGGCTCTTGTTATGATTTCTTGAGTGCTTTTGTTGAGCCGATGCAAAAAGAATTGGGCGTGCAAGCCAAACCAAAAACTCACCGAACTCATAGTATTCATGAAAAAACTTACGATTTTCGAATTGATGCGGTGAACTATGCTCTAGCGAATGACGATGGCTCAAATTTAAAAGACTATGCCAAAGCCGATATCATTTTAGTCGGGGTGTCACGCTCAGGGAAAACGCCTACCAGTCTTTATTTGGCACTGCAGTATGGGATCAAAGCAGCGAACTATCCATTTGTTGAAGAAGACATGGATAGTTTTACCCTGCCGCCGGCACTTCGTGCGCACAAGGCCAAATTATTTGGCCTGACCATTACCGCAGAGCGTCTGAGTCAAATCCGTGAGCAACGTCGCCCGAACAGCAGATACGCATCGTTACGGCAATGCAAACTTGAACTCTCAGAAGTCGAAGCAATGTACTCCAAAGAGAGAATTCCATTTTTGAATTCAACGACTTTATCAATTGAAGAAATCAGCGCAAAAATCATGGCTGAGACAGGCTTGAAGCGGCAAAAATACTAAGGGCTCAATATCTCTAACTGGCGGTCGCGTAATATCGCGACTGCTCGTACCTCGTCGTGTTTTGCCGAAAGCGGTAAATAGCCAATCGCCGCTTTATCGTTTTTAACCTGCAACAGCATTTCCGATACGGCGCGATGATCCATCGCCGACACGTTGCCAGTAAACAGCAACCGTGACCAGAACGATTGATACTGGTTTGCGGTTAAATTAAGTAACCCCATACAAAACTGCTGATGCTCGGCAGAATCTCTGGGTAAATGATATAAATTTGCGGCTACACCATCAGCAAAGCGCTCTGTTTTTCGCAAATATAACTGCATCAATTGGGCGGAAGTAAACTCCGATTTGTTGTTGATGTTAACCACAAATACCAAATCGGCCGCCGCACTTGACCAGCTAATCAACAGCAATAGGATGCAGCGCAGCAGTTTAGAATACAAAATCCACCCCTAAGGAAAAGCCGGTAAATCTGCCATGACTATAGCTGCCACCGCGGAAATAATCGGCCTTAAATGCCATATTTGCCGCAAAATCGTAGCGCATCGACAACACGTTCATCGCGTAACCAGGTTCATTGACACCAACACTGATCTGTTTTGCGAGTTGCAGTAGGGTATTATTTGAAATTGTTGCCAAACCCGCCGCTGAATAAGGATTTTGTCGATATTGTTCCCGATGCGCAGTAAAAATAAAACTATTGAACCGCCGAGAAACCGCCAGATATTGGGTATAGGTCAACGCATCAAAACTATTTAAAATGCCGAAAATAGCTCTTTCATATTCAATCTTCCAGTCGTCATAACGAAAGCGCCCGCCCCAAAATTGGTAGGTCGCTCGTTTACTGACACTGAGTTCTTGGTAAAATTGCTGCTGCGTTGGCAAATCGGCGCCTGAATTAGCCACGATATTGCGCACTCCTGGCGAAAACACAAAATTATCGATATTCTGCCCTTCAGTATGTGCCGCAGTGATCCCGGCAAACACATCAAGGTTTTGATAACCAAGCGCGAAGGACAGCGATCGCATATTTTGCAGTTCGATTTCGATGCCCTCGGGCACTACATTTTTAAACACATCGCCACGAAACTCGGTCCAAATCAGGGTATAACGAGCCGTAAAATCACCCAATGTATGTTTTGCTTCGTAACTAAGGCCATCTGCAGTTTCAAAGTCAAATCGCCAGTAGGATGCCTTGGGTAACCGCGAATAATCATGCGCATAACCGACATATTGCACGTCAGATTGCGAAAACAACGGCATAGAGAGACGACCAAAGCGCAGTTGCTGATCGGGGGATATTTGATAACGAACAAAGGCAAGTGTCACCTCAGGATCAAAATCATTAATCCCTTTGCCTATCAGCTGAGTGTTAAAACTCAGATCTTCCGACAAATCGACATTGCTTTGTAAACCGAATAAAGACTCATCACGCCAGTTAATCCCATCTTCCTGATATAGCTCAACAATATTCGGATTTTCCGTTTTCCCGGAAATTTGACCGGCCCGAATTGAACCAAATCCATGAATTTCAACTTCAGCGAGCGCGCTAAAGCCAACCATCATAAAGCAAGCGCTAAGGCAGTAAGTTGCGCGGGAAACGAATTTCAAAGCAAGTCCCCTCTTTCAATTGGCTTTTAACACTAATACTGCCGCCAAGATTTGAGCGAACAATACGATAAACAATGGCGAGGCCAAGACCACTAGTACCTGAGCCTAATTTTGTAGTGAAAAATGGATCGAAAACGTGTTTCTGCTGTTCCTGCGAAATGCCGATGCCATAATCGATGCAACTAAGCAGCAACTCGTCACCAACGACTTGTAACTTTAAACAACAGTTTCCCCCCATGCCACTGGGATATGCATGGTGGATGACATTATTTAACAGCGCACATACCAGCTGATTAAACAGGCCGGGAATACTATTAAGTTGAACATCGGCCTCCAAATCCATCAGGATCTGAATATTCGCCTGCTGTAAATTCGCCAGTTGGCTATGGACAACTTCCCGTAGCAGCGCAGTCAAATTAAACCAACGGGCGGCTTCACTCGTCTGCTCTTTGGCTAACAGCTTAAAATTGGTGACTAACAACGACGCCCGATCGGCATTGTGGGTGATTAAATCAACGGCTTCTCGTAGTTGCGACATGCGATCTTGCAATAACTGACGACTCAGTTTGTTGTCTTGCAGATCTTGCTCAATTTTCTGCACCAAATCACTCATACAGGTAACGCTGGTGATGATAATCCCCAACGGAGTATTCACTTCATGCGCAACCCCCGAAACCAAACTACCAAGAGAGGCTTGTTTTTCTGAATGCAACAATGCTTCTTGGGTAAGTTTCAAATCACTTAACGCGACTTCAGTTTTTTCTTTTTCAACCTGCAACTGCGCCCTAGATTCGGAAATGAGCTGCACGTCTCCGGAAAGCCGCGCCGACAAAGCAACTATACTGAGCGCAACTTCTTCAAATTCATCGCGCAGCCCTTCGACCGGGTTATGTAAAACTGCGTCTTTGCTGGTGATGGCTTGAAATAATGCTGAATTGATTTTCTTTATTGGTGTGAGTACTAGCCGGTTGAGGGTAAAAGTTAAGCCAACGGCTAAGAGTAGAATCATCAACAACAATTCCGACATCTGCCGCCACAAAACCATTTGAAGCTTTTCAACGATGTAGTCTTGGTTATCGGCGATGCTAAGCAACCCCACTTGCTGTCGATTGCCGCCCATATCAACAATTATTGGCTGCTCACGTTTGCTGCTGCGTCCCGAGACTGCAGGCCGCTCACTAATGATGCGCAGAACATTTCCGGCATTGTCTTGCACAACAATCTCAGAGATTGATGGCTCTTTCCGATAGGACGCCAGAATAACTTCTAGTGAACCAGGGTTAAAATTCCAAGTGTCGATGGCAATAGCACTGCTGATAATACCAAGCAGATCTTGTTGATATTTTTGATGGCTGGTGTGCAGATCTCGGTAATTTTGCCAGAGCAAATATCCAGACATCAGCAACTGACAAATTACCAAGATAGCTGCAACAACAATAAGCAACTTTCCGGTTAATTTTAAGCGCAGATCTCGAATATCTCTGAGGATCAAATTAGCCCCTTAATGCCAAAATTTTGATTAAGCCATTGGATTGTAGACTGCGAAATTAATCCTGTCTGTTGATTTGCATCAGAAAATTACGGATTAACAAAAAGATAATGCAGGTTTTAGGATTTGTCGGCGAGCAAGAGTGACGAAAGCGCTTGCGCACTGAGCCCAAGTTTTTCGCCTTGTTCTAAATGTTTAATCAGATCAACAATTGCAGAATTAACCGGGGTCGGCACCCCATAAATGATGCCAGCATTGACCACGGCACCATTAAGATACATGACCTCGGTACGACGTCCGGCTTGCACATCATCCCACATACTACTGCGCGCAAATGGCTCGATTGCCAACATTTGACGGGCAATCAATCGAAAAATCGGTGTTGGCAATCGTAATACATGCGGCAACCAATGCGCTGGAGCTGCGGTGTAAGTCCGGGGTTGCACCCCAGCTTTGCGACAAATCTCCAACCATTCGGTCATGGCTTGGGCTAACACACGACGTAAATGATGATCTAACAATTGCAGTCGTAACGGTAAATCACTCACCGCGTTTAACGCATTATTTAAATTCAATAATAACTTGCCGTATTCTGCACTTTGCATATCGACAACATCTTGCACCGGCAAGCCAAAACTACTAAAAACTCGACTTAAATATTGCAAACGCCGATTGCCGGTTTGTGGCCACAACAAGTCGCCGCCGCTGGCTTTAGCAAAAAGTCCGGGGCATTGTTTGACGACATTAAAAGGCACAATTGCGCGATAGATAGGATTGCTTAATTGCGCTTCAAACATTGCCGCAACCCCGATGCCATTTTGCATCGCAACAATAGGTACATCAGAGCGGGCGTGTTTTTTGATTTGCGGAATGAGTTGTGGCAATGCCGTTGCTTTGACGGTAACCAAAATTACGTCACATTCTAACAAGGTTGCCTGTGAAGTATAAAATGCGACATGGGGTTGGCGGTGAGTGAATTCCCCCACCAAAACCCCTAGCCCGTGTTCAGCAAGTTCTTGACCGATAGTTTCGCGACCGAAAAATTGCACTTCTAAGTGCTTGTCTTGGGACAAAATCCCACCCAAAAAGCAACCGATAGCACCTGCACCAACAATTCCGACCGTACAATGAATCGCTGCACGATCGGTTTTTTCCAGTTCAGAGGTCGCGCTCGATTGCGTCATGGTTCCCCGGTTTCACAAATTAACAGTCATTGCGCCTATTTCCGCACACTGCGCAGAGTATCAGCGATTAAGAATGCCAATTCTAGCACCTGATCGGCATTTAGCCTTGGATCACATTGTGTTAAATAACGTTGACTTAAGTCGTGCTCAGACAACCCATAGGCACCGCCGGTACATTCGGTCACATGCTCGCCAGTCATTTCTAAATGAATACCACCGGCATGTGTTCCTTCGGCTTGATGCACCGCAAAGAAGTTGCGAATTTCTCGCAGGATCGCTTCAAAATCACGAGTCTTATAATCGTTACTCGCTTTGACAGTATTGCCGTGCATTGGATCTGAACTCCAAACCACTTTACGCCCTTCCCGTTCAACCCGACGCACTAAGGCTGGCAGCTTATCTGCCAGTTTATCGGCGCCCATGCGGGTGATTAGCGTCAAACGGCCAGGAGTATTATTTGGGTTTAATGCGTCAATTAACCGAATTAAATCAAGTTCATCCATGCCCGGGCCAATTTTCACGCCAATTGGGTTATGAATTCCGCGGAAAAACTCAATATGCGCATGGTCTAATTGCCGAGTACGCTCACCTATCCACACCATATGCGCGGAACAATCATACCAATCCCCTGTGAGGGAATCTTTTCTCGTCAGTGCTTCTTCGTAATTCAACAACAGCGCTTCATGAGAAGTGTACAAGGTGGTTTCACGGATTGAAGGCGCATTTTGGCCGGTGATACCACAAATTTCCATAAAACGCAGCGCTTCTTGAATACGCTGAGCAATGTCTTGATAACGACCTTTTAACGGATTTGATTCGACAAACCCCATGTTCCAACGACTGACTTGATGTAAATCAGCCAGACCACCCTGGGCAAACGCTCGCAGTAGGTTCAACGTCGCGGCGCTATGGTGATAAGCAGTCATCAGACGCTCTGGATCGGGACGACGCGCGGCTTCAGTAAACTCAAAGCTGTTAACTATGTCGCCACGATAACTTGGAAAACTAATGCCATCGATTGTTTCCATATCGCTTGAACGTGGTTTGGCGTATTGCCCAGCCATCCGCGCAACTTTCACCACAGGACAACTGCCCGCAAAAGTTAACACCACGGCCATTTGCAGCAGGACTTTAAATGTATCGCGAATTTTTGGCGCATTAAAGTTACTAAAGCTCTCAGCACAATCGCCACCCTGAAGTAAAAATGCTTTACCTTCAGCCACTTGACCTAACTGACTAAATAAATCACGCGTTTCTTGAGCAAACACCAGCGGCGGATATTTATGCAACTGTTGTTCGACCTGCGCAAGTAAGGCTTGGTCTTCGTAATGCGGTTGTTGTTGGATGGGGAATGCTCGCCAGCTTTTAGGCGTCCAAGTAGTCACTTTAATGTTCCTATTTCAAAATTAATCTAATGAGTGGTTGAATGTTTCGCTTGGGTAATTGATCCGCAGTCAAAGTACTGCCAAAAGCGCATAAATTCAATCTTTGCGCAGGAATAATTTCAATCTGGACGTTTAAATGGCTAAATTTGCGCAAGCTTAGCGAAAATTAGCTCAATGCTTCGCCAAACTTTGGGCTTTTAGCGCGACTAATAACCCTTCGCAGGCAGTTGCAATTAATTGGCGGACCAATTCAAAACCACGGGCTCCACCGTAGTATGGGTCTGGAACTTCTTTAAAATCTGGATATTTTGGGTGAAATTCGAGTAGTAGATGTAGCTTCGACTGCTGTTCACTTGGGCAACGGCGCTTAAGTTCTTGTAAATTATCCAGGTCCATTGCCAGAATTACGTCATAATCAACAAAATCGGCTGGCAGTACTGGCCTTGAATAGATACCCTTAAAGCTAACATCTGGCGCAGCTTTGATACTTCGAGGATCGGGCGCTTCGCCCTTGTGCGATGCACTAGTGCCAGCGGATTCAATTTCACAGGCAAATTGTTGTTCGGCACACAGTTGGCGGAATATCGCGTGCGCAGTGGGTGAGCGGCAGATATTGCCTAAACAGACAAAAAGTACTTTCATCAATAGAGATCCAAATACAAAGTTGCGCCAGTATACGAATTTTGTAACTATTTGCCAAAGCAGTCCTTTTGCGGAGTCATCGTGCATCAACACATTCAGCAAGTTGAACAACAACTCAATCAAGTGATCCTCGGTAAAAGCGCGCAGATCCGCTTAGCATTAACCTGCTTATTAGCCAACGGTCATCTACTGTTAGAAGATTTACCTGGCATGGGTAAAACCACCCTCGCCCATGCACTGGCCAATAGTTTGGGCTTGAGTTATCGACGTGTGCAGTTCACTAGCGATTTGCTGCCCGCCGACCTCACAGGCTTTAGCATTTATGATGCGCGGTCACAGCAATTCCATTTTCAGCCAGGCCCAGTGTTTAGCCAAGTCTTGTTGGCGGATGAAATTAACCGTGCCAGTCCAAAAACGCAAAGTGCGTTGCTCGAAGCCATGGAAGAGCGGCAAGTGTCTATTGATGGCGAAACGCGTCCGTTACCTAATCCTTTTTTTGTTATTGCGACGCAAAACCCGTTATTTCATAGCGGCACTAGCGCCTTGCCAGAATCGCAACTTGACCGCTTTTTGATGCGACTGAGCTTAGGATTTCCTGAGCGTGCTGCAGAGCAACAATTGTTAATGGCTGACAACGATGTTCAAGAGCAACGCCAACTCCAGTCGTTATTAAATCACGAACAACTGCAAAAGCTGCAGCGAGCGGTAACCCAAGTGGTTGCAAGCGAAGCGTTGGTGAGTTACCTACTGGATTTGGTCACGGCAAGCCGACACCGTTCAGATATGTTACCGATTTCGCCTCGTGGTGCCAAAGCACTGCTCAGAGCCGCACGTGCTTATGCTTTGCTGCAACATCGCAATTACGTCACGGCAGATGACGTCAAAGCGGTATTCCCCGCCGTGGCCGAACATCGGCTGCAGCTTCGTCAGCAGCAACATCACTCGTCGCTAAGCGCGCTGTTATTGCAAGAAGTTCCATGTCCAATTTAGTAACCTCGTTACGGCTCAAATTGCGTGCTCGCATGTGGCGTTGGTTGGCCAAACGTCAACCAGCGGCCCGTGCCGTGCAATTGAATCAAAAAATTTTGTTTGTGTTCCCGACCCGTTTTGGCTTTTCGACACTAGTGCTTGTGGTGCTCTTCTACATATTAGGAACGAATTATCAAAATAACCTGATCTTAATGTTGGCCTATTTTCTGTTGGCGTTATTGCTCATTTGTATTGGTTTAAGTTATCTAAATCTGTCAGGACTCACCTTATCGGCAGGCAAAGAACAAGCAGGTTTTGTTGGCGAATCACTGCTGCTCACCGTGCATCTTGATTCGATTTCTAAGCGCTTTGCGATACAAGGTGGGTTTATCGAGCAACCAAGTATCCTACTCTCGGAATCGCAAACCACCTTTGCGTTACAGCTCAATACACGTGGCCATTTTCAAACACCGCGAATTAGACTTTGCTCGGATTATCCGTTTGGCCTGATAAGAACTTGGTGTTATGTATCTTTGGACCAATGCTATTGGGCTTACCCAGCCCCAAAACGCAATAGCAAGATAGTTCCAGCCGGTGACGGCGAATTATCAGGAGATCTCGCTTGGCATCACCTGAGCAGCTATTTACCCGGAGACCCCATCAAAAATATCGACTGGAAGAAACTAGCGCGACAGCCACTGCAACCGGTCGTCAAACAGTATCGACCTGAATCCCACGACATAGATTTTTGGCTGGAACTGCAAGGAGGCCCAATAGAAGCGGAATTAAGTCGACTTTGCGCCGAGGTCCTTGCTTGTGAAAGCCGACAACAAAACTATGGGGTGCGACTACCCAATCTGTCCTTGGCTCCAAACCATGGGCCACAGCATCAACTGAAAGTTTTGCAGGCGTTGGCATTATGTTAGCGGCGATGCAAGATCAGCGGTTTGTTACGGCGCTCCATTGGCGAATTTGGCTTTGCCAAGTGGCATTGCTTTTGTTGTTAACCCCGGCATTTACCTTCTGGAGCCAAGCAATATTTGCTTTACTGCTGCTGGCAAAGCTCGATCAAATTTACTTTAACAAACCGGTATGGAGTCTCGGCAGAAGCAATCTGCTGGCGGCTCTGATTATGGCAGTTTTGTTGGTGTTATCCCGCCAACTCGGTGTTATCCATTTGATGTTTCATCTACTACTACTGGCATCAATGTTGCGGCTTCTAAGTATTCGAACTGATGATCTCAACGACTACCGACAACTGTTATGGGTCAATTATTTCCTAATCGCCAGTTGCTTTATCTTGCACCAGAATTTAGCCGTTTCGCTGTGTATTTTGACGTTGTTGGCATTGCAGTTAAACATCCAATATCTACTGTTCGCCGGAAAAATCGTCGCGGTCCCTTGGAAAAAAATCGCAACGGTTTCGCTGGTATTTGTTCCCTTGTTTACGGCGCTTTTTGTGTTTTTCCCGCGACTCCCCCCGCTTTGGCAAATGCCTGGCGCTAAAGCGGCGCAAACCGGTTTGGCCGAAGACATGAGTCCCGGCAGTATTGAAAAACTGGTAACTTCAGACCAACTGTCATTTCGGGTAACCTTTGCAGGTTCACGGCCTCAGCAACATGACTTGTACTGGCGAGCCAAAATTTATAGTAATTTTGATGGCAGTACTTGGCACAGTGAACCGCCTAGCCGACTAAAAGTTAAGCTCGCGAGCGAGCCTGATTGGCAATTTACTGTCATTGCCGAGCCGCACCAGCAACGGATCCTCTATTCACTTGGCCAACCAACCATCCTTCAAGGCCCAGTGCAAATGACAGCACAACGCCTGGTGCGGTCGCAACAAATTGTGTCACAGCGTTTGAGTTACACCTTAAGCGGTTCGGATCAGCCACTGGCTGACAATCATCTCAACGCGGCCTATTTGCAGCTACCGGCTGGTAATGAAAAAACCCGGCAACTCGCCGCGCAAATTAGACAGTTTAAACAGCCCAAGCTCATCGTCGAGGCCATCGCTTCGCGCCTTCGCGATAATGGCTACAGCTACACATTGTCGCCGACCGCGTTAAGCGGAGATGAAATTGACCAGTTTTTGTTTGAAACAAAAGCCGGCTTTTGCAGCCATTACGCGAGTGCTACCGCCTTTATCCTGCGCGCTGCCGGTGTGCCCGCGCGGGTGATTGGCGGTTATCTTGGTGGTAAATGGCAAGATGAACAAAACTATCTGCAAGTACGACAACGAGATGCACATGCCTGGGTTGAATATTACGCGGACGGACATTGGTACCGATTTGACCCTACAGCTGTCGTGGCGCCGGATCGGTTAGAAAACGGCCTCGATGCTGTGTTAGCGGACTCAGAACTGTCGCTGTTACAGCAAACATGGGTTAGTAATACCAATATTGCCCAGTTTATCATTGGTAAATTAGATGACTTAGATTTCTACTGGTCAAAATGGGTTATCGCTTTTAATGAACAACAACAAAATAGTTTAATGAACGAGCTTAAAGCCAGTTGGCAACAATTGTCCTTGATGCAAATCGGCCGAATTATTGCGGCGACTGTCTTGCTCGGCTTCACACTCATGTTGGTTCGCTGGTGGTTAGGCCGAGAAAAAATCGCTGAGCCGGTCAAACTTTTTAAGCGGTTGGAACAGTTAGAAAATAAATTTCCATATGAAAGCTACCAGGAGTTTTTAGACAGAGTTTCAATACTTTACCCAGAAACTGCTGAATTATGTGCACAACTAAGTCAGAGTTATGCCAAGTGGATATTTGCAAATCAGCAGCGGTCGGCAAAACAAAGCTGGCGCTTAATGCGCCAGCTCGTCATTAAGCTTAAAAAGCTTCAGTTAAGTCGCTAGAATTCGTAACGCGGACTGCACATGCTCGGCACAATTGCGGCCGAGTTCAGTTAAATAACCACCGTCATGCTGGGTCACCAACCCTTTTTGGTACAGGCGTTCAATGGCTGCCTTACTGCCGTCGTCTGCGTCTTTGTGCACTTTGATACCTTCGAGCGAAGTATCAAGATTAAATAAATTTAAAATCCGAATTTCTTCATTTAATTCTGAACTAACAGGCATAACCGCTCCTTTTATTATTGGTCTTATCAACCATAGACGGGGATAAGCCAGCTTGCCAGTCGATGGCGTCCCCTAATGCATCACTGAGGCCTGACTTTATTAGTTAAGTTCGTCATCCCGCCAGAATTTAGTGCCTTTGATAGTCGCTTGTAATGCCAACCCAGACTCTGTGAGCTGATAAATAGTGATGTTATCTACAGTGATTTCACCACCAATGGCATCGCCTTTTTCTTGTGCTTTTGCCGCAGCATCTAGTTGCCCGCCAAAGGCCCAGCCATCGTCGACAAAGCGTTTTAACGCAGCTGGGGTATGGAACACAAACACCAAACGATAATCCTTAGCACCAATCCCAAGACCTAAACCAACTTCACCCATTTTCATATAGGTAACTTGACCATTATTGCTATGGACAACACCAAAACCGCCGCCAGCACTGGCAATAATCAAATTGACATTGGCATTACTAAACACGGCATATCCCGCGGCTCGCTCGATGGTATCTGCGGCATAGGGTTTTTCTTTGTAGAGCTTATTCAGCGTACCGGCGCGCATATTTTCAATCGAACTACGTCTGGATTCAACTGACTTGCCACCACTTGATGTACTGGCGCAACCCAGCAACGATAAGCTGACAATCGCAGCCATCAAAATTCTGAACATACCTAACTCCATTTTTATAATTGTTTGATTACCTTAACAGTTCAATTCGGCTTGAGCAACGCAACTGATTCATTCGACTATCGCTTATCGACGAAGTTGCAGTGGGCACAAAATTTATCCACTCGAAGGATTTAATCCACAAAAAGCAAAACCCCAGCTTTTGCCGGGGTTATTGTGCTATGCAGTTTGCTTTTTGTATGTGCTCGGTCCATTTACTTTGCGCATTCACGCTTTAGTCTATGGTAAACGCTGACTTTTTTGCCGTTAGCCAAGCGCTTTTAATGCCGCAATACGCTTTTCCAGCGGGGGATGACTTAGAAATAGTTCTGATTTGGCTGGCTTATTGGCAATACCAAATGCCATTAACGACCCATCTAAGCGGCTCTCATGGTTATGCTTAAGTCGTTCCAGTGCCGCAATCATTTTGCCGCTACCAACAAGCGCCGCAGCGCCGGCATCAGCCTTATATTCGCGCTGACGAGAGAACCACATGACAATTGGCGTTGCTAACCAGCCAAATAATAACTCAAGCGCCATCACAGTCATCATGTACCCGACCCCATGGCTTTGTTGCTGCTCTTCGTCTTTACGATTATTGTTACTTAAGGCTCCAGCAATGATACGAGCCAAAAAGATCACAAAGGTATTTACGATGCCTTGAACCAAAGTCAAAGTGACCATATCGCCATTCGCAACATGAGAAATTTCATGTGCGACCACCGCTTCAACTTCATCTTCTCGCATATTACGTAACAAACCCGAACTCACCGCCACCAATGCCGCATTACGATTCATGCCTGTTGCAAAGGCATTCATCTCTGGCGATTCGTAAATGGCAACTTCTGGCATCCCGATCCCCGCCGCTTTCGCTTGTTGCTGCACCATTGAATACAACCAATGTTCGGTAGAATTCCTTGGTTGCTCAATCACCACGGCGCGGGTCGCTCGTATTGCCATTGATTTGGACATCGCGAGAGAAATCAACGAGCCACCAAACCCAAACAAGGCGGCAATCATCAGCAATCCGCCCATGCTACTGTTATTGATGCCAAAGATCTTAAATAGAATACTCAACGTGATCGACAACACCACCATAACCGCTAAGGTGGTCAACAAATATAACGCAACGCGTTTCATAACTACCTCTTTAACTTCTACCAGTAGTTGACTAGATATGGTCGATGTCCTGAAAATCAACCTTCGCAAATTAAGGTATATGTAAGCAAAATTAACGGCTTCACTGGTAATGCGGCGATTTCGGGTTAACATAACCGCTGAACCGAAAAAGGACTATTTATGAACCTATTACTTTTAAGTAGCTCACGAGCACACAACAGTGCTTATTTAGCGCCTGGGCTTGCAGCGATCAAGGAGACTTTAGGCAGTATCACCACGGTCCTGTTTATCCCTTTCGCGGGTGTCCGAGTTAATTACGATGATTATTTGACGATGGTTCAAAATGCATTGCACCCCTTAGGTATTGTGGTGCAGAGCATTCATCAGTTTGAGGATCCGAAGCAGGCTGTAGCCAACGCGCAAGCCGTGATGGTTGGTGGTGGTAATACCTTTGCTCTGCTGGCAAAACTTTACCAGTTTGATCTAATTAACAGCCTCCAGCAGAAAATCGCAAATGGGATGCCATACATAGGCTGGAGTGCGGGTTCGAACATCGCAGGCCTGTCGATCCGGACCACGAATGATATGCCGATTATCGAACCGCCAAGTTTTCAAGCACTCGCTCTTTTACCCGTGCAACTCAACCCGCACTACACCGATTTTGTGCCTGAAGGCTTTCATGGCGAAACTCGAGATATGCGCCTCGCTGAATTCATGCATGTGGAACCGAACACGCCAATTATCGGTTTGCCCGAAGGGACAGCCTTACGGTTGGTTGACGGAAAACTGAGTTATGTTGGCGGCGAAAACGCTTATCTGTTTTGTGCTGGCGTGAAAACACCAATAGCACCATCTGCAGACCTATCGAACTTGCTGAACGCTTAATCGAGTTGAAGCGCATCCAGCAAATTGCCCGCCAGCAATTTGGCCTCCCGCTGGCAAACGCCATCAGGTGAATACGGCAGCAATCCCAAAAATGGGATTGTGAGCCGGTGCTGTAAATCGGCTAAATTGTCGTCAAACCGAAGCATGGAAGCATCCAGTTGATTGGCAACCCAACCAATGACCTTTACGCCGCTGCGCTCAAGCTCGCGATAAGTCAACATTGCATGGTTCAAACAGCCAAGTTTCATACCGACAACCAAGACAACAGGCCAGTCATTGGCAACCACCCAATCAGCGAGATACTGGTTCGCATTAATTGGCAATAACCAACCGCCAGCACCTTCGACTAGTTTCAAATCTGACGGCAGGCTTGCTAACTCAGCAGTCCACAACTGTAATTGGCCAAGATCGATAGTGCCGGCCAAATGCGGTGCGCAGGGTTCATCAAAAAGAATTGGATTTACTTGTGAATAAGGCAATTGGCGACAACTTGCCGCCTGCAATTGCAACGCGTCCGAATTTAACCCGGAATCATCCACACCAGCCGCAATGGGTTTAAATGCCAGTACCTGTTTGCCTAATAAAGCCAAGCCTTTTAGCAAAGCAACACTAACAAAAGATTTGCCAGCATCGGTATCAGTGCCAGTGATAAACAGCGTGTGCGCTGCCATTAGCTCTTTGTCCCAACCAACATAAGCACCTGGTAACTGAGTGGTAGGCCAAGTGCTGTTCGATTTTTCTCGTAGATGTTGGCGAAGGCTTGCCAACGGGATTTACCACCAAGTCCTACCGGTTTTTGCTCAGTGTAATTGGCCCCGATCTGCTTGAACTCTCGGGATAGACTGACAACATCAGGGAAAAATACCTGATAAGTTCGTTGCTGAGCATGCATCGTCAAACCTGCAGCTTTAGCCGCATTAATCACGGTGGCAGTTGGCAAAAACGCCAGTTGGGGTGCTTGTTGTCCAAGTTGCTGCCAGGCTTGATTAAACTCTTGCATGCTCTCTTCGACCAACGTGCTGAGCGCAAATATGCCGCCCGGTTTTAGTACTCGGGCAATTTCAGCAAATACTTGTTGTGGATGCTCACACCATTGCAGCATCAGTGAACTAAACACTTGGTCAACCGACTTTTCGGCAAGCGGTATTGCCGCAGCATCGGCATGAATATACTGCTTCGCAATACCGGCTGTTTTGGCTTGGGTCAGCATAGCCTGACTTAAATCAAGTGCAATTAATTCATCACAGCTCACCGATAAGTTGACGTGAAACCAACCAGGACCGCAGCCTAAATCCAACAGAACTTGCCGCTGATTGCCAACACTAGCGCCAGTATCGCCGCCATCAGCTGCCAGCCGTTGCAACAACGATTGATGTAAATCATGCGCGACGTCCCGCTGCAACAAAGCACCTTGCTGGTAGGTGGTGGCAGCTTTATCAAAACATTGCTGTACACCTTGCAAAAACGGTGTAGCGCGCACTGCTGGTTCTAAGTTTAAATTGCTAGAACTTGGCAAAGATTCTGTACCAGACACTGCAGGTCCTCTTGTGAATGACTACTACTTAATGTGATCCGCAACCGAGCTTGACCTTTTGGTACTGTCGGTGGCCTTATGGCAGTGAGCCAGATCCCGCGTTCTTTGAGCTGTTGGCTAATCGCCATTGCCCGCTCACTTTCGCCAATAATCAACGGTTGTATTGCGGACTCCGATGGCAGCAAAAATATCCCGGCTTGTGTTGCCATGTCCCTAAAAGCATCGATGTTATCTTGAAGCTTATCACGACGCCATTGCTGGGCACGACATGTTTGGATCGCCAAGCGAATGGCTTCGCAATAACCCGGCGACAGTGCGGTACTGTAGATATAATGCCGGGAGGTTTGGCGCAGATAATCGATCGTCACTGCGTCTGCCGCTAAAAAACCACCCTGCGCACCCAATGCTTTCCCAAAGTTCGCCATCAAACATTGCGATTGTGCATTTTCGAGCCCTTGCGCTGACATTGAGCCCGAACCTTCATAACCTAACACTCCAAGACCGTGCGCGTCGTCGAGTAATAATGGTGCTTGATGCTGCTGGCAAAGCGCTAAAAGTTCTGTCAGAGCTGGCGAATCACCATCCATGCTAAACACACCTTCAGTCGCGACCACGTGCGGGCCATCCTGCTGACTAAATGCGCGCGCTAAAGCTGATAAATCATTATGCAAAAACCGCTTAAACCCATTGGGGAGTTGCATTGCGGCATCGATCATCGACGCATGCGCCAGCTTATCCAAGAGCAATAGGTCTGATTTTGCCACAAGGCCACTAATCAACGCTTGATTGGCGGCAAAGCCGGAACTAAACAGCAAAATCGCATCAACTTTAAGCCAATCACAAAGCTCCTGACTCAGGCGTTGGTGCGCCGGATGATAACCGGTCACCGCTGGAGATCCGGTACTGCCTGTTCCGTACGCCAACAACGCTTGCGCTTGCGCTGCCCGCAAAGTTTCATCGCCTGCCAGACCTAGATAGTCATTGCCCGAAAAGTTTCGATAGACTTTCCCTGCAGCAAGCAGTTTGCCATGGGCCAAAGGCTGAACAACCTGAGCTTGCCGATAAAGCCCAGCCGCTTTTCGCTCTTCAAGCCATTGCTGCATCTGGGCTAATTGCATGTGGCAGTACTCACTAAATTGTTGACGGCCGCGCCGTCAACCGAGGATATAACTTCGGGCTAAACACTAAATAGCGGCGTGAAATAACACCGGTTTTTCGGCATCACTGATAGCTTCGGCTAAAGCGGCAACATGCGCTTCATCAGATACATCATGGCGCTGCTCTGGCACAAGCCCTAGCTTCGCAAAGAGTTGCATATCGGCATCAGCCTCAGGGTTTTCGGTGGTCAATAACTTATCGCCGTAGAAAATTGAGTTAGCGCCAGCCATAAAACATAACGCCTGCATTTGTTCATTCATCCGCGAGCGACCTGCCGACAAACGGACATGGCTTTTCGGTAACATAATGCGTGCTACGGCAATAGTGCGAATGAATTCAAAACCATCTAAATCGTCAACATTTTCCAACGGCGTGCCAGCAACCTTAACCAACATGTTGATTGGCACACTTTCTGGATGCACAGGCAGATTGGCAATTTGCCGTAATAATGCCGAACGATCGTTTGCCGACTCGCCCATGCCAACAATCCCGCCGCAACAAACTTTCATGCCAGCATCACGGACATGACTTAACGTATCTAAGCGATCTTGGTAAGTCCGCGTTGTGATGATCTCACCATAAAATTCAGGCGAAGTATCTAAATTGTGGTTGTAGTAATCAAGGCCAGCATCGGCAAGCTCAACAGCTTGATCTGCGGTCAATTTACCCAGAGTCATACAGGTTTCTAACCCCATATCTTTAACACCTTTGATCATTTCCATGATGTAAGGCATATCGCGTTCTTTTGGGTTACTCCAGGCGGCCCCCATACAAAAACGGCTGGCGCCTTTGTCTAAAGCTGCTTTGGCCTGCGTCAGCACTTTTTCTACTTCAAGCAAACGCTCGCGCTCTAAACCGGTGTTGTAATGACCGCTTTGCGGGCAATACTTACAATCCTCTGCACAAGCACCTGTTTTAATTGATAATAATGTACTTACCTGAACTTCGTTCGGCCGAAAATTGGCCCGATGCACTAATTGGGCTTGAAACATCAAATCATTAAATGGCAACGCAAATAATGCGTTAACTTCGGCTAAAGACCAGTTGTGACGAACTTCGGTGTTGGTAAGCATAAATTTCCCTGCAAGGCCGGACTTGGCATTGTGAACTCTTAGTTTTGTCGCTAGTCTAGCGGCCTAGCAAGCGAAGTCAACGCTTACCAGTTCCAGAAGTTTACTACAGGTTATTTTATGAGCATCGATCTACAATTTGACCACGACCATATTTGGCATCCGTACACCTCGCTAAAAAATCCACTGCCGGTGTACCCCGTTGTTAGTGCCGAAGGCTGCCAATTGCATCTGGAAAACGGTCAAATATTGATTGATGGTACTGCTAGCTGGTGGTCTGCCGTGCACGGTTATAACCATCCGGTGTTAAACCAAGCTGTAACTGCCCAACTTAGTAAAATGAGTCATGTGATGTTCGGCGGTATTACGCATCAGCCCGCAGTAGCTTTGGCTAAACAACTTTGCCAAATGCTACCGACCGGGCTTGATAAAGTTTTTTTTGCTGATAGCGGCTCTATCGCGGTTGAAGTTGCATTAAAAATGGCGCTGCAGTATCGACTTTCGCAAGGTCAGACGACAAAGCATCGAATTCTGAGCTTACAGAAGGCGTACCATGGCGATACATTCGCTGCGATGTCGGTGTGTGACCCGCACGATGGCATGCATCAAATTTTTAGCAGTCAGTTGATTGCACAATTATTCGCCCCTGCACCTGAAAGCCGCTTTGACGGCGTATGGCATGAAAGTGATGCCTTGAAGTTACGTGAGATCTTCGTACAGCATCATCAGCAAATTGCCGCCATGATTGTCGAGCCTATACTGCAAGGCGCTGGTGGCATGAGGATGTATCACCCGAACTACTTACGCTTATGTCGTGAACTCTGTGATGAGTTTGACGTGCTATTAATCGCCGACGAAATAGCCACTGGCTTTGGTCGCACCGGTCAATTGTTCGCCTGTGCCCATGCCAACATTGTCCCAGATATCATTTGCCTCGGAAAAGCATTAAGTGGCGGTTATATCACACTTGCCGCGACAGTCTGCAGCAATAAGGTCGCGGAAGGGATTGCTCAAGGTAATGCACCCGCATTAATGCACGGACCAACTTTTATGGCCAATCCACTGGCTTGTGCTGTGGCGTTGGCGAGTACTCAGTTAATCAACGAAGGCCACTGGCAATCTCAAGTAGGCGCAATCGAAAAACAGCTTAAAACGCAACTGGCTGGGATCCGCGACTTGCCACATGTTGTTGATGTCAGAGTGCTAGGCGCAGTTGGGGTTGTTGAACTTGATGCCAATATTGATGTCGCCAAAGCCCAACGACTTTTTGTCGAGCGTGGCGTTTGGATCCGCCCTTTTGGCGCGCTACTTTACATTATGCCGCCTTTTGTAATCACCGCGGATGAGTTGAGTCAATTAACTGCTGCGCTTTACCAAGTCTGCCAGCAGCAAATTACCCATCAAGCAGCGGCCCTGCCCGGCGCTTAGATAGGCTTTTAGGTATTCAAATTAGTGCAGCATAGTGGTTGGACGTATTACTAAACTTGATAAAAATAGCTTAATGCCCCAAGCGATATCAGCAGAAGCGCGACAAAATTATAACGGAGTCGATCAGTCGCTCTTCGCATCCGAAACTGATTTAACGTAATACTTAATAGACTAATAGCACAACACCACCACAACAGATAAATGAGTTTTGGCAATAAATGGGGGTCCCAGTACTCCCGGATACTAATGCCCCAGTATCGAACCAAGCCTGAATTCATTTCAGGCTTGGCTAAATGCGACAATCCGATGGCTATAACAAATACAGCCCAGCCCGCCAGCGACAACCATTGCAGGATACTAACCAACCAATCAGGGCCTTTTCGGCGGTTTTTTACCGGTAAAACGCGATCTTGCATCGGCAAATCGCCCTTCCTTACAAGTTTTACTTGTGTTGAAACGCTCACTGCGTATGATTACAGCTCTTAAGTTAAATTCAATTTTTTTAAAGAGCAAGTTGGAGCCTGTTGCATGACGCACGCTG
>JACCDZ010146405.1_pt1 | contig 19745 bp, 18 predicted proteins | sample 7449551 | NCBI WGS metagenome assembly JACCDZ01 (sample SAMN15323452, study PRJNA562643) | freshwater metagenome | isolation source: river surface water | place: USA:Blue River Watershed | collected 2017-08-18
GCCATCCGGGTCTCCAGAGGTTTAACCTTTCCCGGTTATCCCCTATGACAACCGTGGGGATTTGTAGGTTGGAGGCCAAATGGCAGGCTAGTGAGTCATTGCCAATTACAAAGCCTGACTCATAGACAAAAGCAAAGAGATCAGCAAGTGTGGGAAAAGAGGGGATAAGATAAGGCTCAAAACCCTCTTTTTTTAGCTCTTTTGCTAACTGCTCAAAATTTTTCAAAGGCCAGTTTTTTTCCTCTGTGCTGCTGGTGTGGTGGAGCAAAACGCGCTTTGGATATTTTCTATGCGTCAGATGTGCGGGGGGCCTTATTCCATTATCTCTAGAAGGATAAACTCCACAAAGAGAGCCGGCAGCCTCAGCAATATTGTGGGCCATGGGGACTTTAGGGTTAAAGGCGCGATCCAGGGCGTGCAGGGGTCCATGTTTGGTTTTAGAATAGGTGGGGTAAAAAATGGAAAGATTTTCGCGGCGCTCCCTCTTTAGCTTTTGTATACGGTCTGAATTGTCGTTTTCAGCAATCACGAAGGCTTCTATAGAAAGATCTACTTCCGCTGCAAGCAGGTGACCAGGAAACCACGAAGCGATCTCGGGTAGTTTAGGGTGGACTGTTGTGACATGGTAGCCTTGAGAGAGGAGGGTCTGCGCTCCAATTAGCATCAGGAGCGCATCTCCAATTCCCTTGCAAGGTAAGAGGATAACGGGCTTATTCTTTGGAAGGGGCATCATCTTCTGGAGCATCTCCAATGAGCACTTCTGAGAGGAGGACAACGCCTGCCACAGAGCTAGCATATTGCAGAGCAGAGCGGACAACTTTTACGGGGTCCACGACGCCGGCATTTAAGAGGTCTTCCACTTTCTCAGCGTGGGCATTGAACCCAAAAGAAAATTCTTTTTTCATCACTTCTTCCAGAATCAAAGAGCTATCCAGTCCAGTATTTGTGACAATCTGGCGCAAAGGGGCCTGGCAGGCTTTAAGGACGATGTGCGCGCCTACAAGTTCTTCGCCTTGTAGGTTAAGAAGCTCTGCTGCTTTAGCAGCGCGCAACAGGGCAACACCTCCTCCCGGAACAACACCTTCTTCAAGGGCGGCTTTTGTAGAATTTAAGCTATCTTCAAAGGCTTGTTTTTTTTGTTTCATCTCGGTCTCTGTTGCAGCCCCGACATAAATGACAGCAACGCCTCCTGCAAGCTTGGCTTTGCGAGACTCTAACTTCTCTTTGTCATAGCCTGGCTCTAATTTTTTGCTTTCGGCTTCAAGCTGTCTAATGCGACCTTGGAGCTGAGAAGCGTCCCCCATTCCTTGAATCAAAAGGGTCTTGTCTTTAGAGACAATGATTTTTCCGGCCTCTCCAAGTTGATCGAATGTTGCCTCTTTTAAGGACATTCCTGTCTCTTCTGTGATGAGAGTGGCGCCTGTTAAAATGGCGATATCTTCTAAAACGGCCTTACGTCTGTCGCCAAACTCCGGAGCTTTTACAGCGCAGACTTTAAGAGTGCCTCTTAGCTTATTCACAACGAGAGTGGAGAGAGCATCGCCTTCGATATCATCGGCAATGATTAAAAGCTCTTTTCCTGTGCTAGCTGTAGCTTGTAAAAGGGGGAGAATTTCTTGAACTGAAGAGATTTTTTTGTCTGTCACAAGAATTTTTGCTTGAGACATCTCAACAGTTAGTGTTTCTCCATTGGTGCAAAAATAGGCGCTGGTATAGCCTCGATCAAATTGCATCCCTTCGACCACTTCAATGGTGGTTTCTGTCGACTTGCCTTCTTCGATTTTAATAACGCCTTCTTTGCCAGCTTTTTCAATCGCTGTGGCAATGCAGTTTCCAATCTCTTTGTTTCCTGAGGCAGAAACGGTGGCAATGTTTTTAATCTCGGTCTCATTTTTAACAGCAATAGCGCCTTTTTGGAGCTCTTTTATAATGGCGTCAACCGCTTTTTCCATGCCGCGTTTAAGGGCAATGGGGCTTGTTCCCGAAGCGATATTTTTAACGCCGTTTTGAACGAGCGCGTGCAAAAGAAGAATGCTCGTCGTGGTTCCATCTCCACATTTTTCTTTCATTTTGCTCGCAACTTCCTTAGCAAGACTTGCGCCCATGTTGACGTATTGATCTTTAAATTCGATGTCCCTCACAATGCTATTGCCGTCATTAGTGATTGTCGGCGCTCCAAAAGAGGCCTCAAGACCCACATTCCGTCCGTTGGGGCCAAGAGTGACACTTACAGTATTAGCCAATTTTTCAATTCCTTCACGCAAATGCTGGCGCGCTTTTTCTTCGAAGACGAGTTCTTTTGCTTGTGTAGACATTTTTTATCTCCTGGAAAATTGATTGGTTCAGAATATACACATTGAGGGCTATGTGCACAAGAGGTTATAAATTTCTCTTTTGGGGATCTGGTTGAGTTCAGCCACAGTGCGTATGGCATCTGCGCGTGAAAGGCCAAACGTCTTTTGCAGCTTTTCCACCTGAAGAGCGAGGGGAATGTGGGGCGGCACCTCTTTTTCCTCTTCTACTAAAACCACAAACTCTCCTCGGGGGGCTGTTTTTTTGAAGAGCTCTAACATCTCCTCTGCGCTTGCCTCAAGGCACTCTTCAAATTTTTTTGTCATTTCCCGGTGAATGGAGAGGCGGCGTGAAGGGTCAAGAGCAGCAAGTGTTTCTAAGGTTTTTAGCAACCGGTGAGGAGCTTCATAAAAAACGGAGGTTCCGCGAAAGGTTAAGCTTTGCATGAGGGCGATTTTTAATTTCTCTTGTGTAGAGGGTAAAAAACCGAGGAATTGGACACGGGCTTTAGAAAAAGAGGAGAGGGCAAGGGCTAGAATAAAGGCGCAGGGGCCCGGGACTGCGGATACAGGAATTTTAGCCTCCCTACAAGCGCGCACGAGGTCTTCCCCGGGATCGCAGATGCCAGGCGTGCCTGCATCTGAGATGAGAGATAAGGTTTTGCCCGATTTCAGATCTTCTAAGACGGTGTTTTCGCGGCTTTTTTCATTAAAGGAGTGAAAGCTAACTAGAGGCGTTTTAATGAGATAGTGGTCAAGAAGTGTGCGGCTGTGGCGTGTGTCTTCTGCAAGAATGTAAGAGGAAGATTCCAAAACGGAAACGGCGCGAGGAGAGAAGTCTTGGAGATTCCCAATCGGCGTTGCAACAATATAGAGCATGATAACCTTCAAGTTTTGGGTTTGTTCTCCTCAAGAGTCAGAGAGATTTTCGATGAGATTGCTATTGCTTTTTCGAAAATCATAGCCAAAGGCCCTATTTTTGAGAAAAAGCGAGGGCAATATCGCGAAAAGATTCCTGAGTCTTGAGCGAGATAAACCCAAAACTGAAGGTAGTTAGGTGGCACTCGGAATCGAACCGAGGATGGAAGCTTTGCAGGCTTCTGCCTTACCGCTTGGCTATACCACCAGATGGGCGTGCATTATGCATTAGGGGGAGGCTATAGGTCAAGTGTTAAAAAGAAATTTAAAAATAGACCCTCCCCTTGCCAAAAATCTTGTTTTCTTACAAGGTCAGGTCTATGCTACTATTCTCTATTTTTTCCTGTCCTACACTGCAAGGTAATTCATGAAATACAAACGCCTCTCTGAAATTGCGGCTGTTTTAAATACGCCTGCCAAAGATCTTTCCCTTCGTAAATTCTGTATCGATAGTAGAGCTGTAGAAGAGGGCGATGTTTTCTTTTGCCTGCGAGGCAAAAATTTTGACGGGCACAATTTTCTTAAAAACGTGGCTGCAAAAGGGGCAATTGCTGCAGTTGTTGATAAATATTACGTTGGTCCCACATTTGGGATATCCCTTTTAAGGGTGGAGAGTGTAGAGGGTGCGATTCAGCTGCTCGCAAAGGCGCTGCAAAAAAAAAGACAGAGTCTTGTTATCGGAGTAACGGGCTCTGTAGGTAAGACAACAACCAAAGAGTTTATTGCGACTCTTCTTGAAGGGAAGTACCGGGTTGCAAAAACACCAGGAAATGCAAATTCTCAGGTGGGGCTGCCGCTTGCGATATTGAATGGAGAAGGAAAAGAGGAGGTTTTTGTTGCAGAGATGGGCATGAGCCGTCCGGGAGAACTTAAAAAACTGGTGGAAATTGCGCCTCCAGATATTGCGGTGCTAACCTACATCGGGCACGCGCATGTGGAATCTTTTCCAGATGGACGAGAAGGAATTGCCAGGGAAAAATCAGAAATTTTTGCGCACCCTCAGACAAAGGTGACAGTCATTAACAAACAGGCGTTTGCCTTTGAGTCTATCTATCGGGGTGGGGTTAGCAAAGTCTCTTATTCTTTGGATCCGGAAGTGGCAGATATGGTGCTTAAAAAAGGGTGTTTTTTAGAGGAATGGGGCAAAGAGTCCCCTCAATTTGAGCTCCCTTTTGAAGAGAGTCATTTTTTAGAAAATTTTGCAGCGGCTGCCACCGTGGCCCGTATTTTACGCATGGGCTGGGAAGATATTTTTTCGCAGATTAAATATTTGCAAGGCTTTGAGCAGAGATTCGAAAAAAAAGAGTGGGGTGGGGCCTTATTTATCAACGATTGTTACAATGCAAGTCCTGAATCGATGAAGGCGGCTTTAAAAAATTTACCTTCTCCTTCTTTAGGAGGAAAAACGGTGGCGGTATTTGGAGAGATGGTAGAGCTGGGTGGTTTTTCAGAAGGGGGGCACGTGGAGGTGGCTGAGTGCGCTTTAGAAAAAGTAGATCATGCGCTTGTCTTTGGAAAAAATGCCCTTCCTATGCTAAAGGTTTTTAAAGAGGCAGGAAAGCCAGTTCAATTTTTTCACGATATTGTTACATTAAAAGAGGTGATCTTTGAGCTCACAAAGCCTGGGGATGTCGTATTAATCAAAGGGTCAAATGCAAACAAGCTTTGGCGTGTATGGGAGGAGGTTTAACGTGCGTATTGTTGTGATTGGAGGAACGGGAACAATCGGGGTAGAGGTTGTTAGATTGCTGAAAGGGCGACATGAGGTCGTGGTTGCCGCAAGAAAAGGGGCAGAGGCTAGCTGTGACATCTCTTCTATAGAATCTATTGGGGCTCTATTTTCTTCATTAAAAGAGGTTGATGCCGTTATTGTCACAGCGGGTGGCTTTCCGTTCGAATCTTTAGAAAAGATGACTCCAGAGAAGTATTTAATGGGGGTAAATGACAAGCTCATGGGGCAGATTCGGTGTGTTCTTGGCGCCCTTCCTTATGTGCGCGATCGAGGCTCATTTACCCTTACAAGTGGCATTTTAGCGCATGACCCTGTAAAGGGGAGCTCTTGTGGCGCCATGGTGAATGGGGCCATTGAAGCGTTTGTAAAATCTGCCTCTTTAGAGATGCCTCGCCAGATCCGCATGAATGTCGTTTGTCCGACGCTGATCAAAGAGTCAGAAAAAAAATACGGCGCAGCTTTTCCTGGATTTGATGCCGTAAAGGCTGAAAAGGCCGCTTTAGCCTATCAAAAAAGCGTGGAAGGGCTTCAAAATGGAGAAGTCTATAAAATTTTATATTGAGAGGGAATAGTCCTTTACAAGGTAAATCCAATCATACAATAATATCGGTAAACAGCATGGAGTGGTTCTTTGCTTGAGAATATTAGGTGGGCGATGTTTGAATTTCTTTCGGGGACAATCTCCGCGCTTTTGACGGGTTATTTTTTTCTTCTCCTAGATGGGTTAAAAGCCCAAAGAGAATTGACGTCTGTTTTAATTGCTTTGGCAAAAGAGTGTGAATACAATTCCATTTACCGAGGCAATTCACGCTGCCCCTTCCAAAACATTTGGATGGAAAGAGCCCTTACGATGCAATCTTTCTATGAACAGATGGGGCCAACGGTAGAGAAGTGTATTGATATTTTTGAGCTGGCCAAAGATGCGAATGCCGACAACATCGATCAAAGAGGAGTGCGCTCGTCTACGATTCAAGAGACGTACAAGGGGATTTCCGCAGACATTCAAGGCCATTTGCCCCACCTTCGGAAGCGATCCTCAACACTCTTGAACTATTTTCTTTTCACTCTCAAAACAGAGTCGCAAAGGGCTCTTCCTGTGACTAGTTCTTTACAGACAAATCTGGATTAATACTAATTGAAAGAAATAAACACACAAATTCGAGAGAGATTTTGACCAGAAATTTTGCGCGGAGATCGAAGTTATCTTTTGACAGCTAATACATAATTGTCACGTAGGAGCTTCTTGGACTTTTGCGTAGGCCATTTCTATGTTTTCCTTTACATACAAATAGGGAAGCACAAAAAATGCCGTTGCTAAGCAGCCGCCAAGCGCAACTTCAATATATGCAACAGTTACATCTAGCTGGGAAAAGGGACGAGAGCTAACGAAGATCCCATTGTTATAGATGTTAACCCAGAAGTTGCCGGCAGCTAGTCGCTCATGTTGAAGAGCTATATAATTAAGCGCGAACTTAGATAATCCTACCACCGTTACGGCTGCACAGATCAGAATAGCGACGCTTTGCCACAGAGTTCCATCTGTATGCATTTGGGCTATAACAAGCTTAGATATTTTCCATTTAGATGCAAGAAAAGAACACCCTTGATTTGCCAGTGGGGGCGCGCCTTCACCATGTCTTGAGGTTAATACAGCAATTTTTTCCATATTTTAAGTCCTAACATTTTAATAATGTTCACAAATCAATTTTTTCTTAAAAAGATGATTTTACCATTTTTTTTAATTTATAGGAACGGTGATTTATATATATGAATTATTTTAAATTTATTAAATGGCCTTGCAATCGACTTTTTTACAGATAACCTTACACTAAGGCGAAAACTTCAGGGCGCCAGAATAGATGGTGTATCTTTTGCCTGAAGGAAGAGGGCCATCTTGAAAGAGGTAGCCAAGGTGCCCATCACACCGGCTACACGAGACCTTTACCTGATCGCTAAACCAGCCGAAAGTGTCTTGAGTCAGCACATTTTCTTGGCACAAAGGAGCCCAGAAAGTGGGAAATCCTGCGCCGGAATTGTACTTTGTCTCGGAGCTAAAGAGAGGAAGATCGCATCCCGCACAGCGGTAGATGCCTACTTCTTTTGCATCGTAATAAAGGTTATTAAAGGCGATCTCTTTCTTGCCTTTTCTAAGGATGTCAAACTGCTCGGGGGTGAGTTTTTCTTTCCACTCTTTTTCTGTAAGGATTAGTTTTTTTCCGTCAAATTTGTACTTAGGAAGGCAAGAGCTTTCTTTGGCGGGGGCTATTGAAACTAGAAAAGTCAAGCAAAGGAGAGGCAAAAGAGTTTTCATGGGTTTAGTTTGGATCTTAGGCTAAATTTTTTTTTATGTCCAATTTTGTAGCTGCTTGACTATGCCTTCCTGCAATAAACCCGGTGGTCCACGCATTTTGGAAGTTAAAGCCTCCCGTGACTCCATCGATGTCTAAAATTTCTCCTGCAAAGAAAAGGCCTGGGCAAATTTTGCTCTCCATGGTTTTAAAATTGACCTCTTTCAGCCTTACGCCTCCACACGTGACAAACTCTTCCTTGTGGGTTGTTTTTCCCTCTGTTTGATACTGATCAGAGTTTAATCTTTCGGCGATCTTTTGGAGCTGTTTATCGGATAGATCTCTCCATTTTTGCCCCTCTTGCACCCCATAGCGGATTAAGAGAGTTTTCCACAGATTCTTAGGGAGAAAAAACCGACTTTCGGCAGCCGCCTCTTTGAGAGGCGTCTCTTTTTTCCATAAAAGAAGTTGAGTGTAGATCTCTTCTTTTTTTAACTGAGGCGCCCAATTGATAAAAACAGAGGTTGTGTAATTCTTTGCATGGAGTAAAGGAGCCTGCCAGGCTGAGAGCTTTAAGATGGCAGGACCACTTAAGCCAAAATGGGTGATCAGTAAAGGCCCCCTCTCTTCCCTTGTGCTACCCTCAATATGAATAGAGACTAAATCAACAGAGATGCCACTGAGTTCTTTGAGGGGAGAATGGGGCATATTAAAGGTAAAAAGAGAGGGCAGGGGAGGCTCGATTGTGTGCCCTAGTCCTTGGGCAAGGAAGTGGCCCTCAGAGGCGCTTCCTGTAGCCAGCAAGACGGTTTTTGCAAGAGCAATTCCACAATCAAAGATGCCGTCTCTTTTTTCCAACTTGGGAATTTTTCTTCGCGTAAAAATTTCTACACCGACTTCTTTAGCGCGCTTTAGCAGAGCGTGAATGATGGTTTCAGAAGAGTCGGTCACAGGAAAGATGCGTCCATCAGATTCTGTTTTAAGACGCACTCCTTGAGCTTCAAACCAGGCAATTGTATCTCTGGGTTGAAAGGTGTGAAAAGGGCCAAGGAGTTCTTTTTCGCCGCGTGGATACTTTTTTACAAGCTCTTTGGGCTCAAAACAGGCGTGGGTGACATTACATCGCCCTCCTCCAGAGATGCGGACTTTAGAGAGAAGGACGCCACTTTTTTCAAAAAGGGCAACTTTGGCAGAAGGGCGCGCCTCTTTGGCGCAAATGGCCCCAAAGACACCCGCTGCCCCGCCTCCTAAAACAAGTAAATCGTAGCGTTCCATGGGAGGGGATTCTAAGAGGAGAGGAGCATAATTGTAAACAATTCCCTCTCCCTTTATCCTAACTCGGCATATGGTTCTATTATTGCAGGGATGGAATACAGGCTACCGCGCCAATTATATCTATAAAAAACAGCAAGAGGCCTTTGGATGTGGAGGGTATTATGTTGCCGCCTTTTGGCAAGCGATCCAGTTGGGAAACAGCCTCCAGCTTCTCTCTTTATTTTCTTGGCAGAAAAGGGTCATCATTCCATTGACGTGTTTGCCTCTTTTTCTTTTGAAGGCGGCTATCGGATCGTCTGATCCTTCTTTTTGCCATGAGAAAATGATCAAGGCATCCCAATTTCTTTTAGAAAAACAAGCGCTTGTTGTCCATGTGATGACGCTCTCTTCTCTTTTGGGATCGGCGTTTGTTGGAAATTTTTTTGCTCTAGCGCCTTTTCTGATAGCCTTAGTCTATGGGCTTTTAGAAGAGAGGGGTATCATCCCCGAGAGCGTAGTCTTTTTTTTGGAAAGGTATATGCCGGCCTTTTCTTTGATGGGTCTTTTTCTAGAGAGCAACCTCCTACTAAAAGTCATAGCTTTATTTGCGCTGCCCGCTTACCTATTTCCGAATTTTAATCGTCAATGCTTTTATAAAATAGATCATGCGCTGAGATCTATCCTCCCTCTTGCAGGCCCTTCTTTAAAGAAGAGTGAAGCTTCTTGTCATTCACAGGCCGTTCTTTCTTACCAAGAAATAGAGAAAATTCTGGTGGAAAAAGAGGAATGCTACGAGCTCAATCTCGGTTTTTGCTCCGCGTCCTTTGATTTTTTAAGGTTAGAGTCTAACTTTCAGAGACTGTCAGAAATATTTGAGGCATTTTCCCCTGAAGACTTTAGGGAGGCTCTGAAAGAATACAAACAAATTTGTCCTTCAAGCGCGCTCGGTCATGAGCGGGTTAAAGAGGGCCTTTTGCGTCTTGTTGCTATTTTAGAAGGTAGGCAAAGAGCTTCTGGTTTTTTACAAGATTTAGAAGAGGCAAGAGAGGCGATTATTCCTTTGATTAAGTATGTAGATGAGAATAATGATATAGAGGCTCTTTTACACTTGGCCAGTGCTGGAAATGGGGGTTGCGCTTTAAAGATCAAGAGCGTGGTAAAAGAGTTGAGGGGGCGCATTTACTTAGACAAGGGTTACAGAGCAAGAGTGTGGCAGATGCTTCATAAAAAAAGAGAAGATTTAGTTTATGAGGTTTATAAAAAAAACTTAAAAACTTGCTTTGTGCCAGATTGTCTTATTTCTGATTTAACCCTTTTTAAATGGTTAAGCGCTCCAATTGGTTGGGGATTTTTACCCTCTTCTAACAGGGTTACTCCTGTGCGAACAGTTGCCGATTTTTTTTATTGGGAAAAATATTCTAAGGCGCGTGCCCAAATGCATCAGAAGTATAGAGAGGGGTTAGAGGAATTGGTTGAAAAATATGATGCGGAGAGAGGAGCAAAAAAGACTTTTTTTGAATCTTTTTTAAATGAAAGCAATACCCTTTCTAATGAGCAAAAAAAAGCCTTGAAAGAAGGTTATACTGCTGCCCAGGATAAGAAAAAATATCACCGATTGTGCTTTGTTCAATTGGGCGTTTTACGTAGAATTGCCTCATGAAATTTTCTCTTTTTCTTTTTGACTTCGATGGCCTTTTAGTCAATACAGAAGAACTCCATTTTGCAGCCTACCAAGAGATGTGCAGGCGGCGCGGTTTTTCTCTTCCCTGGACCCTTTTAGAATTTTTTGAGGCAGCTCATTTTTCTTCGACGGGACTTGCAAAAGCGATTTATCAAGAATTTCCTCAGCTTTTAGACAAGGAGCCTAATTGGCAGGTTCTTTATGAGGAAAAAAAGAGTATTTATCAGAGTCTTATTCAATCGGAAAAGCTGCAGCTGATGCCAGGGGCAGAAGAGATCCTTTTATGGTTACAAGAAAAAAATCTGCGCCGGTGCGTGGTTACAAACTCGTTTCAAAAACAAGTTGACGCTATTTGTGAGAAACTGCCCGTTCTCAAAACGATTCCTCTGTGGATCACAAGGGAGAAGTACACGCAGGCAAAACCCGATCCTGAGGGGTATATAAAGGCTATTAAACAACTAGGCATCCCCGGCGATTGTATCATTGGTTTTGAAGACTCTTTTCGAGGTTTGACAGCCCTCATTGGTGCAGGAGTTGATCTGCCCGTTTTGGTCTCACCACCGGATCATCCGCAGATGAAACTCTCTTTTTCTAAAGAGGTTGTAATTGTCCCTTCTCTAGAGGTCTGGGTACGAGACTTTCATCAAAAATAAACCAAGCGCAGGTGCTGCACTAGAGGCTTTTCTGCGGTCTTTGGCAGCAAAAATTTCCTCGATTTGTGTTGGCAGGATTTTTCCTGCTCCTACATCTAGCAGAGTTCCTGTGAGATTACGCACCATTTTATAAAGAAACCCATCCCCTTCAAATTCAAGCCGGATTCCATCCTCTTCAGCCGCGAGGGTAAGACGCGTGAGGGTTCTGATCGCATCGCGCGCTGCAGTTCCTGCATGGGCTTCATTAGCAAAAGACGTGAAATCGTGGGTTCCTATCAAGTATTTAGCGCCCTCTGCCATAAGATTTAAGTCTAAAGGGGTATAGACAGGGTGGCTGTAGAGCCGTTTAAAAGGGTTTAGCGCGGGCTTTAAGTGCAGATGGTAGTGGTATTCTTTAGAAGAGGCGGAGTATCTAGCATGGAAATGATCGGGGACAGGGCAAATAGTTAAAATGCGAATTGTGGGGGGTAGAATTCCATTTAAAGAGTACTGAAGGCGAGCACATTCAAAAGGTTTATCGGTTGTGAAGTGGGCAACTTGTCCCATGGCATGGACGCCAGCGTCCGTCCTTCCTGAGCCTGTAATAAAAAGAGGTTCTTGCAAAATTGTAGAAAGAGCTTCTTGGATAAGGGCCTGAATAGAGATAGAATTAGACTGGATTTGCCAGCCACCAAAAGAAGTGCCATCGTAGGCAATAACGAGTTTATATTTCATAAAAAAGAGAACGTAGCACCTCATTTAATCGAAGAGCTACGTTCTTCATTGGAAGCTTTAGGAGAGGTGTTTGCTGACGAGCTTAGTCATTTCAAACATGTTAACAGATTTTCTTCCAAAAAGTTTTTGGAGTTTTTCATCCGCAAGGATGTTTCTTTTATTGCTAGGATCTTGTCTGCGATTTTTTTTGATGTACTCCCACAATTTTTTTGTCACTTCTGTGCGGGGCATTGGACCTTTTCCCACAACGGCAGAGAGTTCATCGCTGAGTTTCATGGGTTGCATGAACTTAGATTGTTTTTTTGGTGGCATGGACATTTCTCCTTTCTGGTTTAAGCGCCCCGCTAATCTCTTATCTTAAGAGAGCTGGGGCCGTTACATGGTAAAACTAAATCCTCAAGAGACAACTTGTATCTTTCCTGGGGTATTATAGTCAAAAAAAATCGTTCTTGCGGGAGTTGTTTTGTGATTTTCTTGCCTTTTAGCCCCGCCTTCAGTTATACCTCACCCCCATGAGCGAAGTTATTATCGAAGAGCTCCACGATCTGGGCTCTCTTGCCCAAAATCTGGCAAAAGTCTCACTCACAGAGGAAAAAGAGAGTCTTCTTCTTCAATTTCCTGTAGTTAGTCAATATTTTAATGAGTCCCCTTCTAAATTTTACAGCTTTAGCAAATTTTCCCTCGAAGAGAGGGTTGTGCTTTGTTCTGTGATTGCGACAGACCAAGCAGAGCGGCTTCTTGATGGCGAGTGGAAGATCGATGAATTAAGGTCGCTGGTAAAACCTTTGTTAGAGGTGGAGCGTTTTTATTCCTCTATTGGGGGAATTGTGGGATACCAGTGCCGTATGTTGCAGCTCCTTAGGGAAGAAAAGTCTAGCATAGAGACGCAAAATACACGGTATTATCCCCCAAAGGGGATTGATATTTCTGAAGAAAGTAGGGCGACATCTCTTTTCATTCGTAGTGGTATAGCCCATTTGCCTCAGCTTGCGGAGATTTATCCTTTGGGAGGTGCTGCAGACCGTCTTAAGTTAAGAGAGGAGAAAACAGGCGACGCTTTACCTGCCGCGCGTCTTCCTTTTTTAGGCAAGAGCCTTCTTGAAGGCCTCTTTGCAGATCTTCAGGGGCGAGAGTATCTTTACTATAAGATTTTTGGTAAGCAACTCATAACTCCTGTTGCCATGATGACCTCGCACGAAAAAGACAACCACCTTCATATCCAGTCTATTTGCGAAGAAGCCGGCTATTTTGGGCGTCCAAGAAGTTCGATGAAGTTTTTTTGTCAACCCCTTGTTCCTACTGTGACAAAAGAGGGAAAGTGGTGTTTACAAAAGCCAGGTCAGCTTTTATTAAAGCCAGGAGGACATGGAGCGATTTGGCGCCTGGCTATAGAAGAGGGGGTTTTTGCGTGGTTTATTGCTCAAGGAAGAACCAAGGCTTTAGTCAGACAAATTAATAATCCGGTTGCAGGAGTTGATTATGGCCTTTTAGCCTTTACTGGAATTGGGTTTAAGGAGGATAAATCTTTTGGATTTGCCTCTTGTCCAAGGCAAGTCAAGGCATCAGAAGGTATCAATGTTTTGATAGAAAAAAAGGAGGAGGAGGTCTACCGTTACTCTTTAACAAACATTGAATACTGCGATTTTAAAAAGTTTGGCATTTTAGATGAACAGGTCACCTCAGATAGCCCCTACTCTCGGTTTTCTTCTAATACCAATATTTTGTTCGTGGACTTAAATGCCATACAGCAGGCTGTTACTAGGTGCCCCATTCCGGGGATTTTAGTGAATCTAAAAAAAATCACCTACACAAGCGCCACAGGACAGAAAATAGAAGAAGAAGTCGCTCGTTTAGAGTCAACCATGCAAAATATCGCTGATTTTTTTGTAGAGAGCCATACATCCCCCTTAGAGCCTGAAGAGCGGGGAGATCTAAAAACATATATCACTTATAATACGCGTCAAAAAACAATATCAACTGCCAAAAGAGAGTTTGTTTTAGGAGCCTCCTTACTAGAAACGCCCGAGGGATGTTTTTTGGATCTTTTAAAAAATAATATCGATCTACTTTTGCGCTGTGGTGTGCAGGTGCCGCAAGTGCATAATGCAGAACTCTTTTTTGCTCAGGGGCCCTCTTGTGTTTTTCTCTATCATCCGGCCTTGGGGCCTCTTTATTCAGTGATAGCTCAAAAGATTCGGGCAGGGCGTATTTCGCTTGGCAGTGAATTGCAGCTTGAAATTGCAGAGCTGGATATGGAGAACCTTGATCTTAAGGGAAGTCTGCTCATTCATGCAGAAGCCATCATGGGCCATAAGGTAGCGGGTATTTTAGAATATTCGGAGCGGTGTGGTAAATGCAGGTTAAAAAACGTGAAAATACGCAACCGAGGCATCGATAGAGATTTACCTAATGTCTATTGGAAAAATGAAATTGCGCGCCTGGAGACCTGCCATATCATTTTACGAGGAAGATCAGAGTTTTATGCGGAGAATGTAACCTTCGAAGGGGACCATTTTATCGAAGTAGAAGACGGATTTGCTCTCTATGTTTTTCAGGGAGAAGAAGGTTTAGAGTTTAGAAAAAACCCCCTGGTAGAAGGGGGCTGGAAATGGGAATACACGCTCACAGAGGGTGGAGATATTCACCTTTCTTAGTTTATTTTGTAAAGAGCATAGGCCAGCGTCACAATCAAAGCTAGAGCAACTGCGCAAGGGAGGGGGTTGGCGTAAACAAAAGCCCCGGCAAACATCGCTTTTTCTCTCGCTTGATCGAGGGCGTAGGCTGTATAGGGCTGGGCCATCGTCCATAAATGAGACGCGGTACTAGAGGCCCAGGTGTAAAAGAGGGATGCTTGCTGTGTAGAAAAAGTCCATGCCCTTCCTCCATAGTAGACAGCTCCTTCACAGAGGTTTGTAAAAGTTGTAGAGACAGTGTTCGCTACTGCGCCAATTTCCATAAGAGACTCCTTTTTTAAGAGGTATTCTACCATCTTTCTTTTGTTAATGTAAAGGGTGTGTAAATTTTTTTAATTGAGATTATTCCTTGCTTCCCCTCTAGAGCTTCTACTATAATTGCATTCTTTCAAAGGAATCTTACTATGAACCAGCAGACACAAGATCGTTTAAAGAGCATCCGCAATCGCCTTTTACATATGTGGAGGTATCTTTGACCTCGAGTCTAAACAATCGAGAGTAGAAGAATTACAGAGGAAAATGGAGGAGGGGAGCTTTTGGCTCGATAACGACGCCGCTCAAAAGGTGATCGAAGAGACAAAGAGGCTTAAAGCGTGGACCCTGCCTTATCAAGAACTCAAAAATCGTTTTGAGGGGGTCGATTCTCTTTTGCCAGAAGCAGAAGAGATGCAAGATCCTTCTCTTCTAAAAGATCTCTATCAAGAGCTAGATAGTATTGAAAAAAATCTTGCTGATCTTGAAATCCGTAAAATGTTATCCGGTGAGATGGATCCTAAAAACTGTTATTTTAGTATTAATGCCGGCGCAGGAGGGACAGAAGCGTGTGATTGGGCCTTAATGCTCTCTCGCTTATACCAGAGATGGGCGGCTAAAAAAGGGTGGGAATTAGAGGTCTTGGACTCTGTAGAGGGGGAAGTGGCGGGCATTAAAAGCATCACTTTTAAAATTATCGGCTCTTTTGCCTACGGCTATTGTAAAGCAGAAAAAGGCGTTCATCGACTTGTGCGAATTTCCCCTTTTGATTCGAATGCAAAAAGGCACACTAGTTTTGCCTCTGTAGATGTCACCCCAGAAATTGATGATGATGTCAAAATCGAGATTCGTCCTGAAGATGTGCGTGTAGACACCTATCGAGCCTCCGGAGCAGGGGGGCAACACGTGAATAAAACAGACTCCGCAGTCCGCATGACGCACATTCCTACAAACATCATTGTCTCTTGCCAAAGGGAGAGAAGTCAAATTCAAAATAGAGAGTCGTGCTTGAAAATGTTAAAAGCAAAGCTTTATGAAAGGGAAATCTCTGAAAGAAAAGCCAAGTTAGAGCAGATGGGCGGAGAAAAAAAAGAGATCGCCTGGGGAAATCAAATCCGCAATTATGTCTTTCAACCGTATACCTTGGTCAAAGACACGCGGACTGGCTTTGAAGTGGGGGATATCCACGCCGTTATGGACGGGGATATTGACGAATTTATCATCTGTTATCTAAAGGAGTTTAGTAGTTAATGGTAGACGCTCATGATATTCGCTACACGTATATAACGGACATCACTTACTTAAGACAGTGGGTTTCACAACCGGAGATTCTCAAATGGTTTCCTATGGGCAGCGAAAAAGAGGTCGAGGATGCTCTTCAATGTTGGATTGGTTTTTCTCGCTGGAGCTGTAGTTTGACAGCGACCATCAACCATGTTCCGTGTGGAATAGGCACTCTTTTTCTCATGCCCTATAAAAAAGTTGCGCATCATTGCCTTTCTAAAATGGTTGTGGACCCGAAATGGCAGCGTCAGGGTATTGGAAGATCTCTTCTGAGGAATATGAAACATCTAGCTAAAAACTATTTCCATTTAGAGATGGTAGACATGGAAATTTTCGAAGGAAACCCTATTTACTCTCTTCTTTTACAAGAAGGCTTTAAGGAAGTTTTTTCTCAGCCCGATTTTGTCGACCTTGAGGGAAAAAAAAAGGCTAGAATGGTGATGGAGGCTGTTTTATGAAACTGCCTGTCACGATCCGGTTTGCACAAGAAGGAGATGCTCCTTTTCTTACAAAATGGCTGAGTCAACCCTATGCTATGCAATGGTTCCCTATGTGCAATGAACGGGAAGTCGAAGATGCGGTTCGGGTGTGGATCAGCTATTCTAAGCTAAGGGCGGGGATCACAGCCTGCTACAATGGAGAGCCTGTGGGTATGTCTAACGTCTACGTCTCTCCTTATAAAAAACTCGCCTCCCAAGCTCTTTTTTCACTTATTGTTGCAGAGCCGTGTCGTGGGCAAGGAGTTGGATTTGCTATCTTAACAGAACTGATGCGCCTTGCTAAAGAAGAGCACCACATTGAGCTTCTTCACCTGGAAGTCTACGATCAAAATCCCGCTATCTTTCTTTATCAAAAAATGGGATTTAAAGAGTACGCGCGCCATCCCCGTTTTTTAAAATTGGATGGGGTCTATACCGATAAAATTTTAATGCAGAGGAAGCTCTAATGGCAGGACATAGTAAGTGGGCAAACATCAAGCACCGTAAGGGTCGAGCCGATAAAATTAAGGGAAAGATGTTTTCTCGTGTGACAAAAGAGATCATCACGGCAGTCAAGCAAGGAGGTCCTGATCCAAAATCTAATCCTCGTTTGAGAATCGCCTTAGAAAAAGCGCGAGCCGTCAACATGCCAAATGACAATATCGAGAGAAACATTAAAAAAGCCTCGAGCACAGACCAAGCCGATTTTTCCCCCGTAACATATGAACTCTACGGATACGGAGGTGTGGGAATCATTGTAGAGATTTTAACGGATAATAAAAATCGAGCCTCGTCTGATATGCGCATTGCCACCAATAAAAGAGGGGGCAGTATTGCCGCTCCTGGATCGGTTACCTTTAACTTTGATCGGAAAGGGGTGATTCATATCTTAAAAAAAAGTGGTGAAGAAGAGACTCTTTTTTTATGTGCCACAGAGGCGGGTGCAGAAGATTTTGAAGAAGTAGACGATCTTTATATTGTCACAACCCCTCCCGATCTTCTTTTTCAGGTCAAAGAGGCTTTAGAAGCCAAGGGCGCAAAAGTTGAAAGTGCAGAGCTGGAAATGATCCCTAAGCTTTATATCGATTGCGAGGCAGAAGATCTTAAAGCCAATCTAGAACTCATCGAGTGGATTGAAGCTCTAGACGATGTCGATACCGTCTATCACAATATAAGGATGGAGTAAAGTATTTTTATTGCGCAAAAATTGTAGGGGAAAATCTTGAGGATGAGTTATACCCCAGAATAAGTATGACACCCGAAAAGATCCGCCTTCAAGAAGATAAAGAGAAGAAAAAGCATTGGCGCAGATGGGGCCCTTACCTCAGTGAAAGGCAGTGGGGGACTGTGCGAGAGGATGAGAGCCTGGATGGCGAGGTGTGGCTTCGCTCTACGTTTGATCAGGCCGTATCTAAAGTTTATCGGTGGGGAGAGGATGGGATTGCGGGTCTTTGCGACAACCATCAAAGACTTTGCTTTAGCTGGACCTTTTGGAATGGAAAGGATTCTCTATTAAAAGAGCGTCTTTTTGGCGTCTCTGGAAAAGAGGGAAATCATGGGGAAGATGTCAAAGAGTACTACTTTTACTTAGATAACACTCCCACACATTCCTACATGAAGTATCTCTATAAATACCCACAAAAGCCATTTCCCTATAAACTTCTTATAGAAGAAAATTCCAAACGGACAACGCAAGAGTATGAGTACGAGCTTTTAGATACAGGTGTTTTTGCAGAAAATCGGTACTTTGACATTTTAATTGAATATGCAAAGGCCTCTAGCGATGATATATGGATGCGCCTACAGGTGAGTAACCGAGGCCCTGATCCTCACCCCTTTCACCTTCTCCCTACACTCTGGTTTCGCAATACGTGGTCCTGGGGGACAAATATTCATAAGCCCGCTCTTAAAGGGGCAGATAGTTCCATTCAGATTTTCCATGCAGAACTTGGTGACTATGTTTTTTATTTCCCTGCTGCTAAAGAGGTTTTATTTACAGAAAACGAGACCGATTTAAAAGATGGATTTCACCGCACGCTCATCAAGGGAGATCATCTCTCACTGAACCGAAATCCCTTTGGAACAAAGGCTGCACCTTACTATAGCTTTGATTTGGCGTCCGGAGAGACAAAAGAGTTCTATTTCCGCCTTACCAAGGAAAAGGGGTTAATAGAGCCTTTAAAAGAGGGGCAAGCCGTTTTTGCCCTCCGGAAAACAGAGGCTGACGCCTTTTATAATGAAATAATCCCTTCCACGGTCTCCGACGAAGAGCGCATGATTGAAAGGCAGGCGCTTGCAGGTCTTTTATGGAATAAACAATTTTATTACTACGAAGTGAATGAGTGGCTAAAAACCCCTCGTAAAACCTCTAGAAACCGGGAGTGGGAGCACCTTTACAATGAAGACATCCTTTCTGTTCCCGATAAGTGGGAGTACCCTTGCTTTTTTTCTTGGGACACCGCCTTTCATACCCTGCCTCTTGCCATGATCGATCCCGAATACGCCAAGCGCCAGCTGACTTTATTGACGCGCGAATGGTACATGCATCCCAATGGACAGATCCCGGCCTACGAATGGGAATTTGGAGACGTTAATCCCCCCGTCCATGCGTGGGCAGCGTTTCGGACATTTAAGATTGAAAAGAAGATGCAGGGTAAAGAAGATCGGGTTTTTTTAGAGACGATTTTTCAAAAACTATTGCTTAACTTCACATGGTGGGTTAATCGAAAAGACTCTGAGGGAAAGAATGTTTTTCAGGGCGGCTTTTTAGGCCTTGATAATATCAGTATTTTTAACCGTAGCGAGCTACCAACTCAAGGGAAGCTCTACCAGTCGGATGCAACCAGCTGGATGGCTATGTATGCATCGAATATGCTGGAGATGGCCTTAGAACTTGCGCAAAAAAATCCGATCTATGAAGAGATGGCCAGTAAATTCTTCGAGCACTTTCTCTATATTTCCCACTCGATGCACACGAAGATTAATGGGACAATTTCTCTTTGGGATGAAGAAGATGGATTTTACTACGATGTGCTTGCCATGCCCGATGGCAGAGCCATCCCTATTAAAGTGCGATCCATTGTAGGTTTAATTCCTCTTTTTGCAGTTGCCACCGCATCCTCGGACCACTTAAATCAGTTCTTAGATTTTGGCAAAAGAGTGGAGTGGTTCATTGAGAATAGGCACGATCTGTGTGCGACGATTGCCTCCCTGCGCAAGCCAGGGGTGATGGGACGAAAATTGATCTCCATCACAGGCCCTGATCGCGTAAAGAGAATTTTGGATCGCCTCTTAGATGAAGAAGAGTTTTTAAGCCCCTATGGCATACGGTCTTTATCTAAATACCATGATAAGCACCCTTACGTGCTTAAATTAGATGATCACGACTATTTTATTAAGTATGAGCCAGCAGAGTCATCTGAGAAAATTTATGGGGGGAATTCTAATTGGAGAGGGCCCATCTGGTTTCCTTTAAATATTTTAATTATCGAGTCACTACAGCGCTA
>JACCDZ010656923.1_pt1 | contig 19741 bp, 14 predicted proteins | sample 7449551 | NCBI WGS metagenome assembly JACCDZ01 (sample SAMN15323452, study PRJNA562643) | freshwater metagenome | isolation source: river surface water | place: USA:Blue River Watershed | collected 2017-08-18
GGGAGAGATCCCGCCCAAAGCTATGGAGATCGCAGAAAGTTTTTATGGCGATGCGGTCAGAAGAAATCTGATCATAGCCCTTGAACATCTCTCTGCAAAACCGAAGGACCATGCCCAAGCAGCAAAAAACATGCTGATGAAACCAGAATGGTTTAAGTTATTGCAAGCACAAGCGGCAACGTTATTACCATCTATCAATTATGGGGTTGAAAACAGAGCTATCTAAATGCCCTCTCAATATCCCATCCCAGTGTTGATATATCCGCACCGTAGATAGTGGGCGTTTCTGTTTCCACAACGCCAAAGAATTGCATTTGCCCCACTCGTCTTCGGTATCGTCAAAAAGCCTGGGGCCGAAGCCCCTTACTGTTACTCCACGTCTACCACGTCATCGATGCTGGCCTTAGCGTACAACTCCTCGGCTAACCATCCGTGACCAAAAAACTCTTTTACCTCTTCCAAGGTTTCGCAAACTTTGCCACTGTAACGGTCGCGTTCACCCTGATAGCATGTGTACTCTCTTTTCCTGCAGACGAATTTCCCCCCCTTGGTTTTGAACAGGTCAAGATGTGTCCAGCGATTCCTTTGATTATAGTGGCTGTAAGCCCGTGAAAAATCGTCGGAGCATGGTACAGATGCTACCAGCTCACCTGTGAAACGAAGGTTGGGCGCGTTATCAATCTTTACAGTAAATGTGTTCATGTCGGAGTCCTCGTTAATGTCAATCTCTTCAATTTCTGGGATAGGTAGCAAGTCCTGTACTAAAGCTACCCACTCATAACCATCAAGCTTGTCGGTCAGAACAGCCTCAAGCCTCCAACCTTCAATTTCTTCACCCTCTTCGTCAATGAACATAAAGTTTGTTTCGAAATTCCCTCCAGATATGCGATCGATATCTATAGTGAAGTCGAAAGCATCAGAGTAGGTTTTGTCACCACCTTTCGCTGTCCAAAGGAATTTGATTTCCAATTCACCGTGTTTGGCTGTCGCTTCGCCAGTCACGAGAGAGTAAAAATGATCTGCGTATTTGATTTCACCTTCATCATCAATGCCGATTGGGTACTGTTCTTTCTGAAACTCACGATTTGTTTCATCGACCGTGAATTCAAAGTCTGACGATTGCAGTTCTTCAAAAGCAGATTGCGAAATTACGATGGATCTCATGGTATTCTCCTGTCATCTCAGAGGTGCCGCTGAGTTCGGCTGTGGATGTCTTCCAACTTTTTAACGAACGGTATCTGTTTTTTTGTTAACACGTTTCATCTGCCCTATAAGCTATGCAGCCTCAAACACACTAAGTACGTGGCAGACTGTCCTTATCTCAAATCGGCTAAGTAAACAATTCTTCATCTAGGCCACTATCAAATGATGCATCCCAAGCGTCAGAGAAATAGTCGATTTTATTGATAGCCTCCGCCAAAACATGCAGATTTGGGCTTGTTCCTTGGGCATAATGCTTTATCGTCATAGACGAATTCAGGCTGTGTCCTACCAGTCGCTGAATGATATCTAGAGAGACACCGCACGAAATCAGGTAGCAAATTCCTGTCTTTCGAAGGCAATACATATCGATCAGCTGGCCCTGTTTCTTAGACTCTGCTTTTGAAATAGACAGTTTTTTCATCAAGGTTCGATTGAACCACTTACTGATCGGGGTTGCTTTTGAATAAAGAGGATCTTGCTTATCGACCGATTGCAGCTCTTCAAACAAATATTGATGACCTGCTCGAGCACAATGCTCTACATAGTCTAGAAATCCTTGTTCAATCAGTCTCATGTGGATCGGGATCCGTCTTTTACTGCTTTGAGTTTTGGTATCAACCTCAGCAAGACTGACATACGGTATGCCGCTTTGTTTGCGGATATCACGCAGCTTTAGATCTGCGATTTCGCTCGGTCTCATCAGCATCAATGCAATTAACTTCGGTACCCAAAATGACGCATTTGGATACTTTCGAGCTTCTAAAACGTGAGCTGGTTGATATTCAAAAATTGCTCTCATCTCGTTAGCAGAAAATTGACGACGAATGGTTTGATTAGAAATACCAATATCTAATTTCAACCCCGAGAGTGGGTTCTTTTGAAACTCCACTCGCCCCGTTTCACGAGCCCAACCAAGTAAGGAATGAAAAAATTGGAGATACAAATTTATGGTCTTTGGCTGTATGTATCCTGAGCTATGCCGCTTGGATTCCACTTTAGATAATTTGTCCCGAAACTGTATCGCCAGCGGATATTCGTTTGGTTTTGGTGCAACAAGAAAATCAGTGATAAGCCGATTTTCACCCATTACTTCGCTGAAAAGCTCCAGGTTTTGCTCATATTTCGTGAGAGTTTTCGAACCTAACGCTCGCTTGTCGTCCAAAAAATCTTTAGCGATTTGAGTCATCCGCAAATGAGGGAATTTTTCGAGGTTGTATTCGCGCTCAATTCTGCGTGCGAAATTCGAAAACGAGTGCAATTGAAGAAGGATAGGAACGTCTTCAATGACTACTGTTCGAGGCAATTCACCATCAGGACTGATTGCATTTTTATTGAATTTTGCGAATTCGCGAGACTGACGAATCAAATCAGAAATCAGTCGATTTGAAAAAATAGCATCTTGCGCCAACACGTTCAGAGTGATTCCGAGCTGCTCTGCTTTATTTAACAAGAGTTTCAACTCGGGCTTATGCAATGATACGTGACGTTCAAAATTCGCCGCCGAATCTTGATAAAAACCAGCGAAAACACAATCCGGTACTATTTTGAAATTTGTTATATCCGTACCGATAAAAACTCCAGACATTAACATGGCTCGAGTTGATTCAGAGTATTCGTGAAATTTGCGTAGCAAAAATTGATGCAATTGATTTTTTAACTCAAATGCTCGCATTTCGTTTATTGGAAAGCTCCGAGGACTCTTCCGTCTTGAATCACCCATCACTTCGGAAAATTGGACTGCAGAATTGTGATTTGACATTATGCCCTCGGTTAATGACTGTATATAACCACAGTTAAAATCTTAACCTAACTCATTAATTTGTCAAATAATTTACATTAAATCTATTTTTGCGATTATATATTACACCACAATTAGCAAAATCCTCCGTGAAAAGGTCTGATAAGACCGCGTGAGATTAAGAAAAAATCGATACTAATTAGATACTTGCGCTTCAAAAAAGAGGCCGCTGGTATAGTGAAAGTCTAAAAAAAGTGTTTGCATGGAGTCGAGTGGGATTCATGGCATTTTAGATTAGATTTATTTTGCATAATAAATCTATAAAATGTCATTTTAAGGAATAAGCGTAACTATCGGCAGGGGGTTATCCAAACATTTCGTCGATTAAACAGGAGCATCAGTTATTTCATCGCCTGACAAAAAATGTCGCAGATCTGTATTAACGTTTCATTCTCTGTTTTCGTCACTGTAATTTTGTTCTGACACTCCAGGCTCAGGTACGCTCGTCTCAATCTTTGATAAACAGTGTCTTCCGCTATATTTTCCTTTTCTGTGTATAGAGCTTTCAATTCAGTCATGCTTACTGTGCTGCCAGCTGAAGAAAGCTGCTGCAATATCCAATGGCTGTCGAGCTCTGTTTGACTTAGCTTCTTCGCTTTTTTAGCATCGCCGCCACCCGCTTGAGTTTTAGCTTGAACACAAAAGAACTCTTCTTCAACAACGCGCAAAGTCGTTATCGAGTTGAGCAACATTGGTAGCCGGGCTGCCCCAATGTGCTTGGCACAGCTCAACCATCTTTCGAATACGTTGCCCTTGGTGAGTTGTTGAAGGAAGTAATTCATCAAAATGAGCTGAAACTATATTGGCCAACTAGCGCACAGAGTCTGTGGCATTTTGACCATTCAATGTTTGCATAAAGCGTTGATATTCAGCCCTAATCATAATAATTCCTTTTATTTAACTGTAACTTGGCCATTCATTAGCATGGGGAGAAGCCAGTCGCGGAGCTGACTAAGCTCGTGGCTCTGAAGCGCAAGATTCATGATTTTTTCAAATATGGGATCTGCTACTTTGTAGTAATCAGTCAAAACTTTCTCGCTAGGTATAACAATAGGGCTTTCTTCAATAACGCCTTTATTAATATGAGGCTGCTGAGCCCCTGTCCGTAACCCCATTAATCTTGGAACTTCACTGCAAAAATATGGGTATATGAAAGAGCTTTTAAGTCTCTTGCATTCTCTAATTCCCACCACAGATTGGTTTGTTGCAGCATCAATGCCAAGTATCGAAGGGCGAATATAACGAACAATTGAAATAACGACCGTACCTTTAGGCAAAAGTGTTGCAGCTGAGTTGTCGATACCGGCCTGAGTAATCTTTTGCTCCGATGTTATGATCGGAAATGAGGCTGTTTCCGCTGAACTCAGCCACGGAATATCTGCATTTTGCCAATACACATCCACAGATGTTGATGGGGTTCCCCCCAATTCAGTCTTTGATATTTTGCCAACATTAGTTGCTTCCCACCCCTCAGGTATTTGGCGCTTTAGGGCTGGGCTATAGATCATTTTTCCGCCAGAGGTTTTGTAGGGGTTGCCGTTGGCGTCGGGGAAATCGAATTGTACAAACCAATAGTCGTACAAGGTTTTGGCCATAGCTTCCAGCTCGGCGTTGATGCGGTTATTGAGTTCGATTTTTTGGTCGATTGTTTCTAGAACCTTTCGTATCGCAATTTGGGCCTTTCTATCATCAATCGCTGGAATAGCCATTTCGTGGAGTTCGTTTCTATTGACCCCAGGCACAGCACTTTTGTCAGAAGTCCGAATTCTCCCTAAGCAGCTCAATAAGTAGTATATGTACTTCGGATCGTTGCCTTTGAAATTCTGGATGTATAAAGCTGTATTGTGAGGCCAATATTTTCCCTCGACAAAATACATTTCCCCCAAGGTTCCATATCGTCCGGTTACGACGCCTTGGCCATCAACCTTATACTCGTTGTGGAAACCAGACACACCAGCTGAACTAATAACAGGATACGGGCCTGAAATTCTGTCTTTCTCGGGTAGGTCATAACCCCTCTTCAGGGTTATAAGGTCACCTAACCTTCTAGGGCTCACCTTACTCATACTTCAGACCTGCCAAGTGCTTTTTGATCTCAACTTCCAACTCACGAGATTGACTGAATAAACCTTCTAAGTTGCTGGTGAAGCCCTGAATTTTCTCGGCGAATTGTTCAGGAGTAATATCGATATATTCAATTTTGACATCGAAATACTGACCTGCACTTAACGAGTAATTTTTTGCTTCGATATCGCCGTAGCTAACAGCAACGGAAAAATCCTCTACCACCTTTTTGGCGTTAAACACATCAATAATCTGTTGTTCTTCATCAGCGGTTAATACGGTTTTTTGGTTTTTGCCGTCTTTGACTTTTTCACCCAAGTTAGACGCATCTACCAATACCACATCTCCATCGTTGCTAGCGTCGATGAAAAGGATAGATACGTTGGTGCCTGTAGTAGCGAAAATATTAGAAGGCATGGAGACCACGCCCGCGAGCATTTTGTTTTTAACCAAATGCTCGCGAATGCCTTTATCAATCCCCGATTGTGCCGTGATAAAACCTGTGGGCACAACTACTGCAGCTTTACCGTTGGGTTTCAGTGAGACGATTATGTGTTGCAAAAACAGTTGGTAAATTTCCATCTTGTCTTTGTCTTTAGGCTTGACCTTTGGAATGCCAGCAAAGAAGCGATCTTTGTTTTCTTTGCTATCTAGCTCATCTCTAAAATCGCTGAAATCCAGCTTAAACGGCGGGTTTGAGACTATGTAATCAAAGCGTTTTAACTCTTTGCCGTCTTTATGGTAGGGGTGCAAAACGGTATTACCTTGGATCACATTCGGGATTGAGTGCACCAAATTATTTAAGATCAGATTTAAACGCAGCAGATTTGACGATTTTTGTGAAATATCCTGCGTGTAAATACTACAACGGTTTTCACCTATGGCATGGGCAACGTTCATCAGCAAAGTACCCGAACCTGCCGATGGGTCATAACAACTTACATTGCGCACTGTGCCGCGCTGCTCTTTAGGCACTAAGATTTCGGCCATAATGCGCGCTACCGCATGGGGGGTGAAGTACTCAGCGTATTTGCCGCCGGAGTTGCTGTTGTAGTCTTTGATCAGGTATTCAAAGATGGTGGCGTAGAAGTCGAATTTTTGGGTGAAAATACGCTCGAAGCTGAACTCAACCAGTTTATTGATAATGGCACGGCAGAAGGCATCGCGTTTGGAATCGTCGGCAATGAACTGGCTGATTCGGTCGAACAATACAACCTTTGCACCGCCATCGGTTTTAACCGCGAACACATCGTTATTCGTGATGGCGATATCCATGAGGGTATCGTCAAATAGCTTGGCAAAGTCGGGCGCGTTTTGTTGGCTAAATAAATAGCTGATAAAGTGCTGAGGTTTCAGTCTTGCGGTATCGCCACCCATTTGCAGTTGCAGCATGTCGAGGACATTTTCTGACATTGCTGCAAGGGCTTCTTCCCACTTGTCGGCTTTAGCAATATTCTCATCAAGCTTTTTAGCTTCAAAGGCGAACTTGTCGTTTAAAAACTTATACAAAAAAGTTTGGGTAATGATTTTAAATTCGTTACCGTCGTTCCCTAAACCATAGTTGGCACAGATGCTTTTTAAGCTATCAATCAGAGCTTTGGTTTTTTGCTGAAATTCAAATTCAACCATTTTAATGTTTACTTCCTAATCAGTTTTATCGGCGCTCATTGTCAGTAGCGAAGCAATAGCAATTACAACGCTTGGCTGCCGGTATTAAATGCTTTTAAATATTCGGCGACGACGAGGCGATTTATATAACGCGAGGCGTCGGCGTTGAGTTGGATTTGCTGTTCTTTCATAAAGCGACCAATGACCAGCGGCATCATTTGTCGCTCGAAGTAGCTTTCGTTATCGAGCACTTGGCTGTTGTTGAGCACTTGCTCGTCGGCGTCTTGCTTAACGCCAGCCAATGCTGCAAAGATTTTACGCTCTGATTCGCTGATGTCGCCCTGGCTATGCTGACGCTCTTGCAAGCGTTTGTGAATGCGGGTGTATTTGGTATCACCTAAGTACTTTTGCCGCAATTGGTTGTTTTGGCGGTTCAGCTCTTTGACGCGATCATGAATTTTATTCAGAGCGTCTATATTGGCAACCATTTCATCTTGGGTAACTTCACTGAGATTTTTCTTTTTAAATAGACGCTCTAACTCTTCTTTTAAGCTGATGAACTGTGGATCTTGCTGGTCGAAGTTGCTGGCCAGTGCTTCGCGGGTTTGACGCAGGGTGTCTTTGAGTTTGTCAGCCAATACAAGTTCTTCTTCGCCGATTTTTACAAATTTGAAGATCACGTCTTCTAAGGCACGGTTCAGCAGGTTACTTGTGTCTTGTCCACTTTCTAAATCATTTTTAAGATTGAGTAAGTCCAAATGGTTGCTGGTTTCTCGGTACAACACATTGATCTTGGCGAAATCCAGTTCATCGAGAAAGTCATACTCGCCTTGCAAGCGAATAAGATTATACAAGCTGCGCGCATCTGCTAGGGCTTTCTTCAGCGCTAAAACGGTGTCGCGATCTTGGATTTGGCTGATTTGGTTGCAGAACTCTTCCATGTTATCGGTATCAAAACGGAACAGGACGTCTTTGATATGCTCGATCTCTTGTTTTATCTCTTCTTGGGATTTAAACAGCTGTGAATAGTGCTCCATTTCGTCGCCGAGTTCGGACTGTAATTCGTCGAAATATGCTTTGTTGGTAGCATCAAACTCTTTACGAATATCGGCAAAATCAACCACATAGCCGTAGCGGAAATCTTTGTAAGTACGGTTCACTCGTGTGAGTGCTTGCAGCAGGTTGTGTTTGCGAATAACCCTGCCTAGGTAAAGCTTTTTCAAGCGCTTGGCATCAAACCCAGTGAGTAGCATGTTGTAGACAAACAAAAAGTCGATTTTGCCTGCCTTGAAATCTTCTACCCAGTTTTTACGTTCTTCTTTGGTGCCGATGTCGTGCAGGATGAGCGCGGCGTTTTTTACTTTTTGTGCCTGTTTAACCGATTCTGTATAGGCTGTAGCTGCTGGCTCGGAGATTTCGAGTAATTCATTATCCGAGGCCCCCGTTTTATTTGGGAAAACCGGTGTTTCAGCATACACCCCATTAAAAATTTCGAACATTTGCTTGGCTTGGTCTGAGCTGTCGCAAATAACCATGCCACCGATGCTGGCGTCATTGAGTGCGCCACGACTTTTTTCGAAGTCGCTCACAATATAAGCCAGCATTGGCTCAACAAAACTTGGGTGGGCGTAGATAAGCTTGCGATCGACATCACCCATTTTGACTTCAGCTTCTTCAAGCGCTTTTTGCAGTTCGAATTTATATTGAGTGCTGATTTCTTCACGGATTAAGCGCAAGGTGTAGCCATCGGCAATGGACGCGTTGTAATAGTACTTGTGAATGTAATCACCAAACAAGGCGCGCGAGTTGTAGTCATCCCCTAATAGCGGCGTGCCGGTTAAGCCGATTTTGATAGCGTTGGTATCTGATTGGCTTAAGTTGGCTAAAAAACTGCCTTTTGGGTTATAGCTGCGGTGCACTTCGTCTAAGAAGTACACGCGCTGTATGGCTACGTTGTAGTCTTTAGTGCTGACCACATCAGGGTCATCTTTAAACTTCTGAATGTTCACCACAGTGATTTCTGGCTTGCCAGAATGGTTGTGGATCACTTGTGTGGCTTTGATATCACGCGTAAAGGCTTCTCGTGAATTAATGGTATGAACAGTTAAACCACGGCAGGTAAATTCGCGCTGCGCTTGTTGCAATAAGTCTAAGCGATCTACTATGAAGTAAAACTTCGGGATGATTTGTTGCTTTTGGAAGTAGTCGGTTAAAAAGCGCACATTGTAAAATGTCAGTGCGGTTTTACCACTGCCTTGGGTATGCCAAATAATGCCTTTTTTAACTCCCTCACTAAGCTTTTGTTCAATCGCTTTTGTGGCAAACAATTGAGGGTAACGCATGATGTGTTTTTGTAACCCGTCAGATTCCGACACATACGCCAAGGCGTAACGCAAAATAAAAGCTAAGCGATCACGGCTAAGTAAAGACGTACAAATCCTGTTGGTTGGACGCTCTGGCTGCTTGTTAGTCTGGAACTCTGGATTGCTGCGGATCACTTCCAAATTGTTGTCTTTTAAGACAGTCAGTTCGTCTGCGTCTGATAGCGATTTCAGCAAAGCAGTTAGGTTTAAAATTTCTTCTTCACGGAAATAGTTAAATACCGGTTTATGGTAGGAACTACTGGCATAGAACGCACCTTGCACAGGTTCAGGGTCGCCGTCATCGTACTCCATGTTATTAGAGAAAATCATAAACTGGGTGATGTTGGCAAAACGTTTAAACTTAGGGTTTTGAAAGCGTTTGTTGATGCGATCTCGCTCGGCCAAAATACCTTCGCGGTTATTAGGTTTCTTCACCTCAATAAACACTAACGGCATACCATTGATTAACAGCGTGATGTCAGGACGGAATTCTTCATCGCCATTCTGATACGTTAGCTCGGTAACAACATGGAAGGTGTTGTTATTGAAGTTTGCGAAGTCAATTAGCTTGGTATTCGAGCGTTCAGATAGGCGTTCAAAAAAGGCTTTGCCTAAGTCTTCGTTATCGATTAAAAGTTTAACATCTTCCAGTAAACGACCTGCTTCAGCATCTCCAATATCAGGGTTGATTTTGCAGATAGCCTTTTTAAATAATTCAGGGAAGATATTGGTATCGAGATCCCAGTTTTGCCCTTTGAGTGATAGATACTGATAGCCTAATCGCATTAGGTGCAGTATTGCGGGGATTTTGACGCGGCTATCTTCATTAAACTTCATAACATTCCTTGTTTATTGTGGTATCAGCTCAAGTAAGTCGCCGACCTGGCATTCAAACAGCAGGCAGAGTTTTTCAACGGCCTCAAGATCCACTTTCTGGGCCGTCTCTTTATAGAGCAGAGTCACCGTAGCACGGCTTAACCCCGTTTCTCTGGCAACGTCGGCTATACGCATCTTGTGCTCACCCATCATGCGGGCTAGATGGCAGCGGATCATGGTTGTGCCTCTGGCTGATAATCAAGATTTCGGAACAATAAAATAGCGTACCATGTCTTTGAAATTTGCATAGCATTTTGTGAGTTGAACTTAAATTTTGCATGAAGGAACCAATTCTTGTCATTGTGATTCAACTCAGGATAGAGACGGCCGAGCACGATAGTTCTGAGTTCCCTGTATCCTTTCGATTCAATCAAAAAGAAGATCCAGACTAACTAATTCAACCAACACTTCTATTGAATTCGAATTACCTACCGAACAATGTAAAAATGCTTCGTTGCGTTCAAGCCACCAGAGATCGGCAGGAGAAAATGATGGATCGGTAACAGTTAAAAGAAACTCTTGTGTTTTAACCCTCTCGGAAGAAACCAAAATTCGAGCTTCAGTTGATCTAACTCTGACCAGATAAGATACGTCTTGATCTATAACTTCAAGTAACAGCTCATTCTTAGTGTCTATAGCGAAAGATTTGCTCTTTGCAGATGAGCGTCGGCTAGCTAGTGTGCATTTGAAATCCATCCCCCCTCCTTAACCGCCGAGTTACGGAATTTGGCCATTCCGTAACTCACTACGGAATTTTCGTTGAAAATTCCTGTTCGCACCTGACGCTTACGTCAGGTGTTTGATTGCCTTGGTGTCGAAGTACTTGGTCTCGACATTCCACTTCTCGCTGTGTTTTCGCATCTGGATTGCCAATAGGCAATTTCGGCTCGTAAATCTTGTTCACGTTTAGCAAACTCGTGCGCCAATTCCTCGACAACACATTCGACACTATTATCCAAATCTGTAACCTCCGGATGGTTAGAAACTTCTGGTGTATCTATACCGTGCGCAGGGGCTTGTTGATTTGCTTTATGGACTTCAGCATAAAACTGTTTAAGCGTTTTATGCGTTGCCTTCGATTGTTCGAGCCCTCGCTTTAAACCTAACGGTTGCATCGCATTTGCATACGATGTTTGTAGAGCTCTTAGTTTTGCAGGTGTGCCAATCACTTGATCAGCATTAAATCTGTTTTTTTGTTTTTTCTGATTAAAGAAAATTGGCGTTACAACTGCGTGAATATGAATATTAGACTCGTCCTGGTGGACGATCACGTTGATTAAATTATCTCCAAAAGCACTCTTCAACCATCCAAGCGAACTTCTTACCCATTGATTTATTTTCACTTTTGCATCTGGTTTATATTTTCCTGAACTGTCACGCACCCAGCAAGGAGAAAAAGCTAGAATAAACTCAAGGGCTCTGGTGCCATTTTTTCGAATGTCTGTTTCAGCTAGCCCCATTTTTGATAGCCGCCGTCGATAGTCGTTATCAATCCGTGCTGTACCTACCAAAACTTTATTGAAACAGGACAGATTTGCATCAGCGTTTTTAACAGGTCTAATCCGTGAATTGTGAAGCGTCATAGCCACAATCGAGCTCACTGATTTGCGTTTTTCCATCCGCAAGATTGCATAGCAATTATTGTCATTCATAATCGACCTCCTTCATTTTCGCTACAAATCTGACCTCAGCGATGCTATTTTTTATTTTTTCGCAAATTATCGAGCAGCTGGTTAATCAGAATGCTTTTTTCAGAACTTTTTGTTTCATTATTTTCTGAGATAGCTTTTTGCTGCGACTCCCAGCTTGAAACAATCTCCTCTAATTTATCAACCCCACCAACACGCTTTGAATAATCAAACAAACGAGATGTGGCACTATTTAATTTTCTCAAATCTTGAATTTCATCGCGAAGTTTTTTCTCAACATTTGCAGCATCAACAAGCTGGTCTTCAAGATATTTATTGTATGAACCTTGGCATAATAAAGGCGTTCGCATTGCATAAATAAACACGTTAAATTTCTTCAAATTAATTCGCCAATCTTCTGAGTGCAAAATAAGCTCACCGAGCAATCTTTCATCAGAAAAGAAATGAGCAAACTGTGAATCAATGATAACTTGCAGCCTCATAAATACCTCCATATTCTCCTTACTGATACTACCATGCAAAATTAAAAACCGAAGAAAACAGAAAAAATAATTTCACACGCATTGAATTTTATAAAAACAGAACAAAGAGAGATGAGTAAAAACAAAAGCAGAAAAAAAATCACTGGCAGTGGTGGTAGTGGTGGTAGTGGTGAATAGTTAAATTGAACTTATTAAAACTTTAATATTGTCATCATAATAAAAAATTAACCGCCCCCTTTACCTCCTTTTGCAATACGTATTAATTATTAGAAATTACCACTACCACCACTACCACTTTAAAGGAGAATTTTTATTGTTTAAGATGCATTCATTGAATTACAAAGCCAGTTTCAGCACTACCACCACTACCACTTTAGAAGATACTTTTTCATTTGCTCAGATATACTGCTTGAAATACAAAGTCAGTTTCAGCAACACATCCACCGAGTTTTCACCTAAATAAGCGGGCGCAACTTTAGTTTATATAACCATCTTCATTTAGATCGATACCGGATGAGTAATGACCCAACCAATCTAAGTAATCTAGTTTGCGAAGCTAGAAATGCTGCTCTCACCGAAGTGTCATGTGTTTTAAGCTTTAAGCAGATTGCAAGGTAGCTATACCCACCCACGACTGACAAAAATGATTGCTTTCAGATGGCAAAACGTTGATAAACGAACCTTCTTTAAGAATATTTTGTTATTTAAAAATAAATATTAATCACCAAAACACCACAAAAAGCTCAAATAATGAACAGCATTGCGAAACTTAAAAAAATCTCCACTAACATAACAAGAGTTTTTTTTTAAAAGCATTCTATGAAAAAAATCCAACAAAAATATAGACTTGAAAAATCCAAACTTTGCAATTACTGTAAAAAAGATGACAGATTTTCATGTCATCATAACCTCATCAACCGGAGAGAACGTTATGAACCAAAACAACACGCACACATCTGCCGCAACCACAGCTATTGACAACAGCAAAAATGTCAAATCCGCGACAAAGCAATTTGGAGCAAGTACATGGAGTAATTCAAAACTCGATGCTAAAAAGTTAACTAGCCTAGACTTAGCTAGGTTAAAAAAAATGAATCAGCAATACGCACATGTGATCACCGGCAACAGACATCTGGTAATGAAGATCCCAAATGGCTTGTCACAAATTACTGAAGCGAATTTCGAATCAATTAAAGATTTTAGATATCGTTTTTTACATGAGCCGCAGATCTCAGGGCTCAACATGGGTGATGCTTGGCTGAGGTGGGAAAACAAACGATATTATCCAGGCGGCTTAGAGTTTTCGCCCAAGTTTCAACTAGAATCACCTGACAAAGACAAATTCAACCTTTTTGGTGGCTTTGCATTAAAACCAGTTGCAGGAGATGTCGAGCCGTTCTTGCTTCACGTCAGAGAAGCCATCTGTAAAAGCGATGAAAATCTGACCAAGTATGTGTTGCAGTTTTTTGCTCATTTATTGCAAAGGCCGGAGGAAAAACCGTCTGTAGCGCTGTTGTTGAAATCAACACCTGGAACTGGCAAAAATGCGCTAGTTGCACCGTTCAAAAAGATTCTTGGTGAATATGAGCTGGAGACAAATGGCGAGGACTCAATAATTGGTCGGTTCAACAGTTCCCTTGCAAATAAACTGCTAGTGTTTGGTGACGAAATTGATTTGCGTAACCGCAAAACTTTGGATCGGATGAAAAACTTAATCAGTGAAAGCTCGTTACAAGTCGAATTTAAAGGTCGCGAAATGACGAAATTACCCAACTACATTCGTTTCATATTTGCCACGAATCTAGATCAAGTGCTGCGAGCAGATATGAGAGAGCGTCGCTACGTCATATTAGAACCAAGTTCAGAATATGCGCAGAACAAGGGTTATTTTGAAAATTATTTCGATTGGCTTCATCATCGCAACGGTGCTGCGCATTTAATGCATTATCTGCTTAATTATGACATCAGCGACTTTAATCGACACTGTGGACCAAAAAGCGCCGGCTTGATCTTCGAGAAATTATCAAACCTTTCGATTGTGGCTGAATTTTTCTACGAAGAACTCCGCAAAGATTGTCCGTTTCGTGGTCTTGGAAAGGATGCAGAAGTAAAATCTTTGGAAGACCAATTCAGATCGTTTGTTGTCGCAAACGGTGACGAATTAAGACCTACACAGACGAGAAGTATTTTATCGCGCTTCATGTCGACGATGGGTGTGCCAAAACAAGGCAGATCAGGACGTGGTAGTGGCATTGTGTATGATTTATCGAATGTTATCGCACTTCGTCAACGTTTTGCACAATACTTAGATGCAGATATCGAGGACTTGTTCGCTTAGTGTCGAAATTCGACTCAGATGCACGGGTAGTAGAGCAACATCCCTGCACGCCTCAAAATATGATGTTTTGGTCCCATTCAGATAATTCTGTTTCACAATTCCCCCGAAACAGTCAGTGCCGACCGCAATCGGTGCCCTCTTTGACAGATTCTAGATATATTCGACAGCACGCACCTTCTTGCTTTGTGATTCCACTCATTCAAGACAATTTAGTACTGGTATCGAAAATTTAGTTCGACAAACGACCATTTTTTAGCAGTTACCGAGTGAAAACCAGCGACAGAATTGGTTAGTTGCATTTAATTTACCACCGCATTGCTACCTGTCCTTACCACTTATTGCAAATCAATCGTACCACCACCTTCATGGAAAGCACCAATTCAACGAATACTGGGTATGTGCCACGTGTTGCAAATTAATTTGCACCACCGCTGTTCCGGAAAGTATCACTTCGTGTGAATGTGGTTTTGTGCCAAAAGCGGACGTTTCGGCATTGTGCAATTATCTTGTTCTAACAAAAGCATCGCAAGATCTTATTAGACGGACTAATCCGCATTTTTAGCAAATGCAAATTCAAGCTGTACCTATAACTTGTTGTAAGTTATAAAAAATGAATGTAGTGTTCTACACATTAAATTTACAAAAGGCGGAAAGTTTTGGTCAGAGTACTTTTTAGTTTAATTAGCTCCGCCCCCTTTACTCCGAGATTAACGCATGATCGTTAAAATTAACCGCCTTACCAACTTTGGCAACTATCGCCAATTTCAATGGGGAGGCACTACCAACTTTGCCAAGTACAACCTGATATACGGCTGGAACTATTCAGGAAAGACCACGCTCTCACGGCTCTTTCAAGTTCTCGCGAAGCCGACTGAGTTAACACAATGGCAAGGCTGCCAATTTGAGGTTGAGCTACAAAGTGGAGCTAAGCTTACACATGCCAATCTTGCTAATCCACCGCGAATAAAGGTTTTTAACCGTGACTTCATACAAAGCAACTTTCAGCAAGAGGGCAAAGCCCCCGCAGTGTTTATTGTTGGCGGTAACACCATCCATCTGCGCAATCGCATCACTCGTTTAAACCAGCGTCTTGACAGAACACGCACCATCAAGGACGGGCTGAATAAAAGTTACCAACAGTTAAAAAAGGAATTTGATTCACTAGGGACCTCAAACGCCAGTTCTATTGCCACCTTGACTGGCGATAAGACATACAACCGCACTAAGCTAACCGCTGAAATAGCGCGTATCAGCGCAGCACCAGTTAGCTTCGTCCTTTCCGATGAAGTCCTCCAAGCCAAGGTGTCGCTTTTGCGCAGCTCTGAAGATTGGAGAGACATTAGCCCGGTGGTGAACATAACAACCAACTTGGATACCTTGCGACAAGACCTCTCTGCTGTGCTGAAAAAAACGGCATCCAATGAGGCTATCACCAAGCTCAAAGATAATCGCGACTTGGAGTCTTGGATTCGTACAGGCCTGTCGCATCATGCTAATGCAACACAATGCGAGTTTTGCGGCTCCACAATCTCCGCTGACCGTCTGACGGCCTTGCAAAAACATTTTTCCAAAGTCTATGAAGACTTGACCACTGAGTTGGTTACACAAGTTAATTCACTGGGAAACACCAAGCTCACCATTGCACTGCCCGATGAGCGTGATTTCATGCCTGATCTTAAAGCACAGTTTGTTAAGCTCAAGGGTATGGTTGAAGCATGGATTCTTTGGGCCAATGGGATAATCGGCGAGCTAGAAACAATAGCAAAACAAAAGCAAATCGCACTTGAAACGCAACTCAGTTGTGCTGTGGACACCAGTCGCACTTCAGAAATCGTACAAATTATCTCGGACATCAATAAGCTCGTCACAGAACACAACCAAAAACGTTCTCAGCTAGACATTGAAAAAACGGCGGCCAAGGAAGCTATCGAAAAACATTATGCCGCGACCTTCTATGAAACCAACAATATTTCGGATAAAGAAGCCGCCATTCAGACGGCAGAGAGCAAAGTAAATAAAGCCGATAGCCTATCAGCAATTATTGAAGATAAGAAAAACGCCATTGAAATACAAATTCAGCAGCAATCCATCGCTGCACAAAAACTCAACGAGACAATCCAGTTTCTTCTGCCCGACAACAATATTTCTGTCGCCGAAATCGCCGGTGGCTTTTTTGAATTCAGGCGCGACGGCGTTCAAGCCAAGAATTTGAGTGATGGGGAAAAAACCGCTATTACCTTCTCCTATTTTCTCGCCACACTCGAAAACAATGGGGCATCACTGAATCAAACCATCGTATTTGTCGACGACCCTATTTCCAGCTTAGACTCGAATCACATCTATGCCATCTACGCTCTGATTACTAAGCGACTTGATTCTTGTCTACAGGTTTTTGTGTCCACTCATAACAGTGAGTTGTACACGCTTCTCAAAGAACATTGGTTCGATAGGGCAGAGTACAAAAATCGCTTAGACAAACCAAACCGCGCAGGTGCTTCCTCGTATTACACGCGCCGTTTTGCCGATAGCAACCAGCTATGGCATTCGACATTAGAAGACACTCCCGCGCTTCTGAGGAAATACAAGTCTGAATATCAGTTTGTTTTTGAACAATTGCATAAGTTTTCATCATCACAAGGCGCAACGCTTCATGAGGCGTACACTGCTCCTAACTTACTCCGTAAATTTCTTGAAGCTTATCTTGGCTTCAAGAAGCCTTGCACGCCCCAATGGTCAAGCAAACTTGATCTTCTGTTTGACACCGATATTGAGCAAACTGAAATTCAAAAATTCTCTGATGATGCCTCACATTTGCAAGGCTTGAATCGAGTGCTCCAACAGCCCGACTTTGTTCCAAATGCTCAAAGTACTGTTAAAAAGGTCATCCAAGCCCTTAAGACCAAAGATAACTCCCATTACACCTCCATGTGCACTGTAATCGGAGTTACACCATGATTTATATAAGGAAACTCTCTACACTGCTCGTAGAGAATCGTGATGGGTTAATCGAATGACAAAACTCATCAATTTGGGTTTAAAACACGATCGACAGTCCTCAAAGATTGAAAAGTGTACAGACAGTCCCCATTTAGTCAACAGCCCGCCAAAGAAGTACAAGGCTATCCAACCTGTTATTTCGCTAAACAAACTGTGAGGCTATCGAATGGATAATTACCACGTTACCAAGAAAGACGACAAATGGCATTTAACAAAAGAAGGCAACATACGACCTTCAAAAACCGCTGAAACCAAAGACCAACTGATTCAAGTAACCCGTGAATTTATGGCGGATCGTGTCGGTTCAGTAAAAATCCACAAGCAAGATGGGAAAATTCAGGAAGAAAGAACTTACCCTAAAAGCAAAGATCCTAAAAAATCGAAGGGATGATAACCTAGAAAAGTTGATTTTGAGACCCATTTTGGAGACCCTAAAGGCATATAAGCCCTTAAGTTCAATAGACATAGGCTTTGTAACCAAAATGACTTAACCTTCCCCCCTGCTTTACCAACAATGAGAGCGGCGCAAACTGCGCCGCCTCTCAAATCCCCTAAAAGACAAGCATTTAAGCCTCAACCGAATCGCAACTATGCCATGGGCAATACAGAAGGAACACGCTGCAAGCATCCGCGTTTAAGGATGTTCATATCTCAACACTTCGATAGCCGATTTCAATGCAGCAAGTTTTGTTGAGACATTGCCAGCGTATATCCCCCAAGTAATATCCCCGTCGAGTTCATGACCCAGGATTTGTTTTGCGATATAAGCAGGAACCCCGTGGAATTTGAATTGGCTGGCGACGGTATAGCGGCAGCAATGAAAATCAACCATGATAAACCGTTCTTTCTCTTTATCTTTATCGATCCCAATCCGAGCGAGTAGTGTCCGGTTAAACCATTTTCCAACGCTAGAACCGACACCATCACGAGAACTCTTGCTACGGTCTGTAGCAAGATCTGGAAAAAGCACGGTATGCCCATTGTTGCGTTGCTGTTCGGCATAAATAAGCAGTCCACGTTTGACCAGCTCGCTATGAATTGGAATGTAACGATTCGAATTGTCAGTTTTGAGCCGATGATTCGACAGGTCAAAGAACCAGATATTGTCCTCCTGTCGAATATCTCTCAGCTGTAAACCTCCGATCTCATTTAAACGCATGCCTGAATAGAGAGCGATCGCGGGCAACCAATTTGCTGCATCACGAAATTCGAGAGCTTCTAGTTTATGCATTGGACGATATTCTAGAATTTTAAGAGACTCGGACGGTTCAAAAGCGCGCCGTCGCATCTGGTTGCGAGAGTCCATTTTGAGTAGAGAACCACTAAAAGGATTTTTGGGTACCAGTTGGCGCTGTTCGACCAGCCAATCGCAAAAAGTCGACATATTCGTGAGGTATTTATTCACGCTTTTCACAGATAAGGCCATTGGTGCACCCTGCCCATCTTTTCTGCCGGAAGAGAGCGCCAAAACTTTTGACTTCACCATCTGTGAAGAAGAATGATCCAAAGTGCGCACATCAAACCCAGCGCCCAAAGTTTCAATAAGAAACCCTAATGAGGTTCGATACTGCTGCTGAGCACTCAAACCGACTTCACGAAACTTCGTATCGTAAAACTGCTGAACGCATCGCTCTAAACGCAGCTCAACGCGTTTTACTGGATGATGTGACTTCTGATGAGCATTTTGCAGGGTTGGGGAGCCGAAGTGCTTCTCGTCGCTTTGACGAAGTATTTGATTAAGCAGGATCAGCAGCTGTTCTAGATCGGCTGGCTGAGATTGAGTATCGCTTACAGCGCGTGCGTCGAGTAACGAACGTTCGACACCAAGATCGACGAATGCCCGATTTAGTAGCAGCACGAACTCAGCTTTAAACCATGCTTTAAATGAGCGACTGCGATGCGTCACACCGTTGGGCGTCACATCAAATCCAACCGGTGTAAAACGAGCGACGGCGCGCTTTAAATGCGTCAACAAATAGCGTGCTAGTAGTAACGCTTCATCCGGATCTGCGGTTTTTAACGATGCAACAAAGTGGGAATTGGATAGAGGCTGATGGGCTAAACGCTCAAATTCAGCAAAGCGGACGCGAAAATAGTAATTTTTTGACGCTGAAACTCGGTACAAACACGAAGAAAATGACTGCATAGAACCCCCAGTTGTGGATGAGGGTTGGGGTAAAATAAAAAACCCCACGAGCTTAGTGGAAAATATCCAATAAAATCATGGGGTTATGGTATTGGCGGAGAGAGAGGGATTCGAACCCTCGTTAGGGGTTAACCTAAACACACTTTCCAGGCGTGCGCCTTCAGCCACTCAGCCATCTCTCCGGAACTTGCATCAGCAAGCGCGGCTATACTAGGTA
>JACCDZ010040647.1_pt1 | contig 19724 bp, 18 predicted proteins | sample 7449551 | NCBI WGS metagenome assembly JACCDZ01 (sample SAMN15323452, study PRJNA562643) | freshwater metagenome | isolation source: river surface water | place: USA:Blue River Watershed | collected 2017-08-18
CCAAAGCTCATCTGGGGCTGTCCATCCCGCATCAGAAACGCAGGGATGATGGTGTGAAAGGGGCGTTTTCCTGGGGCGACACAGTTCGGGTGATGAGGGTCTACCGAAAATCCGTAGCCCCGATTCTGCAGGGATACCCCAACGTCCGGAACAACGACCCCTGAGCCAAAGCCCATATAGTTCGACTGAATAAACGAGACCATCATGCCGTTTTGATCCGCCGCCGTTAGATAGATAGTTCCGCCGGGTGGGGGAAGGGTGTGTTCAAAGTCAGTCGCCTGATCGCGTTTAATCCGCTTGGCAAGCGCTTTCAGTCGGTCGCTGCTTAAAAGGTCGTTCGCGGTGACTTGCGTCATGTATCGCGGATCAGCAACGTACTGGTAGACATCAGCGAAGGCTGCCTTCATCGCCTCAATCAGAAGGTGCTGCGTTCGGACGGAGTCAACGGGAGTCTCTGTAAGATCAAATTCCGACAGAATTCCAAGTGCCATGAGCGCCGCGATCCCTTGACCATTTGGGGGAATCTCATGCAGTGTGACCCCGTGATAGTCGCGAGAGATTGTCCCGACCCAATCCGGGCGGTAACTTGCCAAGTCTTTCGCGGTCAGTGCGCCACCATGCTGTTGCGCATGCCTGACTAAAGACGCTGCTGTCTGACCGAGATAGAAATCGTCACCTTTTGTGTCCGCAATCCGTCTGAGTGTTTCGGCGGCTGCAGGCATAGCGAATCGCTCACCAATGTTGGGCGGCCTTCCTTTTGGAAGAAAGGTTTCTGCAAAGCCTGGCTGTGACTTGAGCAGATCGGCCTGTGGCCCCCATTTCCGATGGACAAACGGGCTAACAGCATAGCCGCGCTCCGCAAGTTCGATCGCAGGTGACAACAGATCTTTGAAGGGCTGCGAGCCGAAACGATCATGGAGTGCAACCCAACCACCCACAGCACCTGGTACCGTGACCGCACCCCAGCCTCGCATTGGGATCTTTCCATCGTGATGACGGTTGAAGTAGCCGAGATCCCAGCTCGATGGCGCGACCCCTGAGGCGTTAAGCCCGTGCAATGCTTTGCCATCCCAGATGATGGCAAAGCAGTCGCTACCAAGTCCATTTGAGATCGGCTCGACAATCGTCATGGCCGCCGCTGTTGCGATTGCCGCTTCAACCGCATTTCCGCCGTTCGCCAGGATTCTCAACCCGGCTTGCGCCGCGAGTGGCTGAGAGGTGGAGACAATATTTCGCGCGAAGACGGGTGTTCGCCGTGTGAGATAGGGTTGTTGCCAGTCAAAGTTCATAGCAGAGACGTGACCGGACGCCTAGTCAATCCAGTCAGATTCTTTGGGGATGAAAATCCAGAGTAAGAGGTACACCAGAACGGAAAGTCCCGCAAAGAGGGTAATCAGCACAAACATGAGGCGCCAGATCCATGCTTCGGTCTGTGTTGCGCGAGCAATTCCGCCGCAGACGCCACCGAGCCAGCGGTCGTCGACAGATCGTCGTAGACCACTGGTGAGTGTCGCTGGGACGGACGGGGTAAGGAGCTGCGACTTTGCACGCGCAAATTCCTCATCGGTAAGGGCGCCTCGCGCATGCAGCGCGGCGAGGCGTTCGAGCTGATCAATCATTGTTAGATACGCTGCATCGTGGCACGCAGCGCTTCGGTGAGTGCCACTAGGCTATCTTGAAGGTGCGCCTGAGATTCGGCTGAGCCAGATTTCTTAGCAATGGCCTGTCTCAGATCTCGCTGAAGCGACATCGCCTGCACGCGGATGACACTTAGTGCGTCTGCCGGGGGCGGCGCTGAGGGGGGGCGCCCACCTGCGGAGGGCATGGCACCCCGTGTCAGCAGCCCAACCATGCGCTTTAAGTGGTCGCGTTGGAGATTACGGCGCATGCGATCGATGTCACGGCCAGTCTTTAGCTCACTCCAGATTGCCGACTGCAGCGTGCCATAGACCTCGGTGAGCGTTAGCGCATTCTTTCGATCTTTCTCGGCCAAAAGAAGCGGCGCATCCAGTAGTCGTTGTGCTGTGGGGCCAGACATCAAACGGTTCAGCGCAAGCGATTGGAACTGCAAGACGGAGGTGGGAATGTCGACCATACCAGCCGCCCGCTCCCACTCATTAAAATCTGGCGGAAGGTTTGCAAGAAACTCGGGCTTGAACTGGAAGCTATTGACGCTAAAGATCTCTTTTGCAAGAAACTGTAATGCATCACGTTGCTTCTTTGGTTCAACCGGACGGAAGGTGGGCCGTCCTGATCCTGGCTGATCCCGAACGGTGTAAACACCACCCACATATTTCGATGCGAGTTCGGGAAGGTCACGAAGCTGTCGAAAACCTGACATGAGGCTTCGGCGTTGCACCTGACGATCTTCAACCGTCTTAGGTGTTCTTGTCTGAACTCGTGCCCAGAGCTCTTTAGAGAGCGACAGCCGGCGCTGATACCAGGCCAGGGGATCTTCACCGAGATCAAAGCGGTTGGCCAGAGGATCGGCACCGTCATAAGGTCCGTAGCCCCCTGCGTCAAGATCATCCGCATAGGTCAATAAGGGATCAGTACTACGCGCAGCAATCTTGTCGAGCTCTTCCTGTTCTTTTTCTTTGGGAATCGGTTTGTAGGCGTACTCGATTGCCCAGTAGTCGTAGGCACCCAGCGTTGTATTGTTAAAGTTCGAACCTTTTTCTTCTCTCAGAGGAAGGTTATAGGCGTTGTAGTCCATCACTGACGCCGAGATACCGTTCTTATCGGTAAATGTCTTGTCCTTTAACTGTGCCTGGGTAATCGCGGTAGAGGCTCTGAAGTTGTGCTTCAGGCCAAGGGTATGCCCCACCTCGTGCATGATCACATCTTTGATGAGGGCGAGCACGAGTGCATCGACTTCTGGGCTGTTTGGTGCAATATCGCCACGGGCGGTCAGTAGATCAAGACCAAATTCCATTTGGCTGGTCATTTCATCAGCGTAATGACATGTCTCGTCATGTTGATGTAGCAGATGCCCAATCCGTGATAGTTCTGTGGTGCGCGAACCAATTGTGTTTGGACTCATTCCCACTGTCTCGGCAAACAATCGACGACCACCACGGCCAAAGACATCACTCATGCCGATGTCCGCATCCAGTATCTCTCCGGTGCGTGGATCGGCATGGCTGGGCCCGATGGCAAAGCCTACATCTGCGCCGACGAACCAGCGAACAGAGGCATGGCCGGCATCCATGTTGTCCCACTTCGCGTCATCCGGCTGCTGTTTCGCAACGATTGCGTTCTTAAAGCCAATTTTTTCAAAGGCCTTGTTCCATTCCAAAATTCCTGCCTCGACTGCAGGGCGAACCTTGGGCGGAATGTTCTTATCCATCCAGAAGACAATCGGCTGGACTGGTTCGGACAGAGCCGCAGCGGGGTCTTTCTTATCAAGACGCCAGCGCTTGATGAGATGCACCCGTGGGTTTGCTTTGAGATCATCAGAAAGATCTGTGTAGGACTCGGTGAAATGTCCCAGTCTTGGATCAGCAAGACGCGGTGTCATGGGCTGCTCTGGCAGTGCACGCAGGTTGTAGACCACGGTCATAAACATGCTACGGGGATCCGGCGTCGCCTCGGGAAGAGAGAAACTGCCGCCAGGGCTTGGCATCTGTGGCGGTGCCGGAATACGCGGGGTTGCGAAGTGCATCCGAGCGGTTAACACAGACAGTGTGGCATCGGCTCGGGTGGATTCGATGGAGGAGTTCCCTTTATCGAGTCCAAAGGGGAGACGATAGGCCATCTCTAGCCGAGTGGAAATGCCGGGGATATCGTTGAGCAGAAAGTTTGCATTAATCAGCAGTGACTTTCGTTCAGGATGCTCCGCACTGAGAATCGGTCCGGATCCAAGCAGACTTGGCGAAAACGCTTCTGCCGTCGCACGCGCACCGCCCCCCTGGGCTCTGAATTTCTGATTAACCGCAAGAAGCTGAAGCTGGTTACCAACTTTACGCCACTGCGCCATCTGCTTTAACCCCATCTGGCTGGCGTAGAGACCACGCTCACCGACTGCGTGCGAGATGTTTGTCGTGAACAGAAACGGGGTCTCGAGCATCTTGGCAGGGATCTCGAGCCAGACATCGGAGTCTTTTTTCCAGATTGGGAAGAAACCATCAGCTCGCGTCGCGCCGGCGACAATCTCGTCAAAGGGCTTTGGTTTCCCCGGTGCGGCTGGTTTCGCGGCTGCGGCATTGGGGGGTGGACTGCCGTTCGGCGGCTGCTGGGCAGCAACAGTGGAGCAGACAAGCAGAGAAAGGCCGGTGAGGCCGATAGTGCGTTTCAAGCTGGGTTTCATATTGAGAGAAAGGGCAAGGTCGAAAACCTAAGACTTTCCTTTGAAATCGTTAACATGTCAACGGACGCTAGAAACCACTTATGACGCAACAACAGCGCCAGCTTGCCTGGCTCATGACCTGTTTTATCAGCCTGCACGCAGCGATGTCGACGCTGCGGGTCGTGGCGAGTCTATGGGTTCTAGACCGCGGCTATTCGGCCTGGGTCGTTGGTGCAGTCATTAGCGCATTTGCGGTAGCCCCGCTGTTACTTTCCCTGTGGGCCGGTAGCATGACAGATCGTCATGGTTTTCACCGACCGATGCGCATTGGGATTGGGCTAGCGCTTCTTGGTGCGATGTCGGCAAGCTTATTTCAGCATGTGGTAGCGATTGCAATCGGATGTTTTCTATTAGGGGGCGCAATGGCAATTGCTGCGGTTGCGATTCAGCGCCAAGCCGGACGTCTGGCAACCGGGGATTCAGAGTTGCGCGGTATTTTCAGCTGGATTGCAATTGCGCCGGCGATCTCAAATGTCTTCTCTCCGGTACTTAGCGGTCTTGTCATTGATACGGCCGGATACGCGTCAGCATTTGCTTTGACAGTTGCGATGCCACTGCTTGCACTCCTGGGGGTTTTCAAGATTGGCCGAGAAGATAAACCCGAGGCCGTGAAACGCCAGACCACTCGAGATGCCTTCCGGTTGTTGAAGATTCCGGAATTTCGCAAGCTCTTGATCATCAACGTCGTGACGTCGAGTTGCTGGGATGTCCATATGTTTGTCGTACCCGTGATCGGGCATGAGCGTAACTTGAGCGCCTCGAGTGTGGCGCTGGTGTTGGGTGCGTTTTCGGTGGCCTCGACATTAATACGTTTCTTGATTGCCCGTTGGTCGGAACGATTTGATGAACGAAAAGTACTGCGAACAACGATCTTGATCTGTTTTCTCATGTTTGCGATCTACGCTTGGCTGCCCGGTCTCTGGGGGCTCGTGGTGGGTTCCGCCATCCTTGGCCTTGCCTTGGGGGCGGTGCAACCGATGATTCTTTCGGCCGTGCATCGGGTTACCCCAGTCGCGCAGCATGGTCAGGCACTTGGGCTTCGTATGATGATCATGAATGGCGTGACCGTCGGAATGCCGATTGGGTTTGGGGTGCTCGCTTCAGCGAGTGTCACGATGGCACCCATGTGGCTGATGGCGGTGGTACTGTTTGTGTTGCGATTGCGGGTCTAGTTGTTGTGCCGCATGATCGTTGACTTATAGATAAATATTAGTGGTTCTTGCGGGTGGGAGAAACCCGACTTGAGTCGTCCCGTATTTCCATCGAGAGTGCAGGCTGGTCCACTCACAATCGCATGGAAGAGAGAATAAGATGACATCAACAGTTTCCCGAGCATTGGCATTTCGTTGCAGAACTGCAGTTGCGGGCATCCTCGCGACCTGTGCGGCATCGATTGCAATCGCGGTGACGCCCGCTGTTAAGCAGCCCCAAGTGGATTCGCCGCAGCGCGTGTTATTAATTGGGAATAGTTACCTCTACTACGGCGACAGTATGCATAATCATCTGCGTCGCATTGCTGCCGCTGCAGAGCCGTCATGGGCTAAAACATTGGAATACAAGTCTGCCACGATTGGTGGCGCGAGCCTGCGGGACCACAATATCGACTGGCTCACCAAACCAGGGCAGATCGGCGTGAAGGAGCCGTTTCAGCTCGTTATTTTGCAGGGGCATAGTGCGGCTGCATTGTCTGAGAAGCGGCAGGAAACATTTCGTCAGGCCGCAATCGAAGCAAATAAGCTCATCACTTCCCGCGGTGGCAAGACCGCGCTATACATGACGCACGCCTATGTGCCGCCCCATAAAGAGGCGAACCCCAATAGCATTCGCCAGATCGAGGCCTTTTATATCAAGATGGGCAATGAACTCAATGCCTTAGTCATTCCGGTCGGCCTAGCATTTGAAGAGGCCTATCGCCGCCACCCCGAGATGAAGCTTCACAAAGCGTATGACGGCAGTCATCCTTCTCTGATCGGCACCTATCTTGCGGCTGCAACGACTTTTGGTGCGGTCTACGGTCGGCCAACCGTTGGGAATTCATTTGATGCCTTCGGTGAGATTGACGCAGCGACGCTCAAGAAGCTGCAGCAGGTTGCCGATGACACCGTAAAAAAGTTTTTCGGCCGATAACCAAGGAGGCCACGTGCATTACGAGACTCACCTGAAAAACCATGGTCTTCGCCATGATCCCTTTAAAGCATTAGTCGTGCCGCGACCGATTGGATGGGTGGCGACCGTATCGCGTGAAGGTGTCCGTAATCTTGCGCCCTATAGTTTTTTTAATATGGTGAGTGACCAGCCGCCAATGGTGATCATCTCCTCGGAAGTTGGCAAAGATAGCATCACGAACATTCTTGAGACGGGAGAGTTCACCTGCTCGTTGGTCACCAAGGCACTCCATGCACAGATGAATATGACGTCTGCGAAGGTCGATGCCGCTGTCGATGAGTTTGAACTTGCCGGACTTGCAGCAGCACCCTCGGCCTATGTCAAGCCGCCGCGTGTGGCGGAGAGTCCTGCAGCGCTTGAGTGTCGTCTCTGGAAAGCGGTATCACTGCCCCCGCCGGACGGCCAGACGGAGTCCCATTACACGGTGCTCTTTGGCAGAGTAGTCGGCGTCTATATCGACGATGCCGTCATTCGTGATGGCCGTGTGGATATGGCAGCAATAGAGCCTGTGGCGAGACTGGGCTACATGGATTACACGGTGGTGAATGCTGCTTCGATCTTTTCTGCGAATCGTCCCGATGTCGCGGCCGATGGTTGCACCGCGGTGATTGAATCAAAGCCGTGGGATGGGCAGTATCGCTAATCCTCGCTGTCAAGTGTTGAACTGCAGGAAACTTCGATGACCATTCCATTAAAAGCGTCTGATCGTATGGCAGGCAATGCGCTGGTGATCCTTCAGTTCGGGCTGATCCTGTTGATTGTTCTTGTGACCGATCTGATGCAGGGGCTTCGTGAGCGTGATATTTCGGTCTGGGTAAGTTTAATCATCAGCGCGGTGACTGGGGTGTCAGCGTTAACGGTGAATCGACCGGGTAACTTCAATATTCACCCAGCGCCCAAGAACCAGGGCCAATTGGTCGTCCATGGCATCTATCGCAGTATTCGACATCCGATGTATACGGCCGTGCTCGCATTCTCGCTAGCCGCGTTGTTATCTGCGCCAAATATGACGGCTGCAATGGCGTTCGTTCTGCTTGGACTTGTCTTGCTGATCAAAGCGTTGCTTGAGGAGCGCTGGATGTCGCAGCACCATCCGCAGTACCGCGCGTACATGAAACGAACGACGCGATTTATTCCAGGACTCTTTTAGGGCTTTGATCGATCTGGTCTGAGCGGATCCACTCGCCCTCGCGCGCGCCAACCACTGATCACTAGGGCGCTCCATCCCAAGATAAAGGCGAGCCCTCCGATCGGCGTAATCGCACCCATGCTGGGCATATCATTCAAGACTCGCAGATAGAGGCTGCCGGAAAACACCAGCATGCCGGCGATAAAACAGAGCCCTGCGACGACTGACCAGGTTCGAAAGAATTTAAAGGTGGTGAGCATGGAAAGCCCGAGCAGAGCGACGGCATGGATCATCTGCAACTGGGCTGCGGTCGCAAAAATTCCAACTAACCTGGGCTCGACAAGGGTGCTGAGGCCGTGGGCGGCAAAGGCACTCGCGGCCACGCCAGTCGCCCCAAAAAAGCCAGCAAGGATCAGAAATGATCGGGACCAGAAAAGCGACATCATGCGATTCAGTGTAATGGAAAGGGGCTGAGAAAAGCTTATCTCAGTTGATTCTGATCAATCGGATTGATCTGTCTGGCAATTAATATATCGGAATCTTAATTAAGAGTGACCGCATGATTGCTGGGTTCATCGAGACGGTTGGCGAGGGTGTCACGCTTGCGCTGGGGGGTGCGGTGGTTGGCATTGCCTTTGGCTTTTTTGCGCAACGATCTCGGTTTTGTCTTCGTGCGGCGGTGATTGAGTTCTGGCATCGTCGATTCGGTGAAAAACTCTCTGTCTGGTTACTGGCGTTTTCGAGTGCGGTCGTAGCCGTTCAGCTTCTTGCGCTGGCAGGGTTTTTGGACACGAGCGCTGCCCGTCAGATTGCCTCGCGCGGAAGTCTCTCTGGCGCGCTGATCGGTGGTGTCTTGTTTGGAATGGGGATGATTCTGACCCGCGGTTGTGCAAGCCGCCTGTTAGTGCTGTCGGCTAATGGCAATCTGCGCGCGCTGCTCTCGGGGTTGATTTTTGCCGTCACGGCACAGGCGTCTCTTGGGGGCGCGTTGGCGCCTTTGCGCGAGACGATCGGTGGCTGGTGGACGATCGATGGTGGCCCGTCACGTGACATTCTTGCGCTCTTGAGTGTGGGGCACTGGGGCGGACTTGTCTTTGGGCTTGTCTGGGCTGTCGCGGCGTTGTACTTTGTTGGGCGATCAACGAGTCGTAGTCGCTGGATGTGGATTGGCGGAATTGGTACAGGGCTGATGGTTGCGGCTGCCTGGGCCACCAGTCAATGGGTCGCAAAGAATTCGTTTGAACCGATTCAGATCCAGGGCATGACTTTCAGTGGACCTTCTGCGGAGTGGCTCATGCGCGTATTGGCCAAGCCAGTCCCACCAATTGGTTTTGAATTCGGCATGTTGCCGGGCGTGTTTATCGGTTCGCTGCTCGCGGCCTGGGTCGGTGGCGATCTCAAACTCGAGGGCTTCGGGGGCGGATACACCATGCCTCGTTATATTGTTGGCGCCATCTTGATGGGCTTTGGGTCAATGCTGGCGGGAGGCTGTGCCGTTGGGGCGGGGATGACGGGCGGATCGATTTTTGCGATCACCGCTTGGCTGAGCCTTTTCGGGATGTGGATCGGAGCGGGTCTGACCGACCGGTTGATCGACAGTCCCTCGCATTCAGCGTCATCGACGACTAACGTTTTGCCATCGCATTCGCAGGCACAGACACCAGCGCCAGGGCTTGCCCCTTAAAACTGGCATTCTTGATACGTGTCAACAAAGATTGACACGTTTCTTGATAGCTTGATCAGACACATCAATAGCGCCCAAGCCGCGGTGCAAAGGACTGTCTATGCGAATCGTTCTGATCCATCCCAATTACCACTCTGGTGGGGCTGAAATTGCAGGGAATTGGCCACCTGCCTGGGTCGCTTATCTGACCGGATATCTGAAATCCGGGGGTTACACGGACATCACGTTTATTGATGCGATGACTCACAACCTTGAAGAGGATGTGGTCCGTGCCCGGTTGGCGGAGCTGAAGCCGGACATCGTGGGCGCGACCGCGATTACGCCGGCGATTTACAAGGCAGAGCGGATTCTCCAGGTTGCCAAAGAAGTGAACCCCGCCGTGGTCACGGTCTTAGGGGGAATTCATGCCACCTTTATGTATCCGCAGGTGCTGAAAGAGGCCCCTTGGATTGATGCCATTGTGCGTGGCGAGGGAGAGCAGATCTTTCTCAACTTTGTTCGTGCTGTTGATGATGGACGCTGGGCGCGAGATCGCAACGCCGTGCGCGGGATTGCCTATGCCAACCCTGATGGCCAGGTCGTCGCGACGGCCGCGGAGCCGACGATTGAAGACCTCGACAAAGTGAAGCCAGACTGGAGCATTTTGGACTGGGAGAAATACATCTACATTCCTATGAACACGCGCGTCGCAATCCCGAATTTCGCGCGTGGCTGCCCGTTTACTTGTACGTTCTGTAGCCAGTGGAAATTCTGGCGGGATTACCGGATTCGCGACCCGAAAAAGGTGGTCGATGAGATCGAGGATCTCGTCAAGAACCACGGCGTTGGTTTTTTCATCCTGGCGGATGAAGAGCCCACGATTCACCGCAAGAAATTCATTCAGTTTTGTCAGGAGCTTATTGAGCGCGATCTTGGCATTCTCTGGGGAATCAATACCCGAGTGACCGATATTCTGCGAGACGAAAAACTGTTGCCCATGTTTCGTAAGGCAGGCTTAATTCATGTTTCCCTTGGCACTGAGGCTGCGGCGCAGTTAAAGCTAGACCGCTTTAATAAAGAGACGACGATTGCCCAGAACAAAAAAGCGATTCAGCTTTTGCGAGATGCTGGGATCGTGACGGAGGCGCAGTTCATCGTCGGTCTTGAGAACGAGACGAAAGAGACCCTCGAAGAGACCTACCGTATGACGCTAGATTGGAACCCAGATATGGCGAACTGGGCGATGTATACCCCGTGGCCCTTCAGCGATCTGTTCCAAGAACTCGGCGATAAGGTGGAGGTCTTCGATTTTGAGAAATACAACTTTGTTACCCCCATCATGAAACCCGAATCGATGGATCGTGGCGAACTGCTCGATGGCGTCATGGCTAACTATCGCCGTTTCTTTATGCGCAAGACTTTTCTGCACTATCCATGGACACGCGATAAGACACGTCGTCGTTATCTGCTGGGATGCCTGAAGGCCTTCTTAAAGAGCAGCTTTGAGCGCAAGTTTTATGACCTTGGCCGTGTTGGTTACTGGGGACCCCAGAGCACGAAAAAGGTGGACTTTGCCTTTGACACCACGCGGACCATGGCGCCGGGGGCCGCAAGTGTCGCGGGGGATGAGGGCTGGGTCACAATGCACGGGCCAAAGATTGAACATAAGCGTCGTCAAGGTGAACTGAACGCTGCGCTTGCCTGCGGCGGCGGCGTAGAGCAGCTCAGTGATGCCGAGATGGATGCGGTCTTGGCCGGTAAGCGACTGCAAGATATGCCACAAGAAGAGGCCGCGTCTGTCTCCTGACGGAGATCGTATTGGGCCGAATGCGATTACGCAGGTAATCGCTGCGCTTCACGGTCACGTTGGCGTAGAGGCGACGCGTGTCTGTTTTCAGTCGGCGGGGCTCTCGGAATATCTCGAGACTCCGCCACAGTCGATGGTCTCAGAGCATCATGTGGCGTGTCTGCAGGCGACGCTTCGAGACCTATTCGGGGAGACACTAGCCGCTGCAATCTCGCGCGATGCCGGGCGACGAACGGGCGAGTATCTGTTAGCAAACCGTATTCCACGGGCTGCTCAGCAGCTCTTGCGCTGGCTTCCTGCGCAATGGGCAGCGCGTGTGCTTGCGAAAGCAATCTCACGCCATGCCTGGACCTTCTCTGGAAGCGGGACGTTTTCGGTTAAGCCCGGTTTTCCATTTGTCTTTGAGATTCAGAACAACCCGCTCTGTCGATCCATTCGATCAGATCATGCGGTGTGTGACTTTTATAGCGCCACCTTTGAACGTATCTTTCGGGAGCTCGTGCATCCTAACTCTCGGGTGACGGAGACGGCCTGTGAATCAGCTGGCGCTACCGCCTGCGTCTTCGAGATCGTCTGGTAGCCACTGGGCGATACGATCAAGTCGTTTTGCGCAGTCGGACTCCGCAAGGAGGGCCGCCTTCTCTTCTGCGGGAAGGGGAAGTAGATCTGCCCAGCGGTTTGCGATCCATCCTGTGTCTTTTAGTCGGTACGGTGGACGAAATGGAAGTCGCTCCTCGAGTTGATGGTCGATGGCGTGTTGGATCAAGGCGGCAAGTCGATCTGAAAGAGCCTCGTGCGCTGGGGCGAGTTCAATGATGGGGTCATTGGCGAGTCGAGTGATCTCGCCAGACCAGAGCCCATAGGCACCTCGGCTGTGCTCGCCGAGGTGGAATCGTTGGCCACCGCGAATGGTGACCGATAGTACGGCCGGCTGAACCTGGCTGACGGAGACCAGTTCTGCAAGACATCCCCAGGCGTGAAGCTGCTCGATTTTCCCCGCTTTCTGTACCTCGCTGCCGGCACGATGCGGCACGACACCAAAAGCAATTCCCTCTTGTTGGCAACGCTTGATCAGATGCAGGTAGCGGACTTCAAAGATCGTCAGACTGAGGACGCTATCTGGAAATAGTCCTTGCGATAGCGGAAAGAGTGGCGTCACGGACGCAGGGTGAGTCAACATGGGATCGATTTTAGCGGGCTCGCTTGCGTGCAGTTTTGATGGGCTTTGGTAGGGGCACTGGCAGCGCTGTTTTGTATTTCACCTGTTTGAGGGCAAAGCTGGACTTAATGTTTTTGATGCCAGGGATCTTGGTGAGGTAATTCAGGATAAAGAGCTCAAGCGCCTGAATGTCGGGAACCACGAGTCGCAGCAGGTAGTCTTCGTCCCCTGTCATGAGGTAGACCTCCATGACCTCATCCAGGTCTAATACCGCCTTCTCGAACCGTTCGAGTGAGGCGGCCTCTTGTTTTTCCAGGGCGACACGAACAAAGACATTCAGCTTTAAGCCGAGTGCCGGTGGATGGACTAGGGCGACGACGCGCTCGATGACGCCCGCCTGCTCGAGTCGCTTGACGCGCGCCAGTGTTGGGGATGGTGAAAGAGCGATCCGCTCGGCCAGTGCGACGTTGGAGAGTCCTGCGTCCTGTTGGAGCGCCTGAAGGATCTTGAGATCAACGAGATCGAGCTGAAATTCCATTTTTTGTGCTTTTAGAGTTTATTTATTCGGCATTTTATGCTGAAAATATTGATCAGGAGAGTCGACTTTGGTGACTCCTGCGGCAGGATTCTGGCTACGCTACTGGCATGGAACTCAGTCAACTCTTACGCGCCCTCACGGATACCGACGCCATCGAGACCCAGGAGTGGCTTGATGCACTTGCGTCTGTTGTTGCGCAGTCGGGCCCCGATCGGGCCGCATTTCTTTTGTCACAGATGCAGACCTATGCCCAGACGCATGGGCTGCCCTGGCAGCCCCATCGGAACACGCCGTACGTCAATACGATTGGCGTTGCGCAAGAGCCCCCTTATACAGGCGGGGCTGAGGCACAAGCGCTGGAAGAGCGTATCGCGAGTATCACGCGATGGAACGCGCTTGCCATGGTCGTCCGAGCGAATCGTTATTCAGGGGATCTCGGTGGCCATATTGCGAGTTTCGCGTCTGCGGCGGATCTGTTTGAGGTTGGGTTTAATCATTTCTTTCGTGCCTCAGAAGATGGTCTCAGTGGTGATCTCGTCTTCTTTCAGCCGCACTCTGCGCCAGGAATCTATGCCCGAGCGTATCTCGAAGGTCGGTTAACGGAGGAGAACCTGACCTACTACCGGCGAGAAATTTCGGCAGCGCGTGCGGGGCATCAGGGACTCTCGTCGTATCCTCACCCATGGCTGATGCCCGATTTCTGGCAGTTCCCAACTGGATCGATGGGTCTCGGGCCGATCTCTGCGATTTACCAGGCGCGATTTATGCGGTACCTCGCCCATCGTGGCCTGTTACCGACGGCAGGTCGACGGGTTTGGGGAGTCTTTGGTGACGGCGAGATGGACGAGCCGGAGTCATTGGCGGCGTTGTCACTCGCCGCACGCGAAGGCCTCGATAACCTGGTCTTTGTGATTAACTGCAACCTGCAACGTCTTGATGGACCTGTGCGTGGCAATGGCCACATCGTGGATGAACTTGAGACGTTGTTTGGTGGTGCCGGCTGGAATGTGATCAAGCTACTCTGGGGCGCAGACTGGGACCCGTTGTTTGCAGCCGATACGACGGGGGCGCTCGCTGCCGCTTTATCGGCCACACCGGATGGTCAGCTGCAGACATTTGCGGCAAATGACGGTGCGTTTAATCGTGAGCATTTCTTCGGCCAGAACCCTGCGCTTCAGCTCATCGGATCACGTTTGACCGATGATGAAATCGATCGGTTACGTCGCGGTGGTCATGATTTTAGAAAAATTTATGCGGCGTATCACGCGGCCTGCCAGCATCAAGGCCGACCGACCGTGATCCTCGCCCAGACCAAAAAAGGGTATGGCATGGGCAAGGCGGGGCAAGGACGGATGACCACCCATCAACAGAAAAAACTTGAAACGGAAGACCTCTTAGCTTTTCGTGATCGTTTTAATCTGCCCTTATCGGATGCGCAGGTGGAGTCGCTGAGTTTTTACAAGCCTGCAGCCGATAGTCCTGAGACACGTCACCTGTTATCCCGGCGCCAGGCACTCGGTGGGTTTATGCCGCATCGGCGCAACCCACGGCGTGCGATCACGGTGCCCGCGTTGTCGAGCTATGCAGAGTTCGCCATGCAGGCGGATGGTAAAGAGATGTCGACGACCATGGCGATGGTCCGCATGCTTGGGTCGATCCTGAAGGACGCAACACTTGGGCCGCGTGTCGTTCCGATTGTGGCTGATGAGGCCCGAACCTTCGGGATGGCGAATCTGTTTCGTCAGGTTGGCATCTACTCCTCGCAGGGGCAACTCTATGAGCCGGAAGATATCGGTTCAATCCTTTATTACAAAGAGGCACAAGACGGCCAGATTCTGGAAGAGGGCATCACAGAGGCGGGTGCGCTGGCCTCATGGACAGCGGCCGCCACAAGTTACTCGACTCATGGCTTTCCGATGCTGCCGGTCTACATTTACTACTCTATGTTTGGCTTTCAACGCGTAGGCGATCTGATTTGGGCGGCTGCAGATCAGCGTGCGCGGGGATTTCTCGTGGGGGCAACCTCTGGCCGCACGACGCTGGCTGGCGAGGGATTGCAGCACCAAGATGGTAGTAGCCACCTTGTTGCCGCAACGATTCCAAACTGTCTCGCCTATGATCCCGCCACGGCCTATGAGCTTGCGATCTTGTTTGACTCAGGGGCGCGGCGCATGCTCGAGTCGCACGAGGATGTGTTCTATTACCTGACCGTTACAAATGAGAATGTGCCGCAGCCGAGCCTGCCGGACGGGGCGACCGAAGGTATTTTGCGCGGGTTGTATCGATTCAAGATGGCACCATCCGAGCGGCCGGTGCAGGTGCGGATTCTTGCTGCGGGGCCGATGCTGCGAGAGGCAATCATCGCAGCCGAGATGCTTTATGAGAAATGTGCGGTGACCGCAGAGTTATGGAGCGTTACAAGCTTTTCTGAACTTGCCCGTGACGGTCAGCGTGCCGAGCGTCAGTCGTGGACACAAGGATCGTCGGTGACCCCATGGGTGACGGCGCAACTCGGCCAGTCTGGCCTTCCGGTGGTTGCGGTCTCGGATTACGTCAGGGCCGTTCCAGAGATGATTCGCGCCTACGTGCCAGGACCGTATCAGACACTTGGCACAGACGGGTTTGGGCGTAGTGACACGCGCGCAGCACTTCGAGACTTTTTTCAGGTCAGTGCGGCGTGGATTGCCTACTCAGCGATGGTTCAGACGATTCCGCAGAGGGAGCGAACCGCTGCAAAGCTTGCAGCGGTTGCGGATCTGTTTGGGATTGACCTCAGTGGGATCAGAGATCCCATGACCTGCTAAGGTCACAGGGAGACCGGGCTGAGAATAATATTCTCAATGCGTTCCACGATCTGCCCGTTCGCCTCTGTTTCTTTTCGGGTGGCAATCCATTTGGGGTCGGCCTGAAATGCATTCCATTTGAGCTCGCGCTCGGCCAATGATTCCCACTCAAGGATGTAGTAGAGCGCTGCGTTCGATGGGCCTACGAGTGTTGTCCAGAACTTGTCATGACGAATTCCATACTGTTTGAAAAAACCTAGCGTGTGTGTCTTAAATCGCGCAATGACGTCGGGAAGACGCCCGGGGCAGCAGTGATAAATCCGTAGCTCGTGAATCATGAAGGTCTCCTTGGTGGTTCAACAATGCCGCCTCTGTTTTGAGGCTGGCTCGTCTATGATTGTGCGTCATGAGCAAGGCATTTACCAAAGAACAGGATAGCGACGACGAGGATGATGGCCCAGAGTTGTCCGCGGGGCTTCCCAAAGGAGCGCCGAATTATCTAACCCCTCGGGGTTATCAGGCGTTGATTCAGGAGCGTGACCACCTGCTGAAAGTGGAGCGACCGAAGACGGTCGAGATCGTTTCCTGGGCGGCCTCCAATGGCGATCGTTCGGAAAATGGTGACTATATTTACGGTAAGCGTCGCCTACGGGAGATTGACCGCAGGCTTCGGTTTCTGACAAAACGTCTGGCCATTGCCCAGGTTGTAGATCCTGCCGCCCAACAAGGGAATGACCAGGTATTTTTTGGGGCAGAGGTATCGATTGCGGACGCAGAGGGTGCGCCTCAGACCTATCGCATCGTTGGGGTCGATGAGACCCATCTGTGGGCCAATGGTATTAGCTGGATTTCGCCGCTCGCCCGCGCGCTGATTAAGTCGCGTGAGGGTGATACGGTGTCCTTTCAAAGCCCGTCGGGACAACGAACGGTCGATATTCTGTCGGTGTCTTACTCATTGCCCTCGGAGCCGTAAGACGACCCAGATGAGCGCCATCGCCATCAGCCCCATGGGGATGAGAGAGCCTAGGTTCAGCAGTGACCAGCCTTGTGTGGTGACGAGCGCGCCCGAGCCGAACGATGTCAGCACCATGGTGCTGAATACGGCAAGGTTAATAGCCGCCTGGGCGCGATCCTTCTCGGATGCACGATAGGTGTTCAGAGATAGCGTCGTGCTGGCAGTAAATAAAAAATTCCATCCAACGCCGAGCAGAAAAAGGGCGATAAGAAACTGGTGCAGTTCCACCCCTGTAAGCGCGACACCGATGCACAAAATGTTTAAGGTGACACCGACGGCCATGATCGTGAGCGCGCCATAGCGTTGAATCAGATGCCCCGTAAAAAACCCCGGCGCAAACATGCCGATGACATGCCACTCTAGGACGAGCGCCGCATCTTTAAAGGGGAACCCACAGGTCTGCATCGCGAGCGGCGTCGCTGCCATCAGGAGGTTCATGACACCATACCCCAGCGCTGCACCGAGTGTTGCGAGCACGAAGAGTGGCTGACGAATAATGACGCTGAGCGGCCGCGCGGCGTCATCGGCGGTGGGTTTCGTCGCGACGACACGGGGGAACTGAATGAGCGACATGACACCGGCGGCGATACCGCCCACAAGCGTGAGCGATAAAAAGGCGCCCGCAAATGGCACGGCAAAGACGTCCTTGGTGGCGGCTGCAATATTGGGTCCTGCAATCGCACCGAGTATTCCTCCGGCAAGTACCCACGAGACGGCTTTCTCTTTGCCGTCTGGTCCCGCGAGTTCGGCGGCGGCAAAACGATAGAGATGACCGTTTGCTTGATAGAACCCAGCGATCAGGGTAGCGGTGACCAGAAGGGCAAAGTTCTTCGTGGTCGCGGCGAGCAGACAAAGTAATGAGGAGAGAATCGCAACGCCGATCCCAATCAGGAAGGACGGCTTTCGTCCGAATCGCTCTTGAATCCGCGATACGGGCACCGCCGAGAGTGCACCGCCCACGACGTAGCCCATGACAGGCAGTGTGGCCATCCACGAGAATGGGGCGAGCGAAAACCCAACCAGACCATTAATGGCAATGAAGGTAATGTTGTTGGTCAGGAACAGACCCTGGCAGACCGCCAGTAGAATCAGGTTGCGGTTCATCACGATTGACCGTCATTATTCCACGGTCAGATTCTCTGATCACGTTTAAGGAGCAACGCATGACAGATCGTCCATTGACCCAGAAGCTCGGCCAACCGCTAGTGGATATTCCGGTGGTCACGACAGCAGGAGAGGGCCGGCTATCAGATTTCCGTGGCCATGCCTTGGTCCTGTACTTTTATCCGAAGGATGACACGCCCGGTTGCACGGTCGAGGGTAAGAACTTCTCTGCAGCGCATCAGGCGTTTCTTGCAGCCGATACCCAGGTGGTGGGGGTGTCTCGCGATAGTCTGGCATCGCATCAGCGATTCATTCAGAAGCATGGGCTGACGATCAACCTCATCTCTGATCCGACCGAGACGCTATGCGAGGCGTTCGGTGTGATGAAGCAAAAGAATATGTATGGCAAGCAGGTGCGTGGTATTGAGCGCTCGACATTTCTGATCGACGCCAAGGGAATGTTACGACAGGAGTGGCGCGGCGTGAAAGTACCGGGTCATGTGGATGAGGTGCTGAACGCGGCGAAGGCACTGTGATGCGCCGTTTGGCTGCCGCGGTCGGAGAACCGATAACAGCGATTGATACGCCTGCGTTGATCGTCGATCTTGATGCACTCGAACGCAATCATGAGCGACTGCTGACATCGCTCTCTGGACTTCCTGTCGTCCTTCGCCCTCATGCGAAGAGTCATAAGTGTCCTGAGATTGCACGCTGGCAAACGGCGCATGGCGCGGTGGGGATCTGCTGCCAAAAGGTCTCCGAGGCGATCGCATTTGCCGATGCGGGGATTAGCGACATCCTTGTCTCTAATCAGGTCATAGGGGCTAAGAAAATTCAAGATCTTTGCGACCTTGCACGACGCGTTCGAGTCGGCGTCTGTGTCGATGACCTGAGTAATGTGAAAGATCTGAGTACCATTGCCCAGGCCATGGGCGTGACCGTCGAGGTCATGGTTGAGATTGATGTCGGAGCCCACCGTTGTGGCGTTGCCCCCGGGGCGGACGCCCTGACGATGGCCAAAGCAATCGCAGAGGCGCCTGGTCTTGTCTTTCGAGGGCTTCAGGCCTACCAAGGCGCTGCGCAGCATATGCGTTCCCAGACGGAACGGGAAGCAGCCGTCGGTCGTGCGATAGATCTCGCTCGGATGACCCGAGACATGATTGTCGCCTCTGGCATCCCGTGCCCAGTGATCGCCGGTGGCGGAACGGGAAGCTATCTGATCGAAGCGAAGAGCGGGGTCTATACCGAACTGCAGGTAGGGTCCTACATCTTTATGGATGCAGACTATGGTCGTAATGACTGGCCCGTGAACGGGATGCCGGCGTTCGAGCAGAGCTTATTTGTGCTAACGACGGTCATGAGCCGGGCAGTACCGGGGCAGTTGGTCGTCGATGCCGGCCTAAAGGCATCGAGTGTGGATTCAGGGATGCCCCTTGTCGCGGATCATCCCGAGCTTCGTTACGTTCGCGCCTCAGATGAGCACGGGGTGATCCAGTACAACCGCACGCACGATCAGTCGTTGTCGATCGAGGCTGTTCGTCTGGGACAAAAGCTTCGTTTGGTTCCTGGGCATTGCGATCCAACCGTCAACCTGTATGACCAACTCATCGGCCTGAAAGACAACGTGGTGCATCGTATTCTGCCGGTGTCGGCCCGAGGGGCCCTGCTCTAGAGGTATCTATGGCACTTGAAGACGTTGTTCGGTTGGTGATTGATGGCGTGATCGTCTTGACGGTGATGGAAGTCATTCTGCTCGCAGTCATTCACCGCCGGTCGGGTCGCGGTATTGCGCCGTCGGAGATTCTGCTCAATGTCCTCTCGGGCTTGTCACTGATGCTCGCGTTGCGGATTGCACTCTCTGATAGCCCGTTGGTGATGGTCTTGGGGGCACTTCTGCTTGCTGGAATTTTTCACGGCTTAGATCTCCTTCGGCGTTGGCGGAGGTAAACTAAGCTTATTGTCGAGTGGAGACCGTTATGGCAGTCGCTTTTCCCTTTTCTGCGATCGTTGGC
>JACCDZ010270000.1_pt1 | contig 19721 bp, 16 predicted proteins | sample 7449551 | NCBI WGS metagenome assembly JACCDZ01 (sample SAMN15323452, study PRJNA562643) | freshwater metagenome | isolation source: river surface water | place: USA:Blue River Watershed | collected 2017-08-18
AGCGAGATCACCAGCCACTCGGTACAGCGCGGCGTGCCGCTGCTGCCGGGGGTGAAGAACATCATCGCGGTGTCGTCCGGCAAGGGCGGCGTCGGCAAGTCCACCACTGCGGCCAACCTAGCGCTGGCGCTGGCGGCAGAAGGCGCCTCGGTCGGCATTCTGGATGCCGACATCTACGGCCCGTCGCAGCCGCTGATGATGGGCCTGCAGGGCCAGAAGCCGGAGGTGATCGACGGCAAGCTGGTGCCGCTGCCGGCGCACGGCGTGCAGACGATGTCGATCGGCTACCTGGTGGACGAGGACCAGGCGATGGTGTGGCGCGGCCCGATGGTGAGCCAGGCGCTGCAGCAGCTACTCAACGACACACTGTGGAACGAGCTGGACTACCTGGTGATCGACATGCCGCCGGGCACCGGCGACATCCAGCTGACGCTGTCGCAGAAGGTGCCGGTCACCGGTGCCATCATCGTCACCACGCCGCAGGACATCGCGCTGCTGGATGCGAAGAAGGGGCTGAAGATGTTCGAGAAGGTCGGCGTACCCATCCTCGGCATCGTCGAGAACATGGCGATGCACGTGTGCAGTAACTGCGGCCACGAAGAGCACATCTTCGGCCACGGCGGCGCCGACAAGATGAGTGCGCAGTACGGCGTCGACGTGCTCGGCTCGCTGCCGCTGGATCTGGGCATCCGCCTGGCCACCGACGACGGCTGCCCGACGGTGGCGGCGGCGCCGGACAGCGCGCTGGCGGCACGCTACCAGCAGATCGCGCGCAAGGTGGCGGTCAAGGTCGGCGACAAGGCACGCGACTTCTCTGGTAAATTCCCGAAAATCGTCATCCAGAACAGTTAATCCCCCATGATCGGCATGTTTGATTCCGGCCTAGGCGGCCTTTCGGTGTGGCGCGAGCTCACCGCCCAGCTTCCCGACGAACCGGTGATCTACCTTGCCGATCAGGGCTACTGTCCTTACGGCGGGCGCAGCGACGACGAGCTGATCGCCCGCGCCGAGCTGATCGCCGACTACCTGCTGGCACAGGGCGCCACCCTGCTGCTGATCGCCTGCAACACCGCCACCAGCGCCGCGGCGCGCCACCTGCGGCTGAAGTATCCGGCGCTGCCCATCGTCGGCATGGAGCCGGCGATCAAGCCGGCGGCGCTGTCGACGCAAAGCGGCAAGGTCGGCGTGCTGGCGACGCAGGCCACGCTGCGCGGCGAGAAATTCCGCCAGCTGGCGGCGCAGCTGCACGACCACGCCGAGATCTACAGCCAGGCCGGCACCGGCTTTGTCGAGCTGGTGGAAGGCGGCGAGCTGGACAGCGACACGGCCCGGCGCACCGTCGCCGCGGCGCTGGCGCCGCTGCTGGCGCACAACGTCGACCACGTGGTGCTCGGCTGCACCCACTACCCGTTCCTGGCGCCGCTGATCCGCGAGCAGCTGCCGCCGCACATCGACATCATCGACCCCACCGACGCCGTGGTGCGCCAGACGCTGCGCCTGCTGCAACAACACCAGTGCCGCAGCGGCCCACAGACACCGCCGCAGTACCGCTTCGTCACCACCGGCGACGATCACAGCATGCAACAATTCCTGCGACAGATCCTGCAGCGCGACGACCGCGTCGAGGCACTGCAGCCGGCCTGAGAGCGTGTTCACGATCTCGTACACTCACGCGAGACAAGGCGAAAATGACTGAGGAAGCGGCGTTTATCCAGATATAAACAAGCATGGCGAAGCCGCCGCCAGCACCGCATCACCCCACCGAGATCAAGTCGCAGCAGCACGTGAACAGGTTCTGAGGCTGCGGCCAACGTTGGCCGCAGCGCAGCACGCACCAATAGCGCACATCAGTCCGCACCAAATCAAGGCAAGCGCCCTCCTCCGCACCAGTGCTCAGCGCAAGGCATCGTCATGACGCCTTGATGCACAAGGCTGGCGCCCGCTGGCACCATTTTTGCAAGAAAGCGCCCCAATCACAGGCATTCGTATCCGCAGCCCGCCGTGCTGCACCACGGATACGCACCATTGGAGCGCAGGCATGACGCAAACAAGTGCAAACGACGTATTGTTCTTACTGATCGGGGCCATTCTGGTGCTGGCGATGCACGCCGGCTTCGCCTTCCTGGAGCTGGGCACCGTGCGCAAGAAAAACCAGGTCAATGCGCTGGTCAAGATCCTCACCGACTTCGCCATCTCGGCGCTGGCCTACTTCTTTGTCGGTTACGGCGTCGCCTACGGCGTGCACTTCTTCAGCGACGTCAGCCACATCAGCCAAGCCAACGGCTATGAACTGGTGAAGTTCTTCTTCCTGCTGACCTTTGCCGCCGCCATCCCCGCCATCGTCTCCGGCGGCATCGCCGAGCGCGCGCGCCTGCACCCGCAATCGGCGGCCACCTTCCTGCTGGTCGGACTGGTGTATCCGTTTTTCGAGGGCATCGTGTGGAACGGCCACTTCGGCATCCAGGACTGGCTTGCGGCCAACTTCGGCGCACCCTTCCACGACTTTGCCGGCTCGGTGGTGGTGCACGCCGTCGGCGGCTGGATCGCGCTGGCGGCGGTGCTGCTGCTCGGCGCCCGCCGTGGCCGCTATACCAAGGAAGGCCGCGTCAGCGCCCACCCGCCGTCGTCGATCCCCTTCCTGGCGCTGGGCGCCTGGATCCTGATCGTCGGCTGGTTCGGCTTCAACGTGATGAGTGCGCAGAAGGTCGGCGGCATCTCAGGGCTGGTGGCGGTCAACTCGCTGATGGCGATGGTCGGCGGCACGCTGACCGCGATGTGGGCCGGCCGCGACGACCCCGGCTTCATCCATAACGGCCCGCTGGCCGGGCTAGTGGCGGTGTGCGCCGGCTCCGACGTGATGCACCCGCTGGGCGCGCTGGTCACCGGCGGCGTCGCCGGCGCCATGTTCGTGTACCTGTTCACCCTCACGCAAAACCGCTGGAAGATCGACGACGTACTCGGCGTGTGGCCGCTGCACGGCCTGTGCGGTGCCTGGGGCGGCATCGCCGCCGGCCTGTTCGGCCAGCACTGGCTGGGCGGCGCCGGCGGCGTCAGCCTGGCCTCGCAGCTGATCGGCACCGTGGCCGGCATCGGCATCGGTTTTGGCGGCGGCTATCTGGTCTACGGCGTGCTGAAAAAAGTGGTTGGCATCCGCTTAAGCGACGAGGAAGAATTCAACGGCGCCGACCTGTCCATCCACAACATCACCGCCACCCCGGAGCGGGAGAGCAACTGGTAGGCGATCCGGAAAGATCGGGACGGCCGGGACGGCTTGCCATCCGGGCAGTCGGACTCGACGCAAAGAGAGGCTCCGAAAGGGGCCTCTTTTTGTGGAGTGTCCGTACAGGTGCGGTGGAGCGGCAGCGGCAAGTCGCCCCGGCCGGTCTAGGCCAGGTCGATATCCGTAATCGGCAGCTTGTTCGTCACCTTCATCTCCCGCAATGAAATATTCGAACGGATGCTCAACACGCCCGGCAATTTTCTCAGCACTTTCTCGACAAAACGGCTGTAGTCATCGAGATCCCTGGCAACGACCTGCAACAGGAAGTCGGCCTCGCCGGTCGTGTTGTGGCAGGCGAGCACATTGGGGCTGGCCTGGATGATCCGCTCGAACGCGGCAGTGACCTCCTCGCTGTGCTGCGTACAAACGATCTGCACAAAGGCCATCACGCCGATCCCGAGCTTGCGCCGGTTCAGCACCGCTTTATAGCCTTCGATCACACCCATCTCTTCCAGCCGCTTCTGGCGCCGCCAGCAAGAGGCCTCGCTCAGGGCCAGCTGCTCGGCAAGGCGGGCATTGGACAGCCTGCCATCTTGTTGCAACCGGTCGGCAATGGCAATGTCCACTTTGTCTAGTGCGGCCATGGCGAAACAACCTTTCAATCCGTTTTTACTGGCGAAATACTATTTCATATTCGCCGTTATTCCCATCGAAAACAGAAAGGTAAATTCACGGCAATGCTTCACAATGAAGGAACACTTCAACACAGGAGCCAACCATGAAAGCCGTTGTCTACGAATCGTTTTCCGCCCCGCCGCAACTGACGACCGTCCCCGACCCGACGCCGGAATCCGGCGGCGTGGTCATCAAGGTCATGGCGACCGGCGTTTGCCGCAGCGACTGGCATGGCTGGGTCGGTCATGATCCGGACATTCAGCTTCCCCATGTTCCGGGACACGAGTTCTCCGGCGTCGTGGAGGCGGTCGGCAAACAGGTGACGAAGTGGCGGGTGGGCGACCGGGTGACGGTTCCGTTTGTGGCCGGGTGTGGTCATTGCCCAGAGTGCCACTCCGGCAACCACCAGGTCTGCGACCACCAGTTCCAGCCCGGTTTCACCCACTGGGGATCGTTTGCCGAGTACGTGTCCATCCATCAGGCAGATATCAATCTGGTGTCCTTGCCGGAAACGCTGGATTTCACGACCGCGGCAAGCCTGGGGTGCCGCTTCGTCACCTCGTTCCGCGCGGTGGTGGATCAGGGCAAAGTCTCCGCCGGCCAGTGGGTGGCGGTTCACGGCTGCGGCGGCGTCGGCCTGTCCGCCATCATGATTGCCAATGCCATTGGCGCGAATGTCATCGCCATTGATATTTCGGAAGAAAAGCTCGATCTCGCCCGTGCCCTCGGTGCGGTGGCCACGGTCAATGCCGCCAAAGTTCCCAACGTGGTCGAGGCCGTGCTGGAAATCACCCGCGGCGGCGCACACGTGTCCCTGGACGCACTCGGACACCCTGTCACCTGCTTCAATTCGATCAGCAACCTGCGCAAACGCGGCAAGCATGTGCAGGTCGGCCTGATGCTGGGCGAGCACAGCACCCCGGCCATTCCGATGAGCAAGGTCATCGCGCACGAGCTTGAAATCCTGGGCAGCCACGGCATGCAGGCGCACCGCTATGACGCGATGTTCGCGATGATGAAGTCGGGCAAGCTGACACCGGAAAAACTCATCGGCCGGACGATCAACCTTGAACAGTCGATCAATGTGCTGATGAATATGGACAAATTCGAAGTGGCCGGCGTCACCGTCGTCACGGAGTTCTGAGATGGGCGTGAGGCTTCGACGCGAAGCGTGCTCGTGCCACAAGCCCAATTTCGAGGTCCCGACGCGTGCCCTCTCAAGTGGCCACACTGAGTCCCTTGTGCTGATGGTGGCCATTATTGAGCACTACGAATTCATCTGAAGTTCGTCCAAAGCCGCCAATGAGTAGCCAGACTCACAATGGCCGGTTTACACAGGAGCCCTGTCCCACTCCTGCTGCTACTTGCTTGCCTGCACTTCGGGTTCGTGAGGCTGCCAACCACCACCCAGTGCCTTGAAGGCAGCGACGGCTGCGCGTGCCGATTCCGTTTGCGCCTGTGCTTGCGCGTCGGCGGCACGGAGCAGGCTTTCGTCGGCTTGCAGCACCTCGATCAGGCTGACGACACCCTTTTGATAGGCGGCAAACGAGGCCGACCGGGCGCGGCCGAGCGAGTCCACGCCCCGAGCCAGCACGGCGGCCTGTTCCTCGCGTTTGACCAGGGCCGAGAAGGCGTTTTCCACGTCCTCGGTTGCCCGTAGCACGGCAAGCCGATACGCGGCCAACCTTTCTGCCTCCTGGCCCTTGGCCTGGTCGATCTGCGCATTGATGCGCGCAAAATCGAACAGACGCCAGCGCAGCCCCAGCACCCCGGCGGCCTGGCTGGCACCGCTGGTGAACAGATTGCCGGCGGACACGGCCGTCGCGCTGCCGATCAAGCCGCTCAGCGAGAGCTTGGGGTAATACTCGGCCATGGCGACGCCGATACGTGCATTCGATGCCGCCAAGCGGCGCTCGGCCACGATCAGGTCAGGCCGGCGCCGGAGTAACTCGCCCGGCGATCCGGTGGCGGCAATGCCAGGGGAGACAGGGATGGCACCGACTTCGGCCAGCTCGGCGCGATGCGTGCCGGGTGACGAGCCCAGCATCACATCCAGTGCGTTCATGGCCGCGTCCAGCCCCGTTTCGAGCACTGGCACGGAGGCTTGGACCTGGGCAAGCGCTCCTTCGGCCTGGTTCACCTGCAGTTCGGCCGCCAAGCCCTTGCCATACAGCAGCTGGATGATCTTGAGCAGTTCCTGCTGTTTCTGCACCTGCCGACGGGCAACATCCAGGCGGGTTTGCAATCCGCGGATGCTGATATAGATGTCGGCGGTCTGCGCTGCCACCGCCAGCCGCGTGGCCGTGGCTCCGGCTTCCGAAGCCTGATACTCGGACAGCGCCGCTTCTCGTCCACGACGCAAGCCACCGAACAAGTCCAGTTCCCAGCTGGCAGCAAGATCGGCCTCATAGACATTGCCATAGCGGTCGAATCCGGGTGTCGAACTCAAGACTTGACCCAGGGACGTTTCAACGGACTGGTAGGCCCTGGCGGCCTGGCCACTGACATTGCCGACCGGCAGCAAGGCGGCATGGGCCGCCCCCAGGCCGGCCCGCGCCTGCACGACACGGGCGGAGGCCTGTGCGAGATCGAGATTCTGCGCCAACGCCAGCATGACGTACCGACTCAGTTGCGGATCACCGAACCCCGTCCACCATGCCGCCAGGTCGGCACTGCTGGGAGCATGTCGCTGCTCCACTGCGGTCGCGCCCAGATACCGTTCAGGCATCGACATATCGGGCCGGGCATAGTCGGGACCGACGGCGCAGCCGGTCAACAGGCTGGCGGTGATGAGCAAGGCAAGAGGACGTTTGGCTGGCACGGCTGGCTCCGAATCAGAATGGGTTATTGTGACCATAATACATTTTAGTCACTCGTTGTCAATTTTTAGAAGTCCCGCTAAGCTAAAGCCCATGAAAAATGCCAATACCTCCCCCGGTCCGGCCCGCGGCCCGGCCGACCACGACGTGCGCGATCAAATCGTTGCCGCCGCCACCGAGCACTTCAGCCGCTATGGCTACGAGAAGACCACGGTGTCCGACCTCGCCAAAGCCATCGGTTTCTCCAAGGCCTATATCTACAAGTTCTTCGAGTCCAAGCAGGCCATCGGCGAGTTGATCTGTGCCAACTGCCTGCGCGAGATCGAGAACGATGTCAGAGCCGCGGTAGACGCCGCGGAACGACCGCCAGAGAAACTGCGGCGGATGTTCAGAACCATTGTGGAAGCTAGCCTGCGGCTATTTTTCCAGGACCGTAAGCTCTATGAGATCGCGGCCTCGGCCGCCGGTGAACGCTGGCAGGCGACGGTCGCCTATGAGGAGCGTATTCGGAACTTGCTGCAGGAAATCGTGCAGCAGGGGCGACTGAGTGGGGATTTTGAGCGCAAGACGCCGCTCGATGAAACCACCAAAGCGATTTACCTGGTGATGCGCCCTTATCTGCACCCGCTGCTATTGCAGTACAACTTCGACAACACCGAGGAGGCACCCGCGCAACTTTCCAGCCTGGTGCTGCGCAGCTTGTCACCATGATGATGCGACCCGTTAGTGACTATTGACTAAATTGGTCACAAGAACAATACTGAAAGTCCCGATTACTTCGTCAAAGGGACTTTCATGCTTCGGCATCGCCTTGCCCTCTCTACCGTCATTTGTGCTTTGCCGTTTGCCCTGGTCGCTTGCGGCGAAAAAGCACAGACCGATCCTCGCACCGGCACACCGCTGGTGCGTGCCGCCATCGTCCAGGGGTTCAGCCCTGAGTCACGTTCCTTCACCGGCACCATAGCCGCCCGGGTACAGAGCGATCTCGGCTTCCGCGTCTCCGGCAAGGTACTGGAGCGTCTGGTGGACGCCGGGCAAACCGTTAAACGCGGCCAACCGCTACTGCGGATAGACCCGGCCGATCTCAAGTTGGCCGCACAGGCGCAGCTGGAGGCGGTTGCCGCGGCGCGGGCACGGGCGCAGCAGACGGCGCAGGACGAAGCCCGCTACCGCGACCTGCGTGGCACCGGTGCGATCTCTGCCTCGGCTTACGATCAGGCCAAAGCAGCGGCGGATGCCGCCAAAGCCCAGCTCAGCGCGGCCGAAGCGCAGGCCGACGTAGCCCGTAATGCCAGCCGCTATGCAGAGCTGGTGGCGGATGGCGATGGGGTGGTCGTGGAAACGCTGGCCGAGCCCGGCCAAGTCGTGGGCGCTGGACAGATCGTGGTGCGTCTGGCCCACGCCGGGCGCCGCGAGGCGGTGATCCAGTTACCGGAAACCCTGCGCCCCACGGTCGGTTCCAGCGGGCAAGCCACGCTGTTCGGCAGGGAAGACGTCCGCGTTCCGGCCAGACTTCGTCAGCTTTCCAATGCCGCAGACCGACTGACCCGCACCTTCGAAGCACACTACGTGCTGGAGGGCGAATTGGCCGACGCCCCGCTGGGTGCCACGGTGACCATCCGGATTCCGGATGGCCAAGCCGCGGTGAACGGCGGCATGCAGGTGCCAATCGGCGCGCTGTTCGACGCGGGTAAGGGGCCGGGGGTATGGCTGATCGATGGCAAGCCGGCCAAGGTTTCCTGGCGGCCGGTCACCGTCCTGCATCTGGGGGACGATGTCGCCCGCATCGCCGGCCAGATCAAGCAAGGCGACCGGATCGTCGCGCTCGGTGCGCATCTACTGCGCGAGGGCGGGCAGGTTCGCGTGGCTGAGCAAGCCGTCGCCATGGCAGGCGAAGGAGTCCAGCCGTGAGTGAAGGCCGTTTCAACCTGTCGGCGCTCGCGGTACGCGAACGCGCGATCACGCTGTTCCTGATCATCCTGATCTCGCTGGGTGGGGTGATGTCCTTCTTCAAGCTGGGCCGGGCCGAGGATCCCTCCTTCACGATCAAGGTGATGACCATCGTCACGGCCTGGCCCGGCGCGACCGCGCAGGAGATGCAGGACCAGGTGGCGGAGAAGATCGAGAAGCGCCTGCAGGAGCTGCGCTGGTATGACCGTAGCGAGACCTACACCCGTCCGGGACTGGCTTTCACCACGCTGACCTTGCTGGACAGCACCCCGCCGTCGGAGGTGAAAGACGAGTTCTACCAGGCCCGCAAAAAGGTCGGCGACGAAGTACGCAATCTGCCGCCCGGCGTGATCGGGCCATTTCTCAACGACGAGTACGCCGATGTGACCTTCGCCTTGTATGCACTCAAGGCCAGGGGTGTGCCACAGCGCGAGCTCGTTCGCGACGCGGAAACACTGCGCCAGCGTCTGCTGCACGTGCCAGGCGTGAAGAAGGTCAACATCGTTGGCGAGCAGTCGGAGCGCATCTACGTCGAGTTTTCGCATGAGCGTCTGGCCACGCTGGGCGTCAGCCCGCAGGAGGTTTTCGCCGCCCTCAATAGCCAGAATGCACTGACGCCAGCCGGCTCGGTGGAAACCAGGGGGCCGGAGGTGTTCATCCGCCTGGACGGTGCCTTTGACCAGCTGCAGAAGATCCGCGACACACCGGTGGTGGCGCAAGGCCGCACGCTGAAGTTGTCGGACATTGCCACGGTCAAGCGCGGCTACGAAGACCCGGCGACGTTCATGATCCGTAACGGCGGCCAACCTGCGCTGTTGCTGGGCGTCATCATGCGCGACGGCTGGAACGGGCTGGATCTGGGCAAGGCGCTGGATAGCGAAGTCGGCGCGATCAACGCCGAGCAAGCGCTGGGCATGAGCCTGAGCAAAGTGACCGACCAGGCCGTCAACATCAGTTCGGCGGTCGATGAGTTCATGGTCAAGTTCTTCGCCGCGGTGCTGGTGGTGATGCTGGTCAGCTTCGTGAGCATGGGCTGGCGTGTCGGGGTCGTGGTTGCCGCCGCAGTGCCGTTGACGCTGGCCGTCGTCTTTGCGGTGATGCTGGCGACCGGCAAGAACTTCGACCGCATCACGCTGGGGTCGCTGATCCTGGCGCTGGGTCTGCTGGTGGACGACGCCATCATCGCCATCGAGATGATGGTGGTGAAAATGGAAGAAGGCTACAGCCGCGTCAAAGCTTCAGCCTACGCCTGGAGTCATACCGCGGCGCCCATGTTGTCGGGCACGCTGGTGACGGCAGTCGGCTTCATGCCCAATGGTTTCGCCCGATCCTCGGCGGGTGAGTACACCAGCAATATGTTCTGGATCGTTGGCGTCGCGCTGATCGCGTCGTGGGTGGTCGCGGTGGTGTTCACGCCGTATCTCGGGGTCAAGCTGTTGCCCGACTTCAAGAAGGCGGCAGGCGGCCACAATGCGATCTACGACACACCACGCTACAACCGCTTTCGCCAGCTGCTGGGGCGCGTCATTGCCCGCAAGTGGCTCGTCGCCGGCGCGGTAATCGGCCTGTTCGTGGTGTCGGTGCTCGGCATGGCGGTGGTCAAGAAACAGTTCTTCCCGATCTCCGACCGGCCTGAAGTCCTGGTCGAGGTGCAGATGCCCTATGGCACGTCGATTACCCAGACCAGCGCCGCGGCCGGGAAGGTGGAAGCCTGGCTGGCCAAGCAAGAGGAAGCCAGGATCGTTACTTCCTATATCGGCCAGGGCGCGCCGCGCTTCTATCTGGCGATGGGGCCGGAACTGCCCGATCCGTCGTTCGCCAAGATTGTGGTCCGCACTGACAGCCAGGACGAGCGCGACGAGCTGAAGCAGCGGCTGCGCCAGGCGATTGCCGACGGCCTCGCCCCCGAGGCGCGCGTGCGGGTCACCCAGCTGGTATTCGGCCCGTATTCTCCGTTCCCGGTGGCCTACCGGGTCAGCGGCCCGGATCCGGCAGTGTTGCGCAAAGTGGCGGCTGAGGTGCAGCAGGTCATGGACGCCAGCCCGATGATGCGCACGGTCAACACGGATTTGGGGGTACGCGTGCCCACGTTGCACTTCACCTTGCAGCAGGACCGCTTGCAAGCCGTCGGGCTGAGCTCCAGTGCCGTGGCGCAACAACTGCAATTCCTGCTGACCGGGGTACCCGTCACCGCTGTGCGCGAGGACATTCGCACGGTGCAGGTCGTCGCCCGTTCGGCCGGGAATGTCCGGCTCGACCCGGCCAGGATCGACGATTTCACGCTGGCCGGCGCCAACGGGCAGCGCATCCCGCTGTCGCAGGTGGGCAAGGTCGAGGTGCGCATGGAAGAACCAATCATGCGACGGCGCGACCGGGTGCCGACCATCACGGTGCGGGGGGACATCGCCGAGGGCCTGCAGCCGCCGGACGTGTCCACGGCCATGACCCGGCAACTCCAGCCCATCATGGCAAAACTGCCGGCGGGCTACCGCATCGTGGAGGCCGGCGCCATCGAGGAATCGGGCAAGGCAACGGTCGCCATGCTGCCGATCTTCCCCATCATGCTGGCCATCACCCTGCTCATCATCATTCTGCAGGTGCGCTCCATCGCGGGCATGGTGATGGTCTTCCTGACCAGTCCGCTGGGACTGATCGGCGTGGTGCCGACGCTGCTCTTGTTCCAGCAGCCCTTCGGCATCAATGCGCTGGTCGGCTTGATCGCGTTGTCGGGCATCCTGATGCGCAACACGCTGATATTGATTGGGCAGATACGTGAAAACGAGCAGGCCGGGCTGGATCCATACCGTGCGCTGGTCGAAGCGACCGTGCAGCGCGCGCGTCCGGTGATCCTGACCGCACTGGCGGCGATCCTGGCCTTCATCCCGCTGACGCATTCGGTGTTCTGGGGAACGCTGGCCTACACGCTGATTGGCGGCACCTTTGCCGGGACGATCCTGACGCTCGTGTTCCTGCCGGCCATGTATTCCATCTGGTTCAAGATCAGGCCAAGCCCGTCGCAAAGCTGACCCCCAATCCAAATCACCTACACAAGAAGGAACTGCCATGCCGAATTCCAAAGTTGTCGTCGTTACCGGCGTGTCGTCGGGTATCGGGCGTGCCGCCGCCATGCAATTTGCCAAACAGGGCTGCCGCGTATTCGGCACGGTGCGCAACACGGCCAAAGCGCAAGCCATACCCGGCGTTGCCCTCATCGAGATGGATATCCGTGACGATGCGTCAATTCAACGGGGCATCCAGACCATCATCGATCAAGCCAAGCGCATCGACGTGCTGGTCAACAGCGCGGGTATGACCCTCCTGGGCGCCACGGAAGAAACGTCGATTGCCGAAGCCCAGACGCTGTTCGACACCAACCTGTTCGGCCTCTTGCGCACGATCAAGGCCGTGCTGCCGCACATGCGCGAGCAGCGTTCCGGTCGTATCGTCAACGTCAGCTCGGTGCTGGGTTTTCTGCCTGCGCCGTACATGGCGCTCTATTCGGCCTCCAAGCATGCCGTTGAAGGACTGTCCGAGACCCTGGATCACGAGGTGCGCCAGTTCGGCATCCGTGTGGCGCTGGTCGAACCCTCCTTTACCAAGACCAAGCTGGACCTCAACGCGCCCCAGACCGTTTCCAGAATCCCCGACTACAGCAAAGAGCTCGGCGTCGTTTCCCAGGCAATCCAGAACAATGTCCAGAAAGCGCCCGAGCCCGATGGCGTCGCCGCCACGATAGTCGATGCAGCATTGGGCGCCTGGAAGATGCGCCATACGCCCAAAGGCGAGGCCTCTCTGCTGGCCAGGCTGCGCCGCTTCCTGCCTGCCGGCCCGGTCGAGAAAGGCCTGCGGAAAACGTTTGGGCTGGCCTGAATCGATCCCGACCCTCTAACCGTGGCACACACCTCAATGAGCCTGGCGCCGAGGGAGCGAGCCCCCTAAATGACCGGAAGAGCCTCATGACAGATTCAGACAGCAAAACCAGCATGTTCTCGCGCGCCAGCATGGAACAGGCTTTGTCCAGCATGCCCCCCAGCACCGCCTCACCATGGCCGGTGTTCTGGGTGGCCAGCTTGGCGGCGTTTCTTGTTTCTATGGAGGCACCATGCTGTTCGCCGCCTTCAGCGCCTTGCGGGCCGGTTTCCCGCTGGCTACTGCGGCAGACCTCTCGTGGGTGCTCAATGCCTACACCGTGGCCTATGCTGCGATGCTGATCCCATCCGGCGGACTGGCAGACAAGCACGGGCACAAGAAGGTATTTCTCGTTGGTGTTGCGCTGTTTCTGGCGGCTTCTGTGGCCTGTGGTTTGGCGGTCAACGTAGCGGGACTGGTCGCAGCCAGAGTTCTGCAGGCCATTGGGGCTGCATTGCTGACGCCGGCATCGCTCTCGCTCGTGCTGGCGGCGTTCCCGACAAACAAACGTGCTGTGGCGGTCAGCCTACGGGGAGCGGTCGGTGGTCTGGCGGCAGCGGTGGGCCCCAGCCTGGGCGCGTTCGTGATTGCGTCACTCGGGTGGCAATGGGCGTTCTACCTGAATGTGCCGTTGGGCATTCTTGCCATCTGGCGCGGCGCAACACTGCTGACGGAGGCGAAGCAGTCAACCCCAGGGCGCCCGCTAAACCTGGCGGGGATGGGCTTGCTGATCGTCGGTATCGGTGCATTGGCGTTGTCCATTGTGCAAGCGGAGTCGCCAGCCTGGTCACGCCATGAGCTGCTGGCTGCTGCGGGCATCGGGTTGGCGTGCGTCGTCGGATTTGTCGCCTGGGCTCGGTCTACCACCGCGCCACTGGTAGACCTGGGCTTGTTCCGCAATGCCACATACCGTTACGTCAATCTCGCAACGTTGAGCTTCGGCATCGTGTTCTCGATGATGTTTTTCGCCTTCTTTTTTTACATGAAGTCGATCTGGCACTATTCGTTGCCGCTGGCTGGTCTGGCAATGGCGCCCGGACCGCTGCTGGTGATTCCGGTAGCCGCTGTGTCGGGCCGAATCGCGAGCCGGCATGGTCACCGACCTTTGCTGGTTGTGGGAGGCCTGATCTACGCGGCCAGCGCACTGTGGTTTTTGCTGGTGCCCGGCACCGAGCCCGCGTATCTGACCGACTGGCTGCCGGGCATGCTGTTGAGTGGCCTTGGCGTGGGCATGGTGTTGCCATCGCTGTCGGGGGCGGCGGTCAACCACTTACCCTCCGGCCATTACGCCGTAGGTGCTGCCATCAACCAGGCGATACGGCAAATTGGTTCAGTCATGGGCGTCGCCCTCACCGTCCTACTGCTCGGGAGCCCCGGTTTACAACGTGCTGACTTTAATGCCGTCTACTTGTGCCATATGAGCTTGGCACTGCTGACCGTAGCCCTGTGCCTCCCCGTGAACACTTCATCCGTAGCCATCGTAAAAGCGCATGCCTCCGACTGTGCCTGATTGCGAAAGGCATAGAGTAGATGGCGATTCTGTTGTCACGCCTGCGCGAATGCGCCGCAGCGTCCCGAGCCTATCGCTCCTGGCTTGGGGGACTTGCTCACCCAACGACGGAGTTCGTCGTACGATTCATGGCGACGACTTCGGCATGGCTGGGATTGGGTCCCAGCTTGCCGAAAAGCGCTGGCATCTGATCGCGCTTCCTGGCCATAGCAGGTGGGGTTCAGGCAAAACAAAGCCCTCCCGACGGAGGGAGGGCCTTGTTTGTGAGGAGCGGGGAGGTATCAGTGCTGATGCCCGTGCTCGCCATGTACATGCTGATGGGCAATTTCCTCGGCGCTTGCCTCACGCACGTCCACTACCGTGATGGCGAAGCGCAGGGCCTTACCGCACAGCGGGTGGTTGCCGTCCAGCAATACGGTGGGGCCTTTGATCTTGGTGACGAAGTAGTAGCGCGGCTCGCCATCCGGGCCGATGCGCTGGATCTGGCCGCCGACCTTGACGCCGGGCGGGAAGTCGGCCTTGGCCATGGTGGTTACCAGGGCTTCGTCGCGTTCGCCGAAGGTGTCTTCAGTTGCGAGTTCCAGCGTGATTTGAAAGCCTGCTTCCTGACCTTCCAGTGCGGCTTCCAGTTTAGGAAAGAGGTTGTCGTAGTCGCCGTGCAGGTAGGAGACGGGATTCTTGCCATCGTCGTAAACCAGACCCTGGCTGTCTGTAACTTTCATGCGCAGGGTGACGGCGGTGTTTTGGGTGATTTTCATGGCGGGCAATGGCTAATAAATTGAGGCGGGAAGGGTCGCAGTTCGGCGGGGGCGTGTCAACTGGCGGGCAAGTCACCTCACTCGCGTCCGATATGCGCCGGATATCTGGCTGCAGTTGCCCCAGCTCCGTGGAGACATCGTTAGTTTGTCATCGAATGTCTGTTTGCTAGCGGCAATCGGCCACGCCATGCCTGGGGACTGGATGGCCGTTTTGGCCAACAACCTGCCCCGCTGCCACGTCTCCGGCCGCAGGTCGTTCGCCTCGGCAGCCGTTCAAGTGACTGTCCCCTGCCAGGCCCCCCTTGCGCAGTTGGCTTTGTAGTCGCGCACGCCGCAGGTGGATGGCGGCAGATAGCGCTGCGGCATGACGACCGCGGCGTGGGCTTGCGGGCGAGGCCAGCCGGTAGCCCTCGCAATGCGGCGTATCCGGCCTAGAATGTAAAGATGAAGCGTTGTTAATTCACCCTTGGTTCAAGGGCGCGCTTGGGTTCATGGCTCGGCTACACAGTGTTTTTTTTCATTGCGCGCTCCGTACGGAGCCGTCCTTGTCTGGCAACAGGTGGTTGTCGCGGCGGCATGGTTCCCGACACGGCGGAGCACGGCCCTGCTGGCAGCTTGATGGGCGCCGAAACCGGTATGGCAGGCGCCTTCACGCGGACTGGTTGCTCTCGCCTTCGTTTGTTCCAGCTCCATTCAGTGCCCACGATCTCGTCTTCGTCGGCAAGCCTCGGTCACAACAGTCGTCGCCACGATGGCTGTTTATCCTACTGGAGAACCGAAATGCGCTATCTCCTGCTTGCTTTATCCATGCTGCTGTTCCCGGCGCTGCCTAGCCACGCCCAGCTCAGTATCGGCATTGGCATCGAACTGCCCGGCATCAGCCTGGGCATCAACCTGCCGGCGTATCCGGCCATGGTCAGGGTGCCGGGCTATCCGGTTTACTACGCCCCCCGCCTCAACTTCAATTTCTTCTTCTACGACGGACTGTACTGGGCCTACGAGGACGACCGCTGGTATGCCAGCGACTGGTACAACGGGCCATGGTGGGAGGTAGAACCGGAATACATGCCGCTGTTCGTGCTGCGGGTGCCGATCCGCTACTATCGCCGGCCGCCGATGTACTTCCGTTACTGGCGTGCCGACCGCGCGCCACGCTGGGACGAACACTGGGGACGCGACTGGAGCGAACGCCATCGTGACTGGGATCGCTGGGATCAGCGCTCCGCACCCGCCCCGGCACCATTGCCGCACTATCAGCGGCAATATTCGGAAAGAAACTATCCGCGCTCGTCCGAACAGCTGCGCGAGATCCGCTCGCGGAATTACCGCTATCAGCCACGCGAAGAGGTAACGCAGCAGCATTTCCAGCAGCGAGGCAACCCGAGCCAGCCGCGGATGGAACAGCAGCAGCAACGCCCCGACGTGCGGCAATCGCCAAGCCGCCAGCCTGCACCGGACATGCAACGGCAGCCCGCACCGAACCAGCCGCGGATGGAGCAGCAGCAACAGCGCCCCGACGTGCGGCAGTCACCAGGCCGCCAGCCTGCACCGGACGTGCAACGGCAACCCGCTCCAAACCAGCCGCGGATCGAGCAGCAACAGCGACCCGACATGCCACGGCAACCACAGGGCAACCCGAACCGCTCCCGCACCGAGCAGCGGCAACAGGATTCGGAAACCAGACAGCCGCCACAGCAACGGCAGCCATCCAGAGGCAGGCCGCCAACCGAGGAAGAGCTGCTACTTGAACAGCAGCAGCAACGCGGCCGCGACCGGCACAACTGAGCCGCGCCGGCCGATTCCAACAAGCAAACCGCCGCCCTCGCGGCGGTTTCGCTGTGTCCTCCCCGCCCGCTGCGGCCGACCTTTGCGCGCTGCGTCGCAGCATCTCGGGGACTCAGGCGCGCGGCAGCCGGGTCGCCCGGCATCCCCCGCCGGCTCGCCACCACCGCCACAGCGCCATCCCATCCCCCGGCCAGCCGGGGTGCGGGGGATGTTCAAACCCCGTCGACCTTGTCAAGATAAGCGCTTCGCCATCAAGCCGAGGTCGCCATGAGTCTGCAATCCGTCCGTGAGTTTTTTGCCGCCCGCCTGCCGGACATCGCCATCATCGAGCTGGAAACCAGCACCGCCACCGTGGCGCTGGCCGCCGAGGCGCATGGGGTCGAGCCGGGACGCATCGCCAAGACGCTGGCGTTCCGCCTGGGCGATGGCCGGGTGGTCTTGCTGGTGGCGCGCGGCGATGCCCGCATCGACAACCGCAAATTCAAGGAAGCCTTCGGCAAGGGCCGCATGCTGCCGTCCGACGAGGTGGAAGCGCTGACCGGGCACCCGGTCGGCGGCGTGTGCCCGTTCGGCCTCGCCACCGACTTGCCGGTGTATCTGGACAGCTCGCTGCAGGCCTTCGACGAGGTCTTGCCCGCCGCCGGCGACGTACACACCGCGGTGCGCATCAGCCTGGCGCAGCTGGTCGCCGTGGTCGACGGCCACTGGGTGGACGTGTGCCAGCCGCAGGAAACCGTCGCCGCCTGAGAGGCTGTCCACGATCCGCTGCGATGGATGTCAGCGGGGCGATGCCGCGTTCAAAACGGCGGCGGCATGCTTGTTTATATCGGGATAGACGCCGCTGCCTCAGCCGTTTTCGCCTTGTCCCGCGTGAGCGTGCCAGATCGTGAAACCGTTCTGAGCGCCAACAACAACACGGCCCCGAATGGGGCCGTGTCGCTTGCTACGGTCCGGCTAGTGCGACATCAGGCGGGCTGCAGCCGGCTGGCCAGCGGCATCGCGAACGCTGTGTCGCGCGCCGGCGCGGCGGTGGCGGGCAGCGAGAAGAAATCGATGGCGGCCTTCAGCTCGTGCGCCATCTGCTCCAGCTGACCGGCCGATGCCGCCGTTTGTGCCGCGGCACTGCACGTTTCCTCCGACATCTGCGCCACCTGCTCGACATTGCCGGCGATGCCACTGCCGGCCGCCTGTTGCTGCACCAGCGCCACCGAGATCTCGGCAATGGCGTGGTTGATGCGGCCAACGTTGTCGCCGATGCCGGCCACCGCGCCCTGCGCCTGCTGGCTCTGCTGCAGGCCGTCCTCCATCTGTCCGACCGTACCGTGTATGCCGGCCACCACCCGCTGGCTGTTGTCCAGCATCTCGCCGATGATGCTGCTGATCTCGGCGGTGGATTGCGCGGTACGCTCCGACAGCTTGCGCACCTCGTCGGCGACCACGGCAAAGCCGCGGCCCTGCTCGCCGGCACGGGCGGCCTCGATCGCCGCATTCAGCGCCAGCAGATTGGTCTGCTCCGCCACGTCACGGATCACCTGCACCACATTGGCAATCTGCTGCGACTTGTTGCCGAGCAGGTCCGCCTGGCGGCTGGCGTCGCGCGCCTGCTGCGCCACCTGGTGGATGGTGTGCACGGTGCGCTCGATGATGCCCTGCCCCTGTTGCGCCAGGCTGCCGGACGCCTGCGCGTCGGTGGCGACATCGCGGGCATTGTCGCTGACCGACGCGATGCTCACCGACAGCTGCTCCACCGCGGCGGACATCGACGCCGCGGAGCGGGTCTGTTCCTCGGCGCTGACCGCGACCTGCTCCGAGGCGGCCGCCAGTTCCGATGCATTCACCGTCAGCCGCGCCACGATGCCGTCCAGATTGCGCACCAGCGCGATCAGCGCCTGCTGCATCTGCGCCATCGAGGCGACGATGCTATGGCGGTCACCACTGCGCACCGGCAGCTGCAGGCTGAGGTCGCCGTTGGCAATGCGTCCGGCCAGCGCCACCACGTCGTTCGGCTCGCCGCCCAGTTGCGACAACAGGCGGCGGATGATGGTGTAGCCCAGCGCCGCGCCCAGCACCATGCCCAGCAGCATCAGCGCCAACGACACCCGCGCGCAGAAGGCGGCGTCGGCCTCGGCCGCGGCGTATTCCTGCGCCGCCACCTTCAGCTGCAGGTCGATCAGCGCGGAAATGCGCCCCGATACCGGGTCCAGCCCCGGATACAGCTGGACATCATTAAATGTCTGCAACGCCGCGTTATCGCCGGCCACCACCAGTTCGCGCAGCCGGTCGACGGTATGGTCGGCCGCCTGCATGCTGCGCTCCGCCTGCTGCGCCAGCTGCAGCTCGTTCGCGGTCAGCTCGGTGGCGCGGTAGGCCTGCCACTGCTGGCGGATCTGCGTGCGCGCCTGATCCAGATTGGCGAGGAAACCGTCGCGGTTCAGCGCGCCGGCGCGGACCTTGTGCGCGGCATCGACAATGCTGACCGCGTAGCCGTCCGCCACCAGCTTCAGCTGTTGCAGCGGCACCACGCGATCATTATAAGTGCTTGAGAAATCGGCAAGAATCTTGGACTGGGTATACATGCCGTAGCCGCCGAGGAAGGCGGCGATGGCGAGCAGGACGATGACCAGAAAACTGAGACGCTGGCCGATGGTGGGATTGCGCAGCATGGGGGTGGCTCCGGTGGGGTTGAGCGCGGCACCAGGGGTAATCCTGATGACATCACTGTTGATATCTAGTGCCAACCCGGCCCCAGTGCAATGCGATCTTTTCGCACCCAGTATTTTTACTTAGTTGCAAAAGACATAGCATATAAGCAATTTTATGACAAAATCCGCATGCTGCGGCGCACAAAACCCAAGCCCGGTCGTGGCAAAAGCCGCCAGAACGGCATTGATGCCAATCCTGCTCAATTAAAGCCAGAATAGAATCAAGCTGTCACGGCGAAAAAGCTGTAACACCATGTCGCAATTGAATAAAAAAAAGCCTGCTCGTGAGCAGGCTTTATATTTCATGCCGATGACAATCAGGCGTAGTTTTCCGGGAACAGCTCGCGCTCCACCGACTCGATCAGGATGTGGATCACCTTGATGTGCAGCTCC
>JACCDZ011100493.1_pt1 | contig 19719 bp, 21 predicted proteins | sample 7449551 | NCBI WGS metagenome assembly JACCDZ01 (sample SAMN15323452, study PRJNA562643) | freshwater metagenome | isolation source: river surface water | place: USA:Blue River Watershed | collected 2017-08-18
GTTGAGCCATCGCCCCAGATTTCAACTTTGTCATGAAGCATCGCACGAACTAAGAGAGTTCCTGTTACCGCGCGACCAAGTGGAGTTGTATTGAAGTACTGCTTGCCGCCGCCACGAATATGGAAAGCTCCGCAGGCGATTGCAGCGAGACCTTCTTCAACGAGCGGAGTCTTGCAATCAACAAGACGGGAAATCTCTGCACCATACTCTTTGGCACGGCTTGGAACTGAGTCGATATCTGGCTCATCATATTGGCCAAGATCTGCGGTGTATGTGCAAGGAACTGCACCTTTTGCACGCATCCACGCCACTGCGACAGATGTATCTAGTCCGCCAGAGAAAGCGATTCCAACTTTTTCACCAATTGGCAGGGATGCAAGTACCTTTGACATGTTGCGAAGTCTAACGGTTGATAAGTGATGCGAGTGCAGGTTTAACTTTCCAGAGCGCGAGCATCTCCTCATATTTAGCCTCATCGGATGGGTCTGGAGTTGCGCCAGTCTTTACCGCTCGAATCATGAGATTTCTTGGGGTGTGCTCTCCCCCGATAAATTCGATTGCTTCGACTCGATAGCCCTTCAACTTCATTATCTGCATACGAATTGCGTCAGTCAGGAGATCTCCCAAGCGCTCTTTCATAATTCCATTTCGCGTCACCAGGGACCAAGGCTCTGGGATCTCATGCATCTGTGACTGAATATCGTGATGGCAACATGGTGCAAGGAGCGCCAACTTCGCATTGTGATTTACGGCCCAAGCTATTGCATCATCAGTTGATGTATCGCAAGCATGTAGGGCAATCGCAACATCTGCCTTCTCTAACTTGGTATCACTTATTTCTTCGGCACGAAATTCAATGGTCGATTCGATTCCAAGATCTTTTGCAATCTTATTATTGCGATCTCTGGCAGCCCCACGGACGTCGATACCAATGACCTTGACTGGAATACCCTGCAATCGCAGATATTGATGCGCTGCAAATGTTAGGTAAGCATGGCCGCAACCTAAGTCAACGATGGCTAGAGGCTCTGAATTCGTAGGAGTATGGATATGCCCAGCCGCTATCGCCGAAGTCAACGTTGGTGTCAACAACCTTAAGAACTCTTCTACCTGCTTGTACTTATCTGATTTGCTCGGCTTAACATTGCCATTGGAATCTGAAATTCCGACAGCGATGAGAAATGGATCTGAGGGATCCAGTAATCGACTCTTGCTTCTGTCGTGGTTGAGCTCTTGCTCCTTTACAGCCACTTCTCGATGGATGAGGGGCTCACCCTTCTTGGTAATGCGAAGGCTTAAAGTCTCAGTTGTTCTCTCAAGAAGAATATTTGCATATCCAGAACGAATCAGTTCTGAAAACGGAGCCTGCATAGGTGGATAATTCTTTGTCGTCATCTGGCGGCCATCGCTATGACTTACCTGCAGCTGAATCTCGCCCTTAATCTCAACCGGTCGCATATCTACACGTTCGTGGGCGGTCTGCATATTCCTTCTGCGACCAGAGAGCACTACTCGAACTAAGGATGATGTATCCCCGAACTTCTCTTCTAACTCATTGAAGATTTCTTCAAGGCTCTTCTCATTCACAAGAAGAGTTTAGTCTTTAGCTAAAGGCAGGTCGACTGCGATTTCGAGTCCCCCAAGTGCGCTCTTTCGAAGTGCGAAATTGCCGTGGAGTTTTGCAATCACAGCAGTCATGATGCTCATTCCTAGGCCTGAACCACCATTTTCACGAGATCGCGATTTATCGAAGCGAGCAAGAGATCGAATATTCTCTTGATAGGCGCTTTCGGGAAGGCCGGGGCCTGCATCTCCAATAAGAATCCTCGCTGACTTTCCAGATTTCTTACACGAGATTGCGACGGCATCGTCAACTGCTGTATGCCTCATGATATTTGTCAGCGCATTCTGAATAAAGCGTGCCAGGTAATCTCTTGCCGCCATCACTTCAATTCCATCTTCAATCTCTAAGGTGACGGTTCTCTGAGGATTGAGCGTCTTGAAATCGATTCCGTGTGCGTTAAGGATTTCACTGAGGTCAATCTTTTCCACATCTCTTGAGCCGCTCTCGCCTAGCTCGGCCAATAGCAAAAGGTCTTGAATGAGATTCTCCATACGCTTGATTTCTGAGCCCACTCTGGAGAAAGCTCGCTCCTGATCTGCATCAGAAGTTAACTGCTTCTTGCTCAACATTTCGACATAACCCTTTACAACGGTAAGGGGGGTTCTGAGCTCGTGGGATGCGTCGCCTAGAAATTCCTGCATACGTGCCAGTGATGCGACATCGCTACGTCGATTTATTCGCCTGAAGTAGAAAAAGAGAAGCAACCCAGCAGCAGAGTCCACAACAAGCGTGAAAGCAGCAAGTGAGCGAATATTTGAATTGAAGTGAGAATCAATCTCTGAAACAGATCGAGAGATCAGCAGATAATCGCCGCCAGAAAGAGGGACGGAACGAAGTTGGAATGGTGAAGGGCCGCCAACTCTTACGGGTCTTTGCGCAGCTTCGCGGACTTTTTCAAACTCAGGAGCACCCAAGTACTGCAGAGATGACTCGTTAATCAAAGTCTCTTGACCTTGGCGAGTAAGTAGAGTCAAAGTTATATTGAGAGTCAGTTGCTCGATTGCAAAGAGGGCTGCACCTACCGATTGCTTCGGGTTATCAATCGCTGCTTGGGCTACAAAATTAACGGCGCCATTGGCTTCAGATAATTCTGCACCGCGTGTATGAATTGCGGAATAGCCGCCAATTCCCACAGTTACAAATGTGATCAGTAAAAGGGTGACGAAACTCGTGCGAGAAGAATTTGAGGTTCTCACTTCTTCTCCGCGTTAAGCTGGAATCCGACTCCTCTGATCGTACGAATGCCTTCGAATCCATCGCGATGTAACTTCTTTCGAAGGTAAGAGATGTAAGTATCGACAACTGTGCTCTCAGATTCGAATGTGATTCCCCAAACTTCATCGAGAAGGTGCGTCTTGCTTAGAACTCGACCTTTGCTCTCTAGAAGCACCTGCAGAAGTCTGAACTCTGTTGGAGAGAGATCTACCGCTTCCCCGTTAAATGTGACTTGATGGCTCTTGGCATCGAGAGTAATCGGTCCATGGGTGAGAGTTTCCTGAACGTTTTCGCTAAATTGAGAGCGACGCAAAATAGCTTTGATTCGCAGAACAAGCTCTTCTAGGCCAAATGGCTTAGTTACATAATCGTCGGCTCCGAGAGTTAGTCCGCGAGTTACATCTGCACGATCACCGCGGGCGCTGAGCATAAGCGCAGGAGTGTTATCCCCATTACTTCTTATTCGTTCGATAAATTCAAAACCATCCATCAAGGGCATATTGATATCAACGACAAGAATGTCCGGCTTTGTTGTTCGAAGCAGGGTCTGCGCAATCATCGCATCGGCGGCAGTTACGGTCTCAAAGCCCGCTAACTTGAGGGCATCGCCCAGAAGTTCCCGAACTCCGGCCTCATCGTCGATAATCATAATGAGCTGGCTCATGTGCAAACCTTCCCATGTACAGGTGAAAATTTCTACCAGTTCCCAACTTCGCACACATAACCACGAGAACTTTCACAGAGTATTCACACCTAAAGAGAATTACTATTGGTGCATGAAGCAGTCAGTAGCCGCCAGATTAACCGGTGCTATTTTCCTGCTCGCATCATTTACATATCCTGCAGCTGCCGATGTGCAGCCAACGCCTGCCCCAACATCACAGATCGATATTTATAAGATTTCAATGGAACAGTTTAAGAAGGATCGTGAGTTATTTAACGCTGCTATGCGTGAGCGAAATCAGAAGATGAAAACCATTAATCAGACATTCGATTCAGCCATTCGCAAGGCACGCCAAGATTCAAAGCTTGCTATGCAATCAGCGCTTAAGCCAGAACAAAAGTCGGCGATTAATTCAAATCTGAAGTCTGTAATCGCAGCTGCTGTTATTGCCCGCGAATCTGCAATTGAAGCGCTAGGTGAACCTCCAATTCAACCGACAGAGCCGCCTCGCCCGCCGAAGAATATGTACAGTGAAAAGAACGGCGCAGAAAAGAAACGTCGCTAATTAAGCTTCGTCATCAACCTTCATAGTACGAAGAGTATGTCGATCATGACTCTTTTCTCTTTCGTGAATTTTTCTGATTTGAAGCTCAATGTTTTTAACTGCATCATCAAATGCAGCTACATCATTAAATGATGCCGCCTCTGCGCGAAGTAACGGGCCCGATCCGTGGGATGTAATCACTACTTTATGCGAATGCTTACCTTGGCGAGGGTTAACTTCGTGGAGCACTTCAACTTCGATACGATCAATCGTGATACTAAATCGTTCCATTGAGTGAAGTTTTTCTTCTACAATCGCTTTGAAATCACTTGCTAACTCTGCATGACGGGTATGAATTATGATTTTCACCCAATTAGCATCTCACTTGTTCCAGGGAAATGTAAGGTGTTTATTGAATTTATGTCAGGGGCAGTAAATAGACAATCAGGGTGAGAACTGCAGCTAAAGCGAGGGATTGAACCAAAATTGAGATTGCCATCTTGCGATCTGCAGCCAGCGAAGCTTTATCGCTGACACGAGAAAGCTGGCCTAACTTTCCAAAATTAAATGTGCCCATAAATCCATATGCGAGACAGAACTTTTTTCGCGACTGGACTAAACCAATTGATCCAACAGTCAGTGGGATGAAAATTCCAAGTCGAAGCGAAGGTTGAGTTCCTGCTGAAATGAAACCAATCAGGGCGCTTAGTGAGAGCGCAAAACCAATGAGAGCAACTAATTGACGGCGGCGTACTTCACCTTTTCCAATATTGCAGGTACCTGCAATGTATGAGTCCGCACTCACTTAAGCTTCTTCAAATTCTTCTTCATCAATCCAAGCATCGGTCTCATTGTCATCTTGTTTCTCAACCCAAGATAAAAACGAACCAATTGCGCGAAAGGCCAGTAGAGCAACAGTAATTGCCGCTATGAATCTACGAAACGCTTTCATGAGGATAAAAATACTCCACTTTGAATTAAAGCGCTCTATTTATTGAAAAATTAATTGGAATTCAAAGCTGTGTCGATATCTCTCCAGAGATCGTCCACGTGTTCGCAGCCAACGGAGAGACGGATGAGGCTCTCGGGAACGCTATGGCTCTCCAGCTCCCAGCGACGGCGACGCTCCCAAGTACTTTCGACTCCCCCGAGACTTGTCGCATTTGCGATGAGCGAGGACGAACTACAAACTTTCTCGGCTCTTGCCGCATCTCCTTCAACTTCGAAGGAGATGATTGCACCGAAGCCTGGATGGCGAACATTGGAGACCTTTGGATGAGAGGCTAATTTCTCAACCAGAATTGCTGCGCTCTCTTGCGCTCTCTGGAAGCGAATTGGAAAGGTGCGAATTCCACGTAAGGCGAGCCAAACTTCAAAGGGACCCGCGATAGAACCCAAAGAAGTGCGAGCTTCTTGAAGGCGAGATTTAAGGGCTGGATCTTTAACTGAGAGCGATCCAAGAATGACATCGCTATGTCCTGCTAAATATTTGGTAACGGAGTGCATGACGATATCTGCGCCGAATGTAAGCGGCTTCTGGTTGATTGGTGTAGCAAAGGTATTATCGAAACCGACGCCAATATTGCGCTTTTTAGCCTCCCCAATGATTACGGCAACATCTGCGACACCAAGACCTGGGTTTGTAGGTGATTCAACCCAAAGAAATGCAGCGCCCTGCAACTTATCAATTACTTCTTTAGTATCTGTGATATCTACAAATCGAACTTCGAGGCGACCGTCTTGGTGATACTTCTTTAAAAGCGCCATGGTGCCGCTATATCCCTCGTGCGATGCGACAACCGGTGCACCATGAGGAAGAAGTGAAAAGACTGCAGAAATTGCAGCCATTCCCGATGAGAAGACCAGCGTTGATTCTGCTTCTTCAAGTGCAGAGATTGCCGCTTCTAATTGCTGCCACGTTTCATTTCCTGTTCGCCCATAATTAATCGGACCGCCGGCGTTAAAAGTTGAGTTGAGCGAGATGGAGGAATTTAAACCTGCACCAGCTTCTTGAGCAGGTCGCCCTGACGAGATTGCAATTGTTTCAGGGTGAAGGCGGTCATCTGACATGGGTATAGCGTAATCGCTTAGCGCAGAACTGGCGAAAGTCTCGTGAAGGCCTCTTCTAATATCTCTGGGCTCGTTGCAAAATTTAAGCGTACAAATTGGCTCGACTGTTTACCGAATCGAACTCCTGGAACGAAAGCTACCTTTGCCTTCTCAACCAATGTCGCTGCAGGGTCTTCACCTAAGTTGAATTGCGAGAGATCTAGCCAAGCTAGATATGAGCATCTGGGAAGGTGATACCCAACTTTTGGAGTAAATCGTTCGATTAAATCTGCGACTAGGTGTCTATTGATTTCCATCTGCGCCATCAATGCGTTGAGCCAAGGTTCACCTTCTTCAAAAGCGGTAACTGTTGCAAACGCTCCAAGAAGGGATGCTCGGTAATGAGTTGCAGGTGCAATCGCATTGAGTCTCTCGTGAAGCTTTTGATCTTCCGTCACGATAATTGCACATTTAAGCCCTGCGATATTCCATCCCTTGCTTGCTGCTGTAATTGTGATTCCGACCTGACGCGCATGATCTGAAAGTGTTAAAAATGGAATGAATTTACTTTCCTCATATGTCAAAGGTGCATGAATCTCATCGCTAAGGACAATGACTCCGTACTTGTGCGCTAGCTCTGCAAATCGAGAAAGTTCTTCGCGCGAAAACATTCTGCCAAGTGGATTATGTGGATTGCACAACAGATGGGCTTTAATGCCCGATGCATATGCTTTCTCGATACCTTCCCAATCCAAAGCCCAGAAACTGCCTTCCGTCTCGTGGTCTTGGTGAATAAAGGGGACATCAACATCTACTAGGTGAGTCTCGGTAATCCAGGTCCAAAAATTTGGATAGACAGGTGAATTGATAAGTATCTTGTCGCCGGGTTGAGTAATTACGCGTAAGACTTCTACGACTCCCACCCCAACATCTGCTGCGATGCGCACTTGGTTTGGATCTGACTTCCAACCCCAGCGTTGTGTAGCAAATGTAGAAAATGCCTTGCCCATCTCAGGAATTGCTCCTAAATAACCCAAGTCAGATTTATCAATCATTCCGCGCAAGGTATTGCGAATGGGTTCTGCAACAGGAAAATCCATCTCAGCTACAGGTAAGGGAAGAACATCGGCGGGAAATGCACGCCACTTTTCACTGCGGTGAGTACGTAACTCAGAGAGCTCATGTGCACGCAACTGCATCAATTCTTTCTCGCTCATGGACGAAGTATTGCATTTTGCCTACTCTTTATCTATGACCGAACTAATCCCCTCGGCTGCCATGCGAAAAATTACTCGGGAAATCTCTGCTCGAGATAAGAGACTGGCAAAAATTATCGAGAGCCACCCTTTGTGCACTATTGGTCGAAACCCTAAACCAGTTACACACTTTGAAGCCCTCGTCGAGTCAGTTATCTCCCAGCAATTGGCAGTTAAAGCGGCAGAGACCATTTTTTTACGGGTAAAAACTTTGGCTGGCGGAAAGATTGTTCCATCCAAGATTGCCGCTATCTCTGAGTCAGATATGCGTGCTGCAGGAGTATCAGGTGCAAAGTACAAATCGATTAATGGTCTTGCGGAAGCTGCAATCACCAAGAAGATAAAAGTAAATAAGCTCCATGAGATTGAAGATGACGATGTTATCTTTGATCAACTTACAAGTCTCTGGGGAATCGGCCCCTGGACGGTAGATATGTTCATGATGTTTCAGCTTGGACGATTAGATATCTGGCCAACTGGCGATCTTGGTGTACGCCGTGGCTGGGAGAAAATTTATGCACTAAAAAATGAAATTACTCCCGCCGAGCTCGAGAAGAAAGGCGCTAAATTCTCACCCTACAGAAGCGTCGTTGCTTGGTATTGCTGGAGAGCTCTTAATTAGTTAGCGCCGGGAAGTTAATCCCAGTACTCGAGTGACAGTCATAGCCATTTGGATTCTTCTCTAAATATCTCTGGTGATACTCCTCGGCGAGAAAATACTCAACACCTTCGCTGCTCTTTATCTCGGTAACGATTTGACCAATACCGGCACGAGTAAGCGCGGCCTGATATACATCGCGAGTGATTTCTGCTTGCAGCATTTGTGCCTCTGTTGTGGTGAAGATTGCACTTCGATATTGAGTTCCAATATCGCCACCTTGTCTGTTGAGCGAAGTTGGGTCATGCATCACCCAGAATTCTTCAAGCAAGCGTCTGTATGAGATCTTCGTTGGATCGAAGGTAACCGCAACCATCTCTGCATGACCGGTTACTCCAGTGCACACCTGTTCATAAGATGGGTTTGGTCGTACGCCACCCATATATCCAACGCTCGTTGTTATTACTCCAGGCAAATTCCAGAAGCGGCGTTCAGCTCCCCAAAAACATCCCGTTGCAAAATATGCGACCTCTGTTGTACTCATAGTCATATAACCTACCCTTGTACCTGCGCCCCCGTAGCTCAGGGGATAGAGCACTGCCCTCCGGAGGCAGGTGCACAGGTTCGATTCCTGTCGGGGGCACTCATCTAAGAAATGATTTTCCTACTATTTCATCGAATAGGGATGTAAATCACCCTCAACTTCGAAATCTTTCTCTCTACCTTCTTGTTTATCTATCTACGAACAGGGAGAATTAGCATCTTGCGCGCCGGTCGTGCACAAATTGTTAAAGTGAATTGGGGGGTGAGCCATGGACTGGAGACATCAATCTGCATGTCGCGAAGAAGATCCAGAGCTCTTCTTCCCTGTAGGAAATACCGGACCTGCCATCTCTCAGATCGAAGAGGCGAAGAAGGTCTGTAATCGATGCATCGTCAAGGATGCCTGCCTTGCTTGGGCACTTGAATCAGGACAGGACGCTGGTGTTTGGGGCGGTCTATCAGAGGATGAGCGTCGTGCACTAAAGCGTCGCGCGGCACGTAATCGTGCGCGATTGATGGATAACTCAAACTCTTAGCGAGAATGTAGTTTTCTTCTTTTACTTGTTTATTCTCTTTTGGCAGCGCGGACAGAAATGTGACGAACGTGCGCCAAAGGTAATTCTCCGGATAGCTGAACCGCAACGAGGACATGGTTCATCCTCCTGTCCATACACTGCAAGTGATTGCTCAAAGAATCCTGACTCCCCATTCACATTGATATAGAGATCATCAAAAGATGTTCCACCTTGATTGATGGCCTCCTGCATCACCTCGGTGGCAGATTCGATAATGGATGTTACTTTCTTGGGCGTTAATTCAGAGGTCAGTGTTTCTGGATGGGTTTTGGAGCGCCAAAGGGTTTCATCAGCATAGATGTTTCCAACGCCAGAGATAATCTCTTGATTGAGCAATGCAGTCTTAATCTTGATGTTTCGTTTGAGGTAATTAGAAATTGCTGCATCTTTGTTGAAGAGTGGGTCAAATGGATCGGGGGCTATATGTTGGGCAGATGCTGGGACCCCATTAGTGATTTGCTCGATAGAGAGCCAACCAAAAGTACGCTGATCATTAAAGATGAGTTCTTGAGTGCGAAGATTCTTCTTCAACCTAAATTGGGCTCGGACATGTTTGGCGCGAGGGCGATGGCTCTGGTGGATTAAAAACTGTCCACTCATACCCAAGTGGGCGACTAAAACATAAGGACGGTTTAATGTGAGCCAGAGAAATTTTCCACGGCGATTAGTACCGGTTATTTTCGCGCCGACCAGCGAACTAAGTGGGGCGATCGATTCAGCCTTCAGCACGCGAGGATGAAGATCTAATGACTCTGTTATTCGATATCCAGTGACTAGGTGTTCAAGACCTCTGCGTACTGTCTCTACCTCTGGGAGTTCCGGCACTTACTTTCCCAACTTAGACGCTCGGGAACTTGAGAATTGCTTTAGTTTCTTTTGTATCAGAGACCAATGAGAGCGTTCCTCTTAATTCATTCTCAGTCAAAGTTCGAACAATCTGTAACCCTAAGTTCGGAGATGTTGCTATATCGAAACCATCTGGAAGTCCAACTCCATCATCAGAAATTGTGACCTGCAATTCGCTAGCGGTTGTAGCAACGTGAATTCCAAGGGCTGAACCGGTCTCGGCCAATCCATGTTCAAGAGCGTTGTGAATCAATTCTGTAATTACTAAGGCAAGCGGTGTTGCAATACGTGGTTCAAGTGACCCAAGTGCACCTGTTCGCTCAATGTGAAGCTCGCTCATTCGTGGACTCAGCTCGAGAGCATGTGAAACTAGGCTGTCTAAGACCTGGTCAAAATCAACTGATGCATCGGGACTATTTGAAAGAGTCTCGTGTACCAAGGCTATTGATGCAATTCTGCGAACGGCCTCGTTGAGAGCAGCAGAGGCACCAGGGTCATCGATGCGTCGAGCCTGCAACCTAAGCAAGGCAGATACTGTCTGAAGGTTGTTCTTTACGCGGTGGTGAACTTCTCGGATGGTTGCATCTTTCGTAATAAGTTCACGTTCACGTCTACGGAGTTCGGTAACGTTACTGAGCAAGACGATTGCACCAATTCGATCTTCACTCTGCAGCAGTGGAAGCACAGTAAATGAGATTGTTCCGCCTTGATTCTCAATCTCTACGCGCTTCAGAGCTTTGCCAGATAATCCCCCAGAGATACTTTCCTCTTGCGCATCTGGACTTTGGCGTGCAAGAGACTTTGCTACCTCACCGAGATTATGTCCTTCTACTTCACTAATCCAGCCAAGTCGGCTAAATGCAGAACGTGCATTGGGGCTTGCATACGAGACAACACCATTTACATCGAGTCGAATCAATCCATCTCCAACGCGAGGAGCTGGATCAAAGAGCGTTCCAGCATCGGCAAATGGAAATGTTCCTTCAGAGACCATTCGATACAAGTTATGGGCAATCTCGCGATAGTTAAGTTCGAGGCGACTTGGTTGGCGCATTAATTCAGAGTTGCGGTGTCGAGAGATGACACCGACAACATGGTTATCAACCATAACGGGAATGGTCTCTTCCTTCACCATGTATTCACCCAGTGGTTCTGGTTGCGTATCGCGGACAATCTCAGCTGTTGAAAGCGCTTGATCGATATTGGGGCGAGAACCGTAGGCAATCTCATCGCCAATGAGGTCGAGTGGAAAGAGAGTTGCAGCTGTAGTTGGGCGTATATGAGCGACTGCTACATATCCAGTCGGCCAACTCTTGAAATCTTTTCGAAGCGGAACCCACAAGATTAGATCTGCAAAAGAGAGATCTGAGAGCATCTGCCAATCTGCAATCAACTCTCGCAGACGGTGAATCTGTTTATCATCGAGCGGACTACGGCCGCGGAGAAACTCTTCAATAGCAGGCACGATGGATCCTTAAGCTAGCCATGCCGAAATATTATTTGCAATCTCTTGCGTTGCAAACCACGTTAGCTCTTCCCCGTCTTCGGAGACCTCAAAGCAACATTCGAGATGCTCCCACTTCAGTGGTCCACTGAGCGAGATAGACATTTCATGGGTTTCGCTGATGATTGCATCTGGGACTTCGAAGGCTAAGACACATGCAGAACCGGTGCCATTTGATTTCAATTCAACGGCATCCTCTGCGGCAACCAGTGAGAGGGTGTATTCAATTTCCTCTTCATCGAGATCGTTATTATTGGCAATGAAAACTCCAGTTGCAGCGTAGACATCGCTGGCATCTAATTGGCCAGTTTTCAGGAGCTCTGCAACCTCTTGGGCCGTGACCCCAACATATGCGCGCATGTGATTAGCCTATAAGAAGTTACCGCTTAATCTCACCCGATAATCCTTGAATGCTCTTGCGTAAGAGGCTCTTCTCATTTGATTGAAAGAGGGTCTCGTGGGCGTTTTCTGCGATTGAGATAGAGCGCGTATCTAGAGGAATCTTTAGGACCCTCTTCGATCCAAGGACGCTTATTGCATTGGCAAAGAGCTCATCTGCTGCCGTAGAGCGACGCCCAGATTTTGTAGCAAATTGAATGAAAGAAATTTCAGGTTTTATGGAATTTCGAAGAAAGTCTTGAGTTAATTTACGAAGGCGATGAAGCGAAAGAAAATCTGATTTGGCCAACACCCAGAGTTGATCTGCGTGTGAAGAGATCCAGACAAGAGTCTCGCCAGACCAACGACGGCCACTCAAAGTCTCTGCAATTTCAAGAGTGGGACCAAGATCAATAACAATGAAGTCGAACTCATATTGCGCGTTATCTAGTAATGCGATGGAATCGAAGATTGTGTTTTGTGTAATCTCCATCGCCCAGAATCCAGCACCCACTTGGGTAAATCCTTTATTGGTATGAAGTCCCTGCTCTCCAATCAGAACTGCGACAGCTGGCGCTGTTGGATTCGCATCGACCAAGAGTGTTCGATGACCCGCAACGCTTAACTCTGAAGATAGATTGATTGCAAGTGTCGTACAACCTGCCGCGCTATGGGCAGAAGTGACTCCCAGAACGGTTGCTCGACTGGCTCTCCGCTCTGGGATCGAATTTCTCAGCAAAGGAGATCTAATAGAACCCCTGACTAAGCCAATAAGTTCGAGAGCTGAATTAGGAATCGGCAGTGCATCTGGAAAATCTCGCACGATGCTTGCCTCATGCATGAAGAGAAAGATTCGGATCCCCCGCGATTTGAGCTCTTCGATGGATTCTGAAGTTATGCCGATGAGATCGGTGGAGCAGAGCAGTACATCCGGCAATTCTGGGGATGCTTCCAAGAAATCAATTACCGATTGCCAATCTAGTGCACGATGTAAGACGTTCCATCCTTGTCCAAAGAGAGTGCTGGCTGCAAAGCTCTCGAACTCGGCTTTGTGAATTGCAGTAATTGCCGTCGATTGTGACTCACTCATTGGTCTGCACTGCGACAAGTCGTCCGCTAGTCGATGCAGCTAATACTCGTTCGGTGTCACGAGGGCTCGCTGAAATTGTGAGAGCGACTTCTCCGCCAAAGTTGCTCCCTTTGCGATCGAGTGAGCTCACTTGCGCACTTCGAAGAATTAAGAGCGGTTCGATTGCAACTTCTCCGTTCTTCGCATCAAAGAGTTGATAGATGTTTACTAGTGACCCCGTGACTACACCTATCGGAATATCTACAGAACGAAGACTTATTGAGATCTCATCGTTGATCTCTGACTCTCCCGGCCTAGCAAGCGACTGAATAAGTATGAGCTCACCCGGCAGCAGCCTTCTTAGTGATATCGATTGCGCTGGATTAATAGTTGCTGGCAGATATTTGCCGCCTGAATTCCCCAAAGTTACTTCGATCTGAGCCAGATCTTGAATTCGCACCTCACTTCCGGCAGCTATTGGATTGTTTACAACCCAGTACCGCTCCTTCTGATTAGCGGCGAGAGACATCAAGAACGATGCGACTAACGCTGCAATGAAGAGTGCGATTGAAATTGCAAAGCGAGGACTATGTACTTTCTTGGCAGACATGGCGGGATGTTAAAGGTGGGCAATCGCAATCAAGTGCTAGTTTTACACAATCATCCTTTCGAATGATTTAGGTTCATCTATAAAGATGATGGAAAGGATGATTAGTGCGTGCACCATCGCGCCATGACCACTGAAACCCTCCAATTTCCTGTACCCACCCAAAAGCCATATCTACAACTGATCTCAAGTACCGAAGATCAAGCGCTCTGGAGCCATCCAGTTCTCGATATCTTCGCACCACCCAAGCAAGAAATTCCAGAACAGAAAGCAAAGCTCTATCTCGTTCCTTCCACATTCGGTGAAGATATTGATTTCGATGAGATGCCAATTCCAACTTCGGCAGCAGAGCTTCCTGAATTACATGCATGGACGATGAAATTCATTGTTAGCGTTCTCGAAATCTGGGCGGGAAGAAGGCAGCCGGCGCAACTCATTCGCTCTTGCCATCGAGTTATCTACATGGAGTTGCTAAAAAAGACCGGAAGCCAGAAGGAGATTGGTCGAATCAGAAACATTCACCAGTCAGAACCGCTCGACGGAATATGTGAAAGTACCGTGACAGTCAGATATGGAGATCGATTGCGTGCAGTGGTTATTCGCTTTGAGGGCGTAGATGGCAGATGGCTCTGCACAGCACTGCGTCTAATCTAAAGAAATTTAAGCAGCTCCGTGGCAGCGCTTAAATTTCTTTCCAGATCCACATGGACATGGGCTGTTACGAGATACATCACCTGATGTAACAACACCATTCTCATCGGCTGCGCTGTAACGAAGTGGCGCCTTTTGCGCTGGCTTCTCATCAACACCACGAGCTGTGATCTGAGAGCCATCACCTTCAACGGTTACCTCGACGTTAAATACCAAGCTGGCAAGCTCTTCTTTGATTGCATCCATCATCGCGGCAAATAGTTCATAACCCTCGCGCTGATATTCAACGAGCGGATCGCGTTGAGCCATTGCACGTAGTCCAATGCCCTCTTGTAGGTAATCCATCTCGTAGAGATGCTCACGCCACTTACGATCGAGAACTGATAGAAGAACTTTTCGCTCAAGTTCGCGCAGAACTTCTGCACCAAGCTCTTCTTCACGCTTCTTATATGCAGCAACTGCATCCTCGAGGATTCGAATCTCCAAGATTTCAGCATCGAGAGCAGAGATAGAACCAAACTCTGCGATGAGATCTTCAGGAGTAAATGAGATTGGGTAAATCAATTTAATTGCGGTCCAGAGTTGGTTGAGATCCCAGTCTTCTGCATAACCTTCTGCGGTAGCTGAGCGAACATATGCTGAGATTGTTTCAGCCATAAAGTCGCCAACCTGAGTACCAATATCTTCACCTTCAAGAACAAGGCGACGCTCTGCATAAATTACTTCACGCTGGCGGTTCATGACATCGTCATATTTCAAAACATTCTTACGAATTTCAAAGTTCTGCGCCTCGACCTGAGTCTGGGCAGAGCGGATTGCATTTGAGACCATCTTTGATTCGATTGGCTCATCTTCAGGAAGTCCCGCAGCTGCTAGAACACGCTCAACAATTCCAGAGTTAAAACGTCGCATCAGATCATCTTGTAATGAAAGATAGAAGCGAGATTCTCCGGGATCGCCTTGGCGACCAGAGCGACCGCGTAGCTGGTTATCGATACGTCGAGATTCGTGACGTTCGGTACCAAGCACATAGAGTCCACCAAGGGCGATTACCTCTTCGTGCTCCTTTTCGATCGCAGCTTTCTGCTTCGCAATCTCAGCAGGCCATGCGCTTTCGTATTCAGCCGGATTATCAACTGGTGATAACCCTCTCTTCTGAAGTTCGAAATCAGCCATAAATTCTGGATTACCACCGAGCATGATGTCGGTACCGCGTCCTGCCATATTGGTTGCAACTGTTACTGCGCCCTTGATACCAGCGCGTGCGACGATTGCAGCTTCGCGTTCGTGGTGCTTTGCATTGAGTACTTCGTGAGGTACTCCCGCCTTCTTTAAGAATGCAGATAGCTCTTCAGATTTTTCAACGCTGACTGTTCCAACCAAAACTGGCTGACCTTTTCTATGGCGCTCAGTGATATCGCGCGTTACAGCAGCAAACTTTCCGACTTCTGATTTGTAAACCAGATCTGGCTGGTCGATACGTTGCATCTCACGGTTGGTAGGTATTGGAACTACGCCGAGCTTATAAATCTGGTGGAATTCCGCAGCCTCTGTCATCGCAGTACCGGTCATACCCGAAATGGTTTCGTAGAGACGGAAGTAGTTCTGCAGGGTAATTGTTGCAAGTGTTTGGTTCTCATCTTTAATATCGATGCGCTCTTTAGCTTCGAGAGCCTGGTGGAGACCTTCGCTATAACGACGACCTGCAAGCATGCGACCTGTGTGCTCATCAACGATGAGGAGTTCACCATTCATGACTACATAATCTTTGTCTCGCTTGAAGAGTTCTTTAGCGCGGACTGAGTTATTGAGATAGCCGATAAGAGTTGTGTTTGCTGCCTCATAAAGATTCTCGATTCCGAGAAGTTCTTCAACCTTGGTGACGCCTTCTTCGAGAATTCCGATTGTCTTCTTCTTCTCATCAACTTCGTAATGCACATCTCGCTGCAGCTTTGTAGCAATGTTGGCAAACTCGACGTACCACTTGGTCGCCTTATCTGCAGGTCCGCTGATAATCAAAGGCGTACGCGCTTCGTCAATAAGAATCGAGTCAACTTCATCCACTACTGCAAAGAAGTGATCTCGCTGCACGCAATCTTCAATCGACCACGCCATATTGTCACGAAGATAATCAAATCCAAATTCATTATTTGTGCCATATGTAATGTCGGACATATAAGCAGCGCGACGTTCTGCCGGAGTCATGCTGTTGAGAATTACGCCGACTGTAAGTCCTAGGAATCTATGTACGCGACCCATCCACTCGCTATCGCGCTCAGCAAGGTAATCATTAACAGTTACAACGTGCACGCCCTTGCCTGCGAGTGCATTGAGATATGAAGGAAGGGTTGCAACGAGAGTCTTACCTTCACCGGTGCGCATCTCCGCGATATTTCCGCGATGAAGTGCTGCCCCACCCATAATCTGAACGTCATAGTGACGCTGTCCTAGTGTGCGTTTTGCTGCTTCGCGAACGACAGCGAATGCTTCAGGCAAGAGATCATCCAGTGTCTCGCCTTTTGCAAGACGTGATTTAAATTCAAGAGTCTTACCTCGAAGTTGGTCATCTGTAAGAGGTGAGATTGAGCTTTCAAAGGCGTTGACCTTGTCGACTATCTTGCTCAAGTCGCGAAGGATTTTTCCTTCGCCGGCTCGCATGATGCGGTCGATAATCGAAGCCATATCTCTACCTTCCAATAGCCAAAAAGCGGTCAGCCCTTTCGAGCCCCCTTATCGTAGAGGTTCTGCAACACAGGCAGTTACAGCAGCGGCAACGGTAATCCCCTTACTGCGTAGGGCGCGGGCTGCTTCATGCAGGGTCGCCCCCGTTGTGACCAGGTCGTCAATCAATACCGCCTTGCCACTGAGAAATCTCAGGGAAATCAGAGCCTTATCTAAATTTGCAGCCCGATCCTTTGCATCAAGATTCGATTGATCCCTGACCTTTCGAGTATGCGTCAGAATCTCTTCCGTAGGTAGATTCTCACTTTCGCCAATACTTTTCGATAAAACTGAGATGAATTGGCGGCCTCTCTTTCGAGCAACGCTCTTTCGCGAAGGTATTGGAACTAGAAAATCAATTTGATTTTGAGATCGTGCTCCACGAAGAGAATGTAGAAGTGCAGCTTTAAGTAAATTATCTGCAAGTTCCAAACTGCTCTCCTTTGCACTCAATAACACTTTTCCAGCAATGGGTGAGTATGGAATTGATGAGTAAATAGGAAACTTCTCTTTAGAGTGCGACCAAGTCTTAATAATTCTGGGGTGCCAGAACTTTCTACATTGAGAACAAATGGATATTCCAAGTTGATCACATCCGAGGCAACGTATCGGAAAGATGAGCTCTCGCAACGATGCAATTGAATTCACATAGCAATCTTGCTCGCTTTAGAGAGTTGAGTTAAAGGGCAAAATTTTCTTGGTGGAAATCTTTCGGAATGACCTTAATTGGACGCGCATTGATTGAATCTCCGGCTTTGATTGGCAAGGTAAGAACGAAATGCGCTCCTCGTCCTGGACGTCCCCAGGCGTCGAGTTCGCCGTTGTGAAGACGGGCATCTTCTAAGGCGATGGATAAACCAAGACCAGTTCCACCACGGACTCGAGCACGCGAAGGATCTGCGCGCCAGAAACGATCAAAGACTCGAATGAGTGCAGATTCATCTAATCCCGAGCCTTGATCGCGAACACCAATTCCGACTTCGGAATCTGTAGCGACAACCGTAACGACAACCGGTTTTCCTTCGGAATGGTCGAGGGCGTTGGAAAGGAGATTTCGCATGATTCTCTCAACTCGGCGAATATCGGCCTTTATTGTCACAGCGTCATGTTCAGACTCAACCTTAATTTCAGGCGTTGCAAAATCGCTTGCGATATCGAAATCTTTGGCGCACCTCTTGATGAGGGTGATGACATCAAAGTCAACTGGTTCCAAGATTGCGACTTCTGCATCAAATCTACTTACTTCCAGTAGATCTTCGAGTAATCGCTCAAACCGATCCAGTTGGGCAACTAGAAGTTCGGAGCTACGCGCCACTACTGGATCAAATGAATTTCTCTGATTGTGAATGACCTCAGATGCCATGCGAAGAGTGGTGAGCGGCGTACGAAGCTCATGGGTCACATCGGAAACGAAGCGTTGCTGAACGCGAGATAAATGCTCTAAGCGAGTAATTTGCTGCTCAATAGATTGCGCCATCTCATTATAGGAATTAGCCAAACTAGCCATCTCATCTACCGATTCGAGTTTCATCCGCTGGCTGTAATCGCCTTGAGTAAATTGCGTTGCGACTCTGGCAGCCTCACGTACTGGACGAACAACTTGTCGAACCACGAGCCATGTAATTAGTGCGATAAGTAGGAGGAGAGCCACGCCCGTTACGAGAAGTGAGTTCTTGATGAGATCCATCGTCGCACTCTGGCTCTTCAACGAGAAGACGATATACATCTCATAACGTCCACCTGTAGGAATTCTTATCTTCTTGCCCACGAATAGCGAGTCAACTGCTGCCCCATTGTTAAATGTTGCAACTGCATATCCATATTGAATCTTTGAGTTTTTTTGTACCTTTGTCCGTAAATCGGCCGGAATTGATGTGTTTTGAATGATATTTGACGACATTTCATATGAATTTGTGGTTGCCTTCGCACCAGGTGTCTTCACAAAAATTACTTCTCGGCGTTCTTCATTAATGCCCTGCGTTGAAGTATTTACTACAAACTCTGCCAAGACACGTTTACGTTCGGAGACTGTCATACCTTGAGATACGAGCATCTGGTACTCAGCGTTAAAAAATGTATATCTTGACTCAGCTAGAGATGAGTTAAGGCTGGTGGAGAGAATTCCATCTGCGAGTCTGGAGTAAAGAGCAGATCCAGTAAGCCAGACAACGCCCAAAGAGAGCAGCACTGTTGAGAGGATGACTTTTGTAACTAGTGAGTGTTGGAGTGCGTGACGTATGCCCTTCATATTAGGCAGTGCCGCCTGCCTTATATCCAACGCCACGAACCGTCATAACAATCTCAGGATGTTCAGCATCATGTTCAATCTTTGAACGTAATCGCTGTACGTGGACATTAACAAGCCTTGTATCAGTTGTCTGGCGATAACCCCAGACTTCACTTAAGAGCGCATCACGCGTAAAGACTCGACCTGGATCTTTCGCTAGTGCAACCAATAGGTCAAATTCGAGTCGAGTTAGCTGAATGACGGTGGCGCCTCTGCGAACTTCATGAGCAGTCACATCAATTGTTAAATCACCAATTGTCAGTAGTCCTGTGACATCGGAGTGAGTTCTGCGAAGTCTTGTGCGAATTCGAGCGACAAGCTCTGCCTTATCGCGGAAAGGTTTCTGCATGTAATCATCAGCACCCGCTTCAAGGCCACGCACAATATCCTGCGTCTCACCTTTGGCGCTGAGCATCACGATTGGGACCATCGACTCTTTTCTAATGAGTCGGCATACTTCAATTCCATCTATTCCGGGAAGCATGACATCGAGTAAGACGAGGTCTGGAGGATTATTTCTAAAGACCTCCAGAGCCTCATCTCCACGACTTACAAGATCTACATCAAAGCCAGAGCTCGTGAGAACAA
>JACCDZ010268016.1_pt1 | contig 19716 bp, 19 predicted proteins | sample 7449551 | NCBI WGS metagenome assembly JACCDZ01 (sample SAMN15323452, study PRJNA562643) | freshwater metagenome | isolation source: river surface water | place: USA:Blue River Watershed | collected 2017-08-18
AGTATGATTCATCCAAGATGGCCGACTTGTTGGATGCCACTCATGGCTTTACTTTGGTTGAAGAAGCCGAAGATGCCGACGTGATTTTGTTGAACACTTGCTCGATCCGCGAAAAAGCGCAAGAGAAAGTCTTCCACCAACTGGGCCGTTGGCGCCCACTGAAAAAGAAAAACCCGAATCTCATCATTGGGGTTGGCGGTTGTGTTGCATCACAAGAAGGTGCAGCGATCCGTGAGCGCGCGCCATATGTTGACATCGTATTTGGCCCGCAAACCTTACATCGATTACCCGAGATGATTAACGCAGTTCGCGGTGATCGTTCGCCGGTAGTTGACGTGTCCTTCCCTGAAATTGAAAAGTTTGACCGCTTACCTGAGCCAAAAGCTGAAGGCCCAACTGCTTTTGTCTCTATTATGGAAGGCTGTTCTAAATACTGTACTTTCTGCGTGGTGCCATACACTCGCGGTGAAGAAGTTAGCCGTCCTTTAGACGATGTATTACTAGAAATCGCGCAATTAGCTGAACAAGGCGTGCGCGAAGTTAACTTATTAGGCCAAAACGTCAACGCTTATCGTGGTGCAACTCATGACGGCGGTATCTGTCATTTTTCTGAATTGTTGCGGTTGGTTGCGGCCATTGATGGCATTGACCGAATTCGCTACACCACATCGCACCCTGTTGAATTCACTGACGATATCATCGAAGTATATCGCGATGTACCAGAACTAGTTGACCACCTGCACTTACCAGTGCAATCTGGTTCGGATCGCATTTTAACTTTAATGAAACGCAACCATACAGCGATTGAATATAAGTCGAAGATCCGAGCGCTGAAAAAAATCCGACCGAATCTGAGTATGTCATCCGACTTTATCATCGGTTTTCCAGGCGAAACCGCTGAAGATTTCGGCCAGACCATGGATTTGATTGCCAGCATCGGTTTTGATATGAGCTTTAGCTTCATTTATTCAGCCCGTCCTGGCACTCCAGCCGCGGATCTGCCTGACGATGTCAGTGATGATGAGAAGAAGCAGCGCTTGTACATTCTGCAAGACCGCATCAACCAACAGTCATTACAAATTGCTCGTGGCATGCTTGGCACTGAGCAGCGGATTTTAGTCGAAGGGCCATCGAAAAAAGACTTGATGGAATTGACCGGCCGCACTGAAAACAACCGAGTAGTGAATTTTGAAGGTTCGCCTGATATGATTGGTCAATTCGTTGATGTGAAAATCACCGACGTCTTTACTAACTCACTCAAAGGTGTGGTGATTCGTACCGAAAAAGACATGGACTTGCGGCGCGAAATATCTCCACAACAAATCATGGCCCGTCAGGCCAAAACGGATGAACTGGGCGTTGGCACATACCAACCATAACAGTTTGTCGATGGTTCAGGCCGCAATCGCGGCCTGAATTGACGGTCTTGGCAGCGTTGTATTAACTGAGAACAGGACTTTTGGACAACCCAATTAGCAGCCTAGAATTTAGCGTTACCCCAGCTGATCATCAGCGGATCTCATTGTTATGTGGTCCTTTTGATGACCATATTCGCCAAATTGAACGGCGTTTTCGTGTGCAATTAAGTTTTCGCGATGATAAGTTCCGAGTTCTCGGCCTTAGCACCGTATTGCCGCAAATTCAGCATCTTGTCGAACAACTTTATGCAGAAACTGTCAACGCAGCTGGAAAACCTATCCCGCTTTCGCCGGAGCAAGTGCATTTAGCAATTAGTGGTATTGAGCATCCGTCTACCCTAATCCAAGTTGATGAAACGACGCAAGAAGTTGCGATCAAGACTAAAAAAGGCTTGATCAAAGGTCGTAATCCCAACCAAAGCCGTTACGTGGCCAATATTCTCAAACACGACGTCACCTTTGGTATTGGTCCTGCGGGGACTGGCAAAACCTATTTAGCGGTCGCTTGTGCGGTCGACGCCTTAGAAAAAAATCAAGTGCGACGCATCATTCTGACGAGACCTGCGGTGGAAGCAGGCGAAAAGCTTGGTTTCCTGCCCGGTGATTTAGCCCAAAAGGTAGACCCCTATTTACGACCACTTTATGATGCACTTTTTGATATGCTTGGCTTTGAAAAGGTTGAGAAATATCTAGAGCGTAGTGTTATCGAAATTGCCCCACTAGCTTACATGCGCGGTCGGACACTCAGTGATGCCTTTATAATCTTGGACGAAAGCCAGAATACCACCGTCGAACAAATGAAAATGTTCTTAACACGAATTGGTTTTAATTCAAAAGCAGTCATTACCGGTGACGTGACCCAAGTGGATTTGCCACGCGGTCAATACTCAGGCTTGAAGCATGCCATTGATGTGTTAAGTCAGGTCGATGCGCTAAGTTTTAACTATTTCCAAGCGAAGGACGTTGTACGCCACCCAATAGTGCAAAAAATCGTGATGGCGTACGAAGCATTCGAAAAATCCGAGCAACTAGCCAAGGCGCAACGTGACAATCTAGACACTAAGAATCAAGAGCCCGAGAGCGGCAAAACCAGTAGTAACGCCCAAACACGGCGTGGCAATAAAAGCGGGATCGCATGAGTATTATTCTAGATTTACAAGTTGCAACTGAAGCAACGGCAATTCCAGCGGAAGCAGATTTGCAACGCTACCTCGATGCGGCAGTCAGCCCATTTCAAGCTGAGGCCGAAGTCACTATTCGGATTGTCGATGAAGAAGAAAGCCAACAGCTTAATTTTGATTATCGTCATAAAGATAAACCGACTAATGTGCTAAGTTTTCCATTCCAGGCGCCACCAGGCATTGAGCTACCGTTGTTAGGTGATTTAGTGATCTGTGTGCAAGTGGTTGCCAAGGAAGCTTTAGAGCAAAATAAGACTCTCGAAGCGCATTGGGCACACATGGTGGTTCATGGTTGCTTGCATTTACTTGGCTTTGACCATATAAATGATACTGACGCAGAGGAAATGGAAGCTGAGGAAGTGCAGATTTTGCAAGAACTCGGATTTGCCGATCCTTATTTTATTGACGAACGGAGTTAATTTTTTTTCATGGGTGACGACAATCCACACTCGAGAAGCGGTTCTACGGCAAAATCTTGGCTAGAGCGTATCGCAGCTATATTTACCGCAGAACCTCAAGATCTATCTGATTTAGAAGAAGTATTTGTTGAAGCAAATGCTCGTCAATTGATAGATAACGATACCAAAGGCATGCTGCAAGGTGTGCTGGAAATTTCCAAAATGCGTGCTCGGGACATCATGGTGCCCCGCTCGCAGATGGCTACCATCGATATCGATCAACCACTTGCTGAGTTTTTACCAATTCTGCTTGAGAATAATCACAGTCGTTACCCTGTCGTTAATGAAGACAAGGATCATATTGAAGGGATCCTGATTGTTAAAGACATTCTACAATACGCCCTCACTCCCGACACTAATTGGCAGCTGAAAGATTTATTGCGTCCTGCGGTCATCATTCCTGAGAGTAAAAGGGTCGACGCCTTACTCAAAGAATTCAGACAAAAACGCTACCACATGGCAATAGTTGTTGATGAATACGGCGGTGTTTCTGGCTTAATTACCATTGAAGATATCCTCGAACAAATCGTTGGCGATATCGAAGATGAACACGATGACGAGGAAGGATCTGATATCCGTAAACTTGGCAGTCACGTGTTTTTAGTCAGTGCGCTCACTCCACTTGATGAATTTAATGAAAGTTTTGGCACTCGTTTTGACGAGGAAGAAGCCAGTACAATAGGTGGCATTGTGCTGCATGCATTTGGCCATATGCCGGTGAAAGGGGAAACTCTGGAACTGGGCGGTCTTACTTTTAAAGTCAATAAAGCCAACAGCCGTCGTCTTGTGCAGTTACAAGTCATCAAACCCAAAGTGACTCAAGAAAACGCAGACGCCGAATAACTTCGGCGTTTTTTTAGGAAGCTCATCGTGTTACACAAACTCCATCCGCTATTTGTCTGCGCGCTGCTGATTGCGCTTGGTGTCATCAATACTTTCGCTTATGCGCCTTACCAGTACAGCTTTATGCCATTACTGACCTTGCCGATGCTCGCGCTCGCAGTTTGGCAGGCAAAGACTCCAAAACAAGCCGCACTGTTTGGTTGGAGTTATGGGATTGGCTGGTTTGGCTTAGGTGTCAGTTGGGTGCATGTCAGCATCGCTACTTTTGGCGGCATGCCATTAGTTTTTAGTCTAGGCATCATGGCGGCTTTGGTCGCCTATCTCGCAATTTTTCCGGCACTTGCGGCTTGGCTTACTGCACAATTTGGTCGTTTTTCGGCGATAACCTACCCTGCGGCATTTACCTTAGCTTGGATCGTTGCTGAGAACCTACGCTCATGGTTATTTACAGGTTTCCCTTGGTTGTCATTGGGCTACACCCAAACAACCGGGTATTTAGCGCCCTGGGCACCGCTGATCGGTGAGATCGGCATTACCTTCTTGATAGCCTACTTCGCGGCATCCTTAGTGCGACTCACGGAAAAAAGCATTGTACAGCCCCTTATTGCCGTTACTTTACTCGCCATCAGCCCGTGGCTTGCTTCTTTTAAGGGTTGGGAGCTAAACGGCGCGCAGCAAAACGTTGTGCTGGTGCAAGGAAATATCAAACAAGAACTTCGTTGGGACATTGACCAAGAACAACCAACGATGAAAAAGTATATGACGTTAACCCGTCCGCATTTTGGTGACAGTCTGATTATTTGGCCAGAAGCGGCAATTCCGCAGCTAGAACATAGAGCGCAGCCGTTTTTAGTGAATTTAGATATGTTAGCGGCAGAAAATAACAGTGCCGTAGTCACAGGCATTTTGGATATCCGCTATAACGTCGGCGACTATAACGGCATGATTGTACTGGGTCAGGATCAAAAACAAAACGTCACAGGCAGTTATGACTACTTTCAGACCAATCGCTATCGCAAACACCATTTACTCCCGATCGGTGAATTTGTGCCTTTCGAGCAACTACTTCGCGACCTAGCGCCATTCTTCGATTTGCCAAACAGCTCATTTAGCCGAGGGGATTGGCAACAAACCAACTTATCGGCCAAAGGCCTCAATTTGCTGCCAGCATTATGCTTTGAAATTGCCTTTCCTCGGCAGATCCAAGCAAACTTCACAGCAACTACGGATTTATTGCTAACGGTCAGCAACGACGCTTGGTTTGGCGACTCGATTGGCCCATGGCAGCATTTGCAAATAGCCCAAATGCGCGCCCTTGAATTTGGCCGGCCATTGTTACGAGCCACCAACACGGGTGTCACCGCTATTGTCAATGCAGATGGCACTATCGCAGAGCAACTGCCGCAATTTAGTGATGCCGTATTAAAGCGGCCGGTCGATTTAGTCAAAGGTTATACACCTTATAGTCAGTATGGTGATTGGCCGCTTTATCTCTTATCGCTTGCACTCCTCGGCTGGCTAGTCATGGCGCATCGTTATAGCACCAAGCCGCAATAACTCATCGGGATGACGACCTCAATTGCTGGTAATTACCCCCGAGCAATTGAGCGTAATTTCGGCAATCAGGCGAAAAACGCCTAGTTTTTCAGCGAACAACAGCGCTAAATCCGAATTCACTCATATTGTTCAGCTGAAATACAGCCAAAAAATCATACCTTGCCCACAAGTCAGTCGGACTTGTTGGAGTTTAAAATGAATAAAGGGTTGTTAGTTGGCATTATCGTCGGTGCTGTTGGCGTTACCGCCGCAGGATCTGTCGCGAGTCTCCATTACCTAGATCAGCAACCGCAATATGCGGAAGTTGTTAGTAGCAAAGCCGTAATGGAAGAAACCGTGATCCCGGTTGAAGAATGCAAAACCGTGCAAGTTCAAGTACAAAAGCCAGTGAAAGACGAACATCAGATCGCAGGCACCGCTATCGGCGCTGTGGTCGGTGGAGTACTTGGCAATCAAGTCGGCGGTGGCAACGGTAAAAAAGTTGCAACAGTCATTGGTGCCGTCGCAGGCGGCTACGGTGGCAAGCAAGTACAAAAAGACATGCAAACTGCTGATGTTGAGGATCGGACACAACAAACTTGCTCGACCGTGCAGAAGAAGAAATCCAAACTAGTTGGATATGATGTTCGTTACCTGCATGACGGTAAACTAAAAACAATTCGGATGAGCGAAAAGCCAGGGGAACAGCTTTTAGTTCAAAACGATCAAGTGCTGCCAGTGGCTAAAGCTGACGTGGTCGTTAGCAAATAACCTTTATCATTGTTTTTCTAGCAAAAGGCGTCGTTTTACGACGCCTTTTTCATTGTCAGCTTTTTTAATGTCGTTACTGCAATTCGACAATAAATCCTATATATTAAATTTCAATGCGTTTTAATGGATTGTAAACATGTTAAAAGCTTGCGGTCAGATGTTGTTTTGTCTGCTGATAGTTTTGTCGTATTCGGTATCGGCGCAGCAAACAACAGCAAGTGACAAAGTTGTGACCATTGCCGCTGAAGATAACTGGCCGCCCTTTTCTGACGAGCGTGGGCGAGGCCTTTCAACTGCGATTGTCTCAGCCGCATTTAAACTTGCTGGCTACCAAATTAAAACCATCGCAGTCCCCTATGCGAGAGCGTTGTATTACACCGAGCACAACACCACAAACGGCTGCTGGAATGTGACCCGCCAGCGCAGTACCGAACAAAAGTTTTTATTCCACGACATTCCACTATTTAAAGCCGCGTCGTCGTTTTATTACTTTAAAACCGCCAAACCTTATAGTTCAGTTGTTGAGATCCCTGATGGTGCCATTGTTGGCGTCATTCTCGGCTATGAATATGGCGATTTATTTGAAGAACATAAAAAACGTTTTCAGTTAGTTGAAGTGTCAAACCATGAGCAATTGTTGGCGTTATTGAATGACAATAAGCTTGATTTAGCCATCTTTTTTGACGACGTTCTTCACTATTATCTGGAAAGACTCAAACGCAAGGATTTACAAATCGTACGAGGGAAGCTCAACTATATCAGTGATATTTTTGTCGCATTTAATCACGATGATTTAGAGAACAAAGCGCGAGCCGCGGCGCTTGACCACGGCTTACGCTTATTACATGAAAACGGCGACTATCAAAAACTGCTGAAACAATTTGGCATCAGTCCTGAGCATCAATAACCCTTTAAGCTCATCCGTTTTAAGGTGTTATCTTTGACGATATGGTGGTGGAAAATTGCAGCGACGGCATGCAAGCCAAGCAGCGCATAACCCGCTGTTGCTACCAACTCATGAATGCCTTCGAATAAATCAGCAGCCTCGTCATTTGGCGCAATCAACGCAGGCAATTCCAACCCTAAAAACGGAATTACTTTACCTTCTGCCGATAAAATCAACCAACCAAGCAATGGCATTGCGATCATAAATGCATAGATTGCCAAATGAACTAGTGCAGCAAGTTTATGCTGCCACACTGCTGGCGCTGGTTCGATGGCTGGATAAGGCTGACTAAAGCGCAATGCGAGACGCAAAAACGTCAAAAAGAAAATAGATAAACCCAGCATATAGTGCACGGTTTTCATAAGTTCTCTTGGCTCACTGCCGCGTTCAAACACCCCGCGAAATTCCATGGTGCAGTAAACTGCGATCATTAATAACAGCGTCAACCAGTGAATGGCGATAGTAGCTTTGTTGTAACGAGGTTGGGACATATCTTCTCCGCTCGAAGGCAAGTGTTAAGTAGTTAGAGTTAATTTACCATATTCAATAGGCGGTTTCCCATGGCCGAACATTGCGCTAGAACAAAGGCGAGACAAATGGTCAGGAAAATCGCAGGAATTTTATCGCGCTTACCAGCGACCAAAATATTGATCGATCAAATGCGTTAACTGGAAATTTAATTGCTCTTCCAAATCATCGGCACTAGTTCCTTGCAGAGCAAAGTAGCGGTCCGCTTGCTCACTGGATAGATTTCGCCCAGCGAGGATGCATTGCATCTCGGGTAGTTTTTTATCAAACCTTGGCTGCAATTGCCATTGCATAAACGCTGGGGTATGAGCAGCAACTAGCGGTTGCGCAAATTGACAGAATCCTTCGATATGAGTTGCACCTTCCGGCCCTAGACATCCAGGTTCAACTCGATAAATCACTGTTAATTGCATATTACTCATAACTTTCGACTCTTATTGTTCTATCGCTTTTCGGGGAGGTGCAAAAATGTTAGGTTAATCGCAGTAAGCGCCAGCGTTTTAACCAATATTCTTGGTCATCACTGTCATCATTTTAAATCTAGGCTGCGTGGGCTCAAATTCAAGGTGGACAAAGAGTTCACCCGCTTGAAACTTTACCCAACCACCGATGAAGCCAAAGACTTCACTGCGTCGCCCCCGGCCTTTGGCGATGGGCGAGCCAAAACGCTGAACCAAACTGGCTAAGGACGTTTGCTGGTGAATATCAAACACCTCAGGAGCCCCTAGATGAAACTGCACAAATAGACTGCAGATACATCCCTGCTCATCTAAGGTGCACTCGATGCTGCCATCATCGTTGGTCAAATAATAGTCTTGCTCACTGGCCGTCGACTCATCGTCAAAAGCTAAGCGTTTAAACTGTGGAAACTCTGGCAAAACCTGCCGATAATGTTGCCCCAAAATATCTTGGTAGGCCGCCATTAACAGCTCCCGCGGACAACCAAGTCACAGGCAAGCTCAGTATCCCCTGTTAAATCACCAGCCAGCAAACGACTGGCGGCAACTCTACCTTTTTCCGCACTGTATTGATGAATAGTGGTTAAGCTTGGCACACTGCGTTCCCCCTCATCGATACCATCAAAACCAACGACGACTAAATCTTCAGGGATCCGGATCGCCAATTCTCTGGCGACCATCATTGCCGCAAGCGCAATCACATCACTCATACAAAGCAATACCTTCGGCCGTTCTGCCTGCTGCAGCGCTTCGCGTGCAGCCATCATTGCTAAATCATGTTGGTTAACTGGGATCTGCCAAATTGCCTCGGCTGGCAATTCGCGGCCACTGGCGGCGGCAGCAGCCAGATAGCCCTCTAACCGGCGTCGTGATACTGATTGTTCGGTGCCATAAAGTTCATGGGGCTGAATGCGACACACACGGTCGGATTCAATAAGCCGAAGCCCAAGCACCGCAACTTTGCCTGACATCCGCTTAAACGCATGCTCAGCACTTAATTGCGCGGTACTTAAGTTATTAATGTTCACCGACGGCAAACCCGCGATGTTGCAGTCGACGGTGATCATTGGTTTTTGCTGGCGAAAAATCCGCTCCAATTGCTCCGGATTATTAGGCGCACCATAGAGAATAAATCCGTCAGGAACAGCTTCTGCGCTGCTACTACGATGATTGTGTTTGCCTGATAGCAACAGCAAATCACGCCCCTGCTGCTGCAGAGTTTCTGCAACGCCTTTCACAAACTGATTAGCGACCGGATCACTGACCGAATATTCCAATGTATCGCTCAGCAGCACCGCGATGATGCCCGATTTGCCGGTACGTAGACTCCGAGCTGCGGCATTTGGCCCGCTATAACCGATAGTTGCGCATTGCTCCAAGATTTTACGCCGTAAATCTTGCGAAAGCTGATCGGGGCGGTTAAAGGCATTTGAAACCGTCGCAACCGACACACCTAGTAATTCGGCAACTGATTTTAAATTGTGCTTTTTTGCATGTTTCACTGTTGATTTTTCGCCTGACAAAAGACACCTCGACACTGGGCAGACTGCCGTTGAGCATATGCTTAGCTAATCGCTGATGCAACGATAAACCCGATGAATAGCAATAAAACGGAGTGAAAAATCGCGGCAGCAATATTGCCAGCCTTAATTTCGGCAATGAAATCGATATTTCGATACAAAAATTTATCGATTAAAATCAATGCACCAACGCTTACCAATAAAGCAATCACCGCATAAAGCAGATTGATCAGCATAAATTGCACGTTTTGTGGCAGTGTTGTTATTTCCATGATTTATTCCTCTAGTTCAAAAGGTGCAACGGGCTTCGCGCCCCAGCCGATTGCCCATGCGGTGATCGGCGCAATTTCTGCGTACTGTAATTCAGTACTGAGATAATTCATCAAATCCGTTGCCGCATAATCTTTAGCGGCACTAATGTTGTATAAATCGGCAGCGCCAAACAGATGAGCCATTTCATGCGCTTGCACTTGCGGGACTAACCAACGGTTTGCATCCAAACTTGCTTCGGTAAGCATGACATATTCGATTGAACAGTCGGTTGATTGCTCTTTGCAACTGCGCGCAAAGGAGCGATTGTCCTGGTTACTATGAAAAATAACCGCAAGTTGTTTTTTGCCATTATCAGTCATCAAATCACGCATCTGCTGCCAACTGCGGTAGCCCATCTGCTCCAAAAGCAGCGGTGCGGCTTCGTTAAAAAACTCCCCCGACTGAAGCCAAGCAGCACTGATTCCCCGGCCAGTTTGTACGTAATAATAGTGAACATCAAAACTCGGCGACGGTTGCTGGTAGGCCTTGGCTTGTTGCTGATACCACCGAGTGACTTGCTCCAAATACTGCTGCATCGTATATCGCTGCGGCCCGCTCCAGCCTTGCCAAAGCCTGTCCTCTAAATAGACATAAAGCAGCACTACTTCACCTTGTAATTGCTTGGCGAAACCACTGCTACGCAGATTAGGGTAGCTGGTTAGTAAATGGCGTTCTGCTTGATTGGCGTCGATCCGTTGTTGGATCTGGTCTCGCCAAACGAGTAAGGGTTGTTTCTGCGCAGTGGTAATTTCAAGGCTGAGACAACTGTTTATCGCATCGCGTGCTAAATGCTGATGACCGCGGGATAGGAAAATGTCAGCTTGTATCCGCAGTAACCAACAGCGTTCCAACGCCGAAAACGCCGGCTTTGCCGCCAGTAACTTTGTACTTAACGTCAAAGCGTCGGCATGTTGACCAGCATTTTCTAACGCCGCCACAGCCATTAAATCCGGATGTTCAGCGGGAGCAGGAATATCTGCTTTATCGGTTTTTGTTTGACTGAGCTCAATGAGCAAAGCCAAAGCGATTATCAACAAGAAAGCAAACTTGATGAATGACCCAAGCGCCACCAATATGCGAAAGGCCAGTGGCGGCGTCTGTTTAATCCGAGCCATTTTTGCGGACTATTCCTACTGCTGATTAATAGTGGCAATAAATTGGTTAGACTCGGCAATAGCGCGGTTCATCTCGGCCACTAAGCTGTTGACATCTTGTTGCAGCATGCCAAATTCACCTTGGATCGCACCAACTGCCTTCGCATTTAAATTATGTTTCAAATACAGAACGTTATCATTAAGCACTCGCAACACTGGCGGCATTTTACTTTCGGCGCGGCGCATCACTCGCACTAAGGCATCAAATTGGCGTTTTGTTTCTAACAGTTTTTTCTTACTATCAGCCCGCAACTGTTTACTTTGATATTGGGACAGCTCATTTTCCCCATTCGGTAAACAAATCAAAAGCGACTGTTTCGACTTTGCTTATTCGACTAGACACATCGGCTGCAGCCTTTTTGCTTTCTTCATACTGCGCTGACAATGCCTCATAGCGGGTTTGCAAATCGCCGCCATGAAACTTAATGAGCTGACTTAATTCATCCAGAGCATCTTTAAATTCTTCTTGGCTAACCATCTGGGCGTCGCGCGCTTCTTCGACGCGATCAACTAAAATGTCACGCTTGTGCACGCCAACTTTTTCCATCGCCGCATAATAAGCCGTTGAACAACCGGTCAGCAGCAGCGCACTGACTAAACATAAGGTTCGAAACATCTATTCGTCCTCAGAGGAGCCGTTTACTAGCTCCGCAATTTGTGACAAGCGTTGCATAGTTAACGCATTTAAAGTTTTCTTTGGATATTGGCCCTTGGCATTTTTTTCACCAGCTTGCAGACCCGTTAATAGCTCCAAGGCTTCATCGACAGTGCGGACGACGTAAATATGGAACTGACCGCCAGCAACTGCGGCTATCACCTCGTCATGCAATACCAAATGCAATTGGTTACTTGCGGGGATCACCACCCCTTGCTGTCCCGTTAAACCGCGGCTTTGACATAAGCGGAAAAACCCTTCCACTTTTTCATTAACACCGCCAATAGCTTGCACCTGTCCGTGTTGGTTTATCGACCCTGTTACCGCCAAACTTTGTTTGATTGGCACATTACAAATCGCCGAAATTAAAGCGCAAACTTCCGCCAACGAAGCGCTATCGCCGTCAATCAAGCCGTAGGACTGCTCCATCGCTATATTGGCAGACAGGGTTAACGGAAACTCGCGCGCATACTTAGCGCCCAAATAACCGGTTAACAACATGACACCTTTGGAATGAATAGCCTTGCCAAGTTCAACTTCACGTTCAATATCGGTAACACCGCTGGACCCCGGATAAACGGTCGCAGAAATTCTTGCTGGTGTACCAAAGGCAGTGTCGCCGATTTCCAATACGGTTAAGCCATTGATTTTACCTACAGAATAACCGTCGGTATCAATCAAAATTTGCCCTTCTTGGATATCTTCTAAGAATGATTCACTAATACGACCGGTGCGGTATTGTTTACCGTCAAGAGCCAATTGAATGTGCAGCGCTGAAACTTCAGTATCATCTTGTTGATTGGCGTAATAGCAGGCCTCTCGCACCAATTCTAAAACGTCGGCAAAACGCGCAGAAAGTTTACGTTGATGTTCTGCTTGGCGAAAACTGAAGGTTAACAGCTGTTTCAAGCCACATGCGGTTAACGTACCACCGTCAAGCTGCTGAATTTGGTCTTGCAACTGCAAAGACATATATTTCAAAGTTTGCGGCGTGTACGGCAAATAAGCTTCAAAATCAGCGAGCACACGGAACAGCTCGTTGAACTCATCATCGACGTCTTGCACTAAATAATACAAATCACGTGAGCCTAACAGCACCACTTTGACGTTTAACGGAATGGCTTTTGGCGTAATAATGGTCGAGTTGGTGACGGCATGCTCACTCAGGGTATCAATAACGATTTCGCCAGTTTTTAACGCTAGTTTTAGCGCATCCCAAACCTGCGGCTGCATTAATAACCGATCGGCATCCAAAATCAAATAACCGCCATTGGCTTTATGTAAGGCCCCCGGACGGATCATCCGGTAGTTTGTATACAAACTGCCTTGTGCTGACGAATACTCTACCCGACCGAATAAATTGCCGTAGCTAGGATTTGCTTCAAACACAATTGGCGCGCCGGACATCAACTCGTGATGCACTAACACGTTCGGCACAAAATCACTGACGAAGATACTGCGAAAATCTAACTCTTCCGCTTTATCTGTTTCGAGCTCTTCCGGTAACAACTCCAAAACCGCTTTCACTAACTCAGGTTTCATTTCACGCAGATAACGCAAAATCCCAAGCTCAGTCACATAATCGTGTTCGAGTTGCTTCAACAGTGGCTTAATAGCTTGCTCGATAGTCTCACGACGCAACGTCCGTAAATTTTCTGACAACTCGCGTTTCCATTGCGGCAGTTCCAGCAATTGCTCATTAAGGATGGTTTCTAACTCGCCAACCAATTCATAGAAGAACTGGCGTTTATCATCCGGTAAATTCGCAAACTCGGTATCATCTAATGGCTTGCCGTCGATGACCGGAGAAAAGCTCACTGCACCATTTTCTTCGTAAAGCACCACTTGTTTTTCCAGAGCTTTACGTTCAACTAAGGCGATAGCGGCTTCATATTTATTGTCAAAAGTGGCGTGAATAGCTTTTTTCTTACGTTGATACCCTGGGTTATCAAAGGCAGCCGGAAAGGTATCCAGTAGTTCATCAATCAGCGCTTCGATTTTCTTGACCAAAATCCGCCCTTCGCCTGGCAGTAGCCGTAAGGTTTGCGGAGTGCGCTCATCGTCAAAATTATTGAGATAACACCAGTCTTCAGGGGTTTCCTTTTCACTTGCGGCACTTTGCAAAATATCTTGCACGAGTGTGAAGCGCCCCAACGCGGGCTCTCCCATCACATAAAGGTTATATCCAGGCATATCCATGCCAATGGCAAACCCCAGCGCGGCTTTGGCGCGATCCTGACCGATAAATGTACTGCTGTAACCCGCGACATCCAACGCATCTTGGATCGTGGCTTCATCAAGTTGTGGACCGAGTTGGTGACTGGATAGCGCCAGCTTGCGGATCACTGGCTCAAGAACTTTGGTAACTGCCGATTGCGTCATGCACAATATTCCTGCAAAAAATCATCGGGCTATAGTATCAAAATACTTGTCTGGTGAAAGCAGATAAATCACGCACTCAGAGCGGTAAACCTCGACGCTCAAAGATTTCACCTTGGCATTGGCTACAAGGCCTCAGTTCACCTGGATGGAAATACTCACAAGTTTCACCACAGTGTTGGCATAAATAGCGCCCCATCCCAACATTTTCGCCGGCTTGATAGACGCCTTGATGATTTAAATCGGTGAGAAACTCCTGCCATTCAACCTTGGTGGTATCAGTGATACTCGCCAATGCCACCCACAATGATTCCGGCCAGAGCTCAGGTTGTTGGTCTGATTGGGCTTGCTGCTTAAAAGTTTCGAGGAAAAGCTGGGTTTCGTAACGAGTTAAGTCGGCGCCTGCTTGCAAATAATCGCTAATCACACTGTGCCATTGTGCCAGGGTATCCACTGGATGACTGGTTAGGTTGCTGAGCTCGGCATTAAGCGCTGCCAACCACTGCTGATACTTCAGTTTTAGTTCTGACATGCTGACCTCCGAATTTTTCTTCAGTATAGCCCGAGCACAAAGAGTTGCGCGCAAATAAGCCCACGCGTCGCTGTTGTTGTCTGCCCCTGCCTTGCGGTATGCTATGGGGACTTTTGTCGCGCTCGCGACCCTTTGTGAATTAACTCGTTGGATGTTTTTGATGCAAGAACCACAGACCCCGATCCAAAGCTATGAACCGCGTTTGATTGAAACCCAGCTGCAACAACACTGGGATGAGAGCAAAGCTTTTAAAGTGACCGAACAACCCGGCAAAGAGAAGTACTATTGCTTATCGATGTTCCCGTATCCAAGCGGTCGCTTACACATGGGGCATGTGCGTAACTACACCATCGGCGATGTGATTAGTCGTTTCCAACGGATGCAGGGGAAAAACGTCATGCAACCTATGGGTTGGGATGCGTTTGGTCTACCTGCCGAAAATGCTGCAATTGCCAATAAAACTGCGCCAGCTAAGTGGACGTACGCCAATATTGATTACATGAAAAACCAATTAAAGCGCTTGGGTTTTGGCTACGATTGGGATCGTGAAATCGCAACTTGCAAACCTGAATACTACAAGTGGGAACAGTGGTTCTTCACTAAGCTGTTCGAAAAAGGTTTAGTTTACAAGAAGATGGCGACTGTTAACTGGGATCCAGTGGACCAGTGTGTACTCGCTAACGAACAAGTGATCGATGGTCGCGGTTGGCGCTCAGGCGCTTTAGTCGAGCAACGTGAATTAGCGCAATGGTTCATCAAAATCACTGACTACGCCGAAGAACTGTTACAAGATTTAGATCAGTTAGATGAATGGCCAGAACAAGTTAAAACCATGCAACGTAACTGGATTGGTCGCTCAGAAGGCGTGGAAATCCAATTTAGTGTTGCTGGTTCAAGCTACGATTTCACCATCTACACCACGCGCCCAGATACTTTATTTGGTGTGACTTACGTGGCGATAGCGCCACAACATCCGTTGGCACAAAAAGCAGCCAAGTTAGATGAAAAGCTGGCGCAATTTATCGAAGATTGCAAAGGCAATAAAGTTGCTGAAGCCGATATGGCGACCATGGAGAAAAAAGGTGCACCAACCGGTTTCTTTGCGGTGCATCCGCTGACTGGCGAGCAAGTGCCAATTTTCGTCGCCAACTTTGTGTTGATGGATTACGGTTCAGGCGCTGTGATGGCCGTACCGGGTCATGACCAACGCGATTTCGAATTTGCTACAAAATATGGTTTAAAAATCAAACAAGTAGTCGCTGCTGCTCCCGGAAGTGACACAGTAGTTGACCTTTCCAAAGCAGCCTTTACTGAAAAAGGCGTGTTAATTAACTCTGGTGAATTTGACGGCTTAGAGTTTTCTGCCGCTTTTAAAGCCATTGCTGATCGTTTAGTCGAAAAAGGCATTGGCCAAATCAAAGTGAACTATCGCCTGCGCGATTGGGGTGTCTCACGCCAACGTTACTGGGGTTCACCAATCCCGATGTTAACTCTTGCCGATGGCAGCCAAGTGCCTGTGCCACTGGAACAGTTACCGGTTCGTTTACCAGAAGATGTAGTGATGGATGGCGTGAAGTCACCAATCAAGGCCGACCTTGAATGGGCGAAAACTACTTATCAAGGCCAAGCTGCAACTCACGAAACTGACACCTTCGATACCTTCATGGAATCAAGCTGGTACTACGCCCGTTACTGTAGCCCTGATCATCAAGATGGCATGTTAGATCCAGCCAAAGCCAACTATTGGCTGCCGGTCGATCAATACATTGGCGGTATCGAACATGCGATCCTGCATTTATTGTACTCACGCTTCTTCCACAAGTTACTGCGTGATGTCGGTTTAGTGCAATCTGACGAGCCATTCAAACGTTTATTATGCCAAGGTATGGTATTGGCCGAGACGTTCTACCGTGACAACGAAGGCGGTGGTAAATCATGGTTCTCGCCACAAGACGTGGCCGTTGAGCGCGATGATAAAGGTCGCATCACTGGCGCCGTGTTGAAGACTGACGGTGAGAAAGTCGAATCTGCCGGGATGAGCAAAATGTCGAAGTCAAAAAATAATGGCATCGACCCGCAAACAGTAATCGACCAATACGGCGCAGATACTGTGCGCTTGTTTATGATGTTTACCTCACCACCAGAGCAAACTCTAGAATGGCAAGACTCTGCAGTTGAAGGCGCAATGCGCTTTTTACGCCGGGTTTGGACCTTGGTCAATGAGTTCTCGGCACTGACTAACATCCCTGCGCTTGATAAATCAGCTTTAACTGCTGATCAAAAAACGCTGCGTCGTGAATTACACAAGACCATCGCCAAAGTGACAGATGACATCGGTCGTCGTTACACCTTCAATACCGCGGTCGCTTCGGTGATGGAGTTGATGAACAAGCTGCAAAAAGCGCCGTTGACGACAGCGCAAGATCAAGCCGTGATGGCCGAAGCAATTCCGGCGTTATTGGCATTGTTAAACCCAATAACTCCACACTTATCACAATTCCTGTGGAAATTGTTGGGTAACAACAGCGAGCTAGAAGCGGCTGGTTGGCCAAAAGTTGATGAAAGTGCTTTAGTCGAAGATGAGAAGCTAGTCGTTGTGCAAATCAACGGCAAAGTTCGCGGCAAAGTGACTGTGGCTGTTGATGCGACCCAAGAGCAAGTGTTGGCACTTGCGACTGCAGAAGAAAATGTGCAGAAATTCCTCGAAGGCGTAGAGCTGAAGAAGGTCGTTTATGTACCTGGCAAACTGCTGAGTTTGGTGGTTGGCTAAGATGCCTTGGCAAAAGGCGTTGCGCCTACTCGGTTTAGTGTTGTTGGTGACGCAGCTTTCGAGCTGCGGGTTTCAACTGCGTGGGGATTTGCCGTTACAAAAATATCCGGCCATTTACTTACAAGGTGATAAACACTCTGAGTTGCTAAATTTGCTTGGAAAACAGCTTTCACGCAACCAAGTAAAGCTTCTGCCAGATGCTGACAGTAACGCGGTTATCTTTCAATTAGACGAAGATAGCCTGAACCGCCGGGCCTTGACCATTTTGCCCAATGGTCAGGTTGCGGAATATGAATTGATCTACAAGGTAAAATACCAATTGTACTTGCCAGGCCAAGAGCCAAAACAATATCAGTTGGAATTAAACCGCGATTATCAAGACGATCCAGACCGCGCGCTTGCAAAGTCAAAAGAGCTCGATTTGTTGTTAACTGAACTGCGCGGCCAAGCAGTCGCGCGGATATTACGCCAATTAGGTCGGCTGTAACGCATGCAAAAGCTTTACAGCAATCAACTAGGCGCAGCCCTTAGCAAAGGACTTGCGCCAGTTTATTTGGTGTTTGGTGAAGAGCCGTTGCAAAAAATGGAAGCGTTGGACGAAATTCGCGCCACTGCTCGAGCTCGTGGTTTTAGCGAACGGCAAAGCTTCGTGGTTGAAGGCCAGTTTGACTGGTCTGATTGCCTTAATGAATTCAGTAGCTTATCGCTATTTAGTGACCGAAAAGTCATCGATATTGATATCGGGGTAAGCAAACCTACCCCTGCCACCCAAGATGCGTTAAAGCAAATCGCAAGCTTGCTACACCCGGATCTACTTTTAATTGTGCACGGCAGTAAAAACGCCACTGAATTTGCTAAACAAGCTTGGTTTAAACCTCTTGCCGAGATTGGACTGCAAGTGCAATTTTATCCGCTCGACGATTACCAATTTATGCGTTGGTTAAAAGAACGTGCCAGCCAGATGGGCTTAAAGTTGCAGACAGATGCGTTGCAATTATTACAACATCACGCTGCAGGTAATTTACTGGCGGCGCGGCAAGAACTCGAAAAACTGGCGCTTACCCATTATGGACAATGGTTGGATGCGGCTTTTTTACAACATTACTTGGCAGATCAGTCACACTTCACAGTATTTCAATTGATTGACTCCGTGCTGGCAGGACAAGGAGAAGAAGCCCTACACCGGCTCGACCGTTTGCTGCAACAAGATACCGAAGAGGTCATTATCGCTTGGCAATTACAAAAAGAAGCGATGACGCTTTTGCAATTGCAACTTGCCGAAAAACAGGGATTACCGCTGAGCGAACTGTATAAAAAATTCAATATTTGGCCAAAACGTCAACCCTTGTATCAACAAGCCCTACTGCGTCTTTCCGGTAATTGGTTGCAGTATTTACTGCAGGAGCTCAACGCCTTTGACCGAGGCTATAAAAGTGGCTTGCTGACTCATCCTGCGGTTGCGCTTGGCCATTTGGTAAGCTTGTTTATCAATCCACTGCCTAAACTTTTTTCACTGCAAAATGCCCAGCAACAATAATTTCAATTTGCGTGGATATTACGGTGGTACTTTTGACCCGATCCACCAAGGCCATTTGCAATTAGCGCTCTATGTACAAGCGTATTGTCAGTTAAGCCTGCTGGAATTATTGCCCTGTCACATACCACCCCATCGAGCCACGCCAGGGAGCAGCAGTGCGCATAGAGCCGCTATGGTTCGATTGGCTATTGCCGGACATTCGGCGCTGCAGATAAACGAGTTGGAACTCAATAAAAACCAAGCGTCTTTTACCGTGGACACACTGCGAACACTGAAACAACAGCACCCAGATGATGCCTTATGTTTTTTGCTGGGCATGGATTCGTTATGTAGCTTTAAACGCTGGCACCAGTACCCGCAAATCCTTGAACTGGCGCATTTAATCGTGTTACAACGGCCCGGCTATGACGCCGTTGCCGGTGATGCGCCGAGCTTACTCGCTGCTTATCAGGCCAAAGATTTAACGGAACTTCACCAACATAGTGCCGGAAAAATCTTGTTGCTCGATAATCCAACCTATAATATTTCCGCCAGCCAAATTCGCGGACAATATCAACAAAATCAGCTGGATCCGAGCTTACAAATTCCAGCGGTACAGCAATACATCGAACAGCATCAGCTTTATCGGTAATCGAGATATATCATTGAGACAAAAGCTGTTAAAATGCGCCGTTTTTACGCTGATGCGAAGGGTTAACCGTGAATACAAATGAATTAA